>Ga0126342_10021385_pt1 | contig 10790 bp, 8 predicted proteins | sample Cyp1metagenome_FD_92528 | JGI IMG/M metagenome (GOLD analysis project Ga0126342, IMG submission 92528) | Coral microbial communities from Lord Howe Island, Old Settlement Bay, Australia - Cyphastrea 1 metagenome | ecosystem: Host-associated > Invertebrates > Cnidaria > Coral ... | reverse complement strand
GTGTTCATCGTGTTCATCGTGTTCATCGTGTTCATCGTGTTCATCGTGTTCATCGTGTTCATCGTGTTCATCGTGTTCATCGTGTTCATCGTGTTCATCGTGTTCATCGTGTTCATCGTGTTCCGTGACATCCCGGGAGGACTCGGGGTGTGTCTGGTGATTTGGCCATGAGAGAGTTCCTGAGATAATTCAGGCAAGGTACAGACAATGCTGCACCTTGGTCAAGGCCAAATCTACGATGTTGCGCAACATTGGCATGTTTCGCTGAGACATTCTGAAACCACTCTCAGTCTTTCTCTGTGTTTCCGGCCATTTTTCGCACTCTTTCTCCAACTCTTCTTCCTCCTTCCTAAGCATTGGGATGCTGCGCAAAGTCCAGCTGTGTTGGAAATGGGAGGACAAAGAGATCGAGTACAAGTGTTGAACAAGGTGAGGACCAAAAGAGCTTCATGCAAACGCAGGTCTTTAAGTCCTGACGACAAGTATTAAGATGTACTAAGAAAACATGAAAAGATATGAAAATATATGAAAAGATATGAAAAGATATGAAGGTTAGAGTAAGTACCAAGAACACATTGTGCCTGGAGCCTTCTTCAGATATTTGTTCAGGCCGTAATTTTCCTGTGCATTTTCTGATTTCTTGAAGCATTTTCTTGCTGAATATTGTGCTGTTTTTGTTGCTGAACTTTTTGCGGAAGTGTGTGTTGAATGCTGCATTCTTGCGCTTTTGAGTCCTGCCAACTCTATGACCTCAAGCAGAGGACTCTGCGTGTCTTGATACTTTGAAGACAGGTTGGAGGAAAACTGACTGAAAGGATAAGAGCAAGTCCTTGGAAAGCGGAACCTCGAAAGCGAAAGTTGAACATTGTCGAACATAGTCGAGCTTCATATTTCTTCAAGTCATTTCAAGTTGATTTCAAGTCTAAGAGGCTCCAAGAGGCTCCAAGAGGCTCCAAGAGGCTCCAAGAGGCTTGAGGGGAACAGCTCAGGAATCTTCTGAGATCGCCACTCTTCTTCCTCCTTCTTTTTCCTTTCTTCCTCGAAAGCCGCGGTAGATGTAGCAAGGTAGCCCTCGACTCCAAGTCAGAACAGATTTGACACACAGTGCACAGCCACAGTCCACAGTCCTCCAGCTCTTTGTCTGTTTTCTTCAAGCGTGCGTCGCGCGCGTCTTTCTCTTTATCTCTGGAATCTTTCGCGTCTTTCTCTTTTCCATTGTACTTCTTCCTGAGGTAGCCAGGCCACACAAGCCATTGACACAAGTATTCGTACTATCAGTTACTATCGACTCTCTCTCTCTCTCTCTTTGAGCTTTGCTAATCACAGATCACAAGCCACCGCAGACCCATAGACACCCCTTGGATGTCTTGTCACTTTCAGTCCAGGGACAAGCGATCAAAATGGCCCATTTCTGGTAACCTCAGTTCTTTCGAGAGAACAAAAATTAAAAGGCAGATGGCACATGATTTATGGTCTTTATGTCTCTCATCTTCTCCACGTTCTTGCTGCTTGAATTCCAAAGTTTGAAACGAGATACAATGCATCTCAAAATCATGTGGGTTTCTGAAACCGTTCACTCGTCGACATCAACATGTCAAAAATATTCAAAAATGTTACATTGATAAAAACAAACTTACATAGTGTTTACATTGTGTTTACATAGTGTTTACATACTGTTGACCTTCCAATTCACGTTCAGAGTTGAACTTCATAGACCTATGTTGACGTCAAGGAGCTCGAAGCTCCGAGTTGAAAGTCCCGAGCCAAACAGCTACCGGGTTAGGCGACGTTCCAAAGTCCAACCACAGCTGTTTTCGGCCCAACATCTGCGAGTTCAGAACTTGCTCCTTGCTGACAACTTATTCGTAACTTTATCAAGGATTTCAAGGACATTTTGGCTGAAGATTTGAGTCTAAGCTTCTTTAAGTTTCTTGTGATTCGATTTTCTTTGGCTCGAGCGGCTCGACTTTCGGTTTTCTTTCGGTTTTCTCAAATTTCTCAGGTTTTCCGGTCTTGGCTGAACCAAGCAGAAACGAGCAGAGCGGGTGAAAAGCTCCGGCGTCCGGCCGTGGAGAGACAAACGGAACAAGGTTGTCACAACGTTGTCACAAAAACAAGACCTCATGAGATATGTAGGATACATATATCAAAAACTGACGAAATCGACAATGTGATCATGATCATGTATAGTGATGTATAGTGCCAATAGTTATGCCGGAGCGTTGACTGTAAAGACAGTGTTAGTGTGTGCCTCAAATGGGTTCAAGCGCAATACCCAGCCCTCAGGTGGAGCCGATGCATCTTTCCTGCTCAGCAAATACTCAGAGTATGAACTCAGAACTGTGTCTAAACCGTGTCTACACTGTGTTTCCTCGGTATGAAAAAACATATCCAAGGGGACAAAATCGAAGATTTATCGGTTTGGTCGTATGGATTTTGACTAGCCTTGACTGTTCATGTTGCATCAATGTTTCTTGATCCTTCTCGTTTCTCAAGGTCAGCCTTGCTCCTTTCGTCTTTGACAACACAATCCAAACAAGTAGGAGCAGAAGAACCAAAAGAAACAACTCACAATGTGCCACACAACTCCACACCAAAAGGTGAAATCATGGAGATTTTGACCCTATGAGCCCTACATGGTTACTCTGAAAAGAATGACAAGACATCAGCTGTGAAGCTGCGAAGACAAGAAAACCTTGTGCATTCCCAGGTCGGAAAGTTCTGACAAGGTCCGTCCCTGAACATCCGACAAGGGCCCTGAGCATTCCACGCATGGCCCAAATTCAAGAGCGGTTTCCGCTCCTCCGTAGGGAACAAATTCGATTGTTCAGATTGGTTCATGGGATGGCAACATATTAGAGAACAAAAAAAATTAAATATTAAACATACAAGATGGTCCAAACATCCAAAATTATTGAAATCTAAAAGTATTATAAATCTAAAATCATTGAAATCTGAACTTATTGAAATCCAAAAATGTCCTTTCCTGTGTTCCACATGTTATCATATGATTGTTTGTCATGATAAAGTAGAAATAGAAATATCATGTCTCACAGTACAGCTTAAGTCAGAATTATAGTTATGTAGAGAGAGAGAGAGAGATAGATAGATAGATAGATACTATGTTTTGTCTAAGATTATGTATGAAAACCATACAAAATGGATTGGAGGATTCACCTGAACAAAGGAAGGCCAAAAAATATGGAAACCCTGGGGAACCCCGGGAAGTTCGGGAACCCTGTTCAACTCCATAAGTTGATGCGGCATTATGTGCAGAAATAAAACCTCTCAACGGGACATGGCTTACTTAGTATTCTTCAAATTTGATGCTCACTAAGGATGCATCTTCAAATAAGCTTTCATCTTCCGCGGCATCTCTGGTTCTCAAAACCACCCACTAGCATCCAAAATAGACTTGGTCAGGATGCAGGTTGCAGTCGACATCCCACAAATGGTTCATAGGTTTAATGTGGTTTGATTATGTTTAATATGGTTAATCTCTTAACTCTTGACATCACTGCTAGTACGTCATTTTTGCGGCACACTCCGACCTGTGCTTCATGTCAGCTCGTGTGGATCGGCAAAACATAGTCAATCATTCCAGTGACTCATCCCTACTAATTGAAGTTTTAGTTGATGGTTGAATGAAGTCTCAGCCCCTTCTCCCTCTTTTGAAGAGTACGGGGTTGAGTATCCGACTGCTTGGCAAATTATTTTTTCAGCTGTTCCTGTACAAGCGCAAGTGCTGTTATCAGCTCACAGAGCACTCAGATCCCCCGTTCTTCCTCTCGTTCCTAAAGTGGCCATAGCATTCACCCTGGATGATGACTTTGTTCGGATCTTTCCTTGCCTCTTCGATCTTCTTGCGCTCATCTTCGTTGCACATGTCATGAACGTGAACCCGCTTGCCAGGATGAGCTTGCATCTTCCGCCCAGCCATCTCCTTGTCTTCCTGAAGGAATTTTGGCTCTCGCATTTGCTCGGCTAATTCGTTGCGGAAACCATAGCCAGCTTGGCCGTGGGCGCCGCCGGCCACGTGCACCGAAGGCTTGCCCTGAGCAAGTTGGCTACCAACTGCTTGGCTCACATCTCTCGCGTTGATCTCCGATCCCAACCAATCTGCCGAGCATTCTCTTCACCACCAATGATGGCGGCCTCGGCGATAGTTTGCGGCCATGACTTGTTTGGAATCGCAATGGAATCGCGTTTTGGGATCTCGTTCCTGAGCCTAAACTTGCAACGAAGTCCAGGCTTCAGCCATGACACTTCGGACTCAAGAATGTAGTGCCAAACAAAATCAAACTTGAGGCCGGGGGTGGATGACGAAAGCTAGCGGGGTAGGAGAAAGAAAGAAGGGAAGACGTAGCGTCAGTGTCAGGAGGGAGATGTCGGTGGCGTTTCCGCGTCAAACCCTAAGTGAGGATGCTGACCCTCTACCAGCCGGAAATCTCCTCTCGGGAAGGCTCGGGTGGGACCAGGGGGGGATCGAACCTGATGCCGATGATGACGATGATGATGAGGATGGTGGTGATGATGATGATGATGATGGTGATGATGATGATGCTCATGATAATGATGATGATGATGGTGATGATGATGATGATGACGATGATGATGATGATGATGTGGATGATGATGATGATGATGATGATGATGATGATGCTCATGATAATGATGATGATGATGGTGATGATGATGATGATGATGTGATGATGATGAAGCGGATGGGGCAGATGATCGGGATGATGATTAGGAGGAGGATGATAAGGATGAGGAGATGATGATGATGATGATTGTGATGATGATGATGATGATGATGATGTTCATGGTGATGGTGATGGTGATGATGATGATGATGATGATGATGATGTTCATGGTGATGGTGATGGTGATGATGATGATGATGATGTTCATGGTGATGGTGATGGTGATGATGATGATGATGATGATGATGATGGTGATGGTGATGATGATGATCACGATGACGAGAACGATGCCAACGACCATGACGATGACGAAACCGATGACGATGACGATGACGATGATGCTGATGATGGTGATGGTGGTGGGGTTGGGGGGGGTGGGGCCCTTTCGCGTGAGAAATCACGTGATGTCCTTGAGCAGCCCCCGGAATACTTGCTAAAGCAAGAAGACTCCAGCTAGCTGACGCTAGCTTTCGTGACAAATCACACCATTTGAGCCGTGATTCTTTGGTTGCATGGGTGGTATACACCGGCTGAGCATGCCTACGCACGGCCTATGTTTAGAAGGAACAAATATCTGCGTTTCTTCTTGATCTACTTGTTGTGTTTCACAAAAGTAGTTGATCAATACCATCGTGCAAAGTAGAATTGCTCCAACTGCGGGTGCTCTTCTCAAGTCAGAACTGGATCTGATTTGTTATGTGAGATTACTGTCTCGGATATATATATATATATGTGATGGCCCAACTTTGTTCAAAAATCTGTTGCGTCCGAAAGTGTCATATTCATTTAGCTACAAGGACCGCAAATCAAAACAAAATCACAGCTTGAATGTGGGGCATGGATCATCTTCGGCACTGGTAATTGGCGCTCATATGCTGTCCTTTACACCGAGTCGAAAAAATTCAGCGTCACAGCCACACATTTGTACGGGTCAGTATGGGTTAATTATGGGCCTTTTACAGGTTAATTATGGGTTCTCAAAAACTAGTTTTTTTTCGATTCCCGGAATATGGGTTTTGTATGGGAAAAATATCGGTGGGGGAACCGCTCAGGTTGGGCAAAATATCGGTTTTTCATGGTGGACCCAAGAATCCATGTAAAACCCATCGAAAATACGATAAAACTGCGATATTTGAGGATTCCCCATTGAAAATTCGGAAAAAATCCGGCCGGGAGTTTAAGGTTCCGGAAACATGCTAACAAGACAACATATTCTCCTGTGGTGCGATTTTAGGTACAAGGGAATATATATATATATATATGTCTCACCTGGAACTCTCAGCACTTTTACTGGAGCGCCTCTGAGTTGCTAGAGTAGTGAGGCTCGTCAGCCATACGGAACTGTACAAGAGGAAACATCTAAACCCACCAGCGCTGGTCAAGACCTGGCTCACAGCCTTTGGCTGGTAGAGTGGGCGTGAACCTGTATCAAGCCCTCAGGAAGGCTGATCACTGATGACTCAAGAGTCACTACCCCCACTTTAAGAAGCAGGAGAGAAAAAAATTAATTCCGGCCCTCACTAGGATCCACTTCTGCTTCGATGCTGGCGAAGCCGTACTTGGGAACAAAGTGTGCGCCCTTGCTTAACCAATGCCCTTTGGGACCGCGTCCAAGAGACATGCGCCAGCTGCATGGTGCCCTCATCAACGTAGGACTTCGCCGTACGCGGACATTGCCACCTGCCACGAGCAACTACTGCATCGATAGACAGGGTATGCTGGAACCAAAATGTTGCTCCTCCCCGGCGCAGGCAGTAAGGCGTGTAGTCTGCAGCGCCAAAGCCTGCGCTTCCAAAAGAAAACCAAAGGTCCTCCTGAAGCGATGAGGACCATGAGGCCACAGCAAACTTTCACACCGCGGTTTGACGATGGTACGTGCCAAGGCCACCAGGTCTGTATCATCAATTAACAAGACTTGAGGATTTCCCTGAGAAGTTTTGCTTCCTGGAAGTATAACACTGAGTCCACGCTGGCCTGGATGAAACACCACATGATGGTGGGTGAGTGCCAACATCTCAGCTGTACGGAGCAGGCAGGAGAATCCCAGTGCCAGCAGCAGGGCTAACGCGGGCTCACGCCGGCGGAAGGCATACCCCATAAGGGCCTCCACCAATGGCCACGAAGCGGGAACTGCCCGATGGGGAACATAGCAGCGTTGCCAGTTCCGCAAAAACTGACTTGCCTCGGGCAAAGCTAGCCGAAGGCGGGGGTGAAACCTTTTCACTGCTGAGAGCAGGTGGCCCGCATATGACAGGGGCTCCCCCTCCTGGTATGAAACATCGATGAATTCAGCAATTTGGCGATCGAGGCGGCTCGGACGAGATATGTCCAATCTCCGCTTGCTAACAAAACGGAGAAACCTGTCAATTGCAGTCCGGTACGCTCTCAAAGTCCTGGGATGAAGCCCTGCAAAGCGCAAGCTACGACGCTTTTTCATGCATCCGACTGGGCTTGTCCGCGAAGTTCCAGGCACTGATGGTCCACAGGGGGAAGAGGTAACCATCAGTGGCCAACAGGTGGGCTGAACATCGCCGTAGGACTTGATTGAGACGCTTCGAACTGCTCCGGCCCTTGGCTAGGCAACCCCGCGTCACCATGGAGTCCAGGACCAGGAAGAATTTGTTGTGGAGCTTACCTGAAGATCGGCTGCGCCGCTTCAAAAAGACCGCGACCGTGTTGAGCTCCAACTCATTGATGTGGCCTGGTTGCTTCCATGGGAAAGCCAGGACCGTCTGCCAATGCCACCTCATCGCCAAATAAGGTATTTCATGCACGTCTGGTGACTCATCGGTCCCCAGATCCACCAAAAATCTGACATCCGTGCCACGGTAAGTGGCTGCCCTCAAAAGAGAGCGGAGGTGCACTCGCTCTTGCCCTGGAATCCCACCACCTCAGAAACCAGGGGGGTGGCCAAACGCGCGGTTGAGTGCAGCATCTGGACGGTGTAGTAGCTTTCTCGCTCCTGCAAGACCATGTGCTCAAAGATGCCGTCCCTGTCAAGCTGCTGACGTAGCGCCTGGGCATACGCCCTGCAAAGCCCCCAAGGGTATTCGGCCTCTTCCTCTGTGTCGAAGGCAAGTCTCCCATCTGCACGTCTGCTGACGGTGTAAGGGAGAAGCCCTTCATGTCCTGGGCACGGCAGTCCTAGAAACTGCTGCAGTAGCGGCATGTTGTTGAGGAAGGAAAACCACTTCTCACGCCGACCCCCAAAGCAACAGCTGCTGCCCACAGTGTGCTGATAGCCTTCAAGTTCTTCCACCTCCTTGGTCAGGTTGAACTCCCACGCCCAAGAGTTGTACGGATGCTCCATCGACCAGTAGCGCCGCCCTTTTGCGGCAGCTCCCCGGCGCCGGGCGCGAGTCACCATGCTATTGGACTGACGCACCCTTGCTTTGACATCCACCGGAAGCCAGGGGAAACCCATGATGTGCTTGTGGTCCCTCACAGGCTGAGGCCCAGGCAACCGGGTACCATCTTCAAGCCTGACTACTTTGCCCCGAGCCTTTGAGAACAGCTTGCACTCAGGTGCCCAGTGCTCTGCCGCCAGGTGCTCGTCGTCACATAGCCTCGACAGAGTCTGCTTGCCCTCGTCGGTGAACACGTCGTGGCCAAAGTGGATGTCAAAGGGCTCCTGGACCTCAATGTGGCCCACCATTGCCACCGCGTGGGAGAGAGGAGCACGACGGCCCGCGAAACGCTCACCAAAACGGGGAGGACGCCACGCCCTCCTAGGGCACTCCCGCGCTGCGGGGTGAACAATGTCCCGGTGCTCCATCACGCACGCCAGGGTGCAAAACACCCCACCACAGTCAGCTGGGCAGGGGTACATGGATCCTGCTTCAAGGGCCCGTCCACATTCATAGCACCGATCAGGCGTTGCCTCCACAGTATTGGCTGGGTGCCTGAAAGCCGTGGCCACTGCGGCCCCACCCCCACTTGGTGAAGCATCAGTCACCCCGATCTCTGAATCCACTGGTGCTTTCAGGTTGGTCACCATCATGGGGACAAGGGACATGGCGAGGATCACTTCATCCACCACCGATGATGTCGGCCTGGCTGAGGTGCCTTGTTCTGCATGGGCTTGAATTTCCCCAAAGATCTCTTGGAAAACAGCAAAGAGAGGCCGCCTAAAACACATACCGAAAGTTGCCTTTCCCACAAAGTGGCGCAGCAAAAACTCTGACCAAGTCTGTTGCCCCAGTAGAGCTGCACCCAAGCCTACCAAGTTGGCCATCTTCTCTCTGGCAAGTCCATAGCGACCCTTGATCCCGTCCAATTCTCCACCTTGAAGGGTTCCATGCGTCGAGGACACCAAGCGCTTGGCCTCGTTGAGAGGCAACCCTCTCCTCTTGCATACCTCCAGAAAATCCCGATGCCTGCTGGACATCGTCTCCTGAAGCGCTTCCTCACACCCTCGGCTGAGCCTCCGCAGCTGGTCAAAGGAATCCAGATAGATGACCGTGAGATCATCATCCTCTGGTATAGGTTTAGTCTTTGCCACCTCCGACACCGGCGGCACCCCTGCTTCAGAGAAAACCAGGGTGCGAACTATGGACTGGATGACAGCCACCGACGACAGCCAGCCCATGGGAAGGACGGCCATCGCCGGGTACACCCGATGACCTGGAGGTCCTCCAAAAACCTTCGCATCCACCAACATGCCAAAGGCCATAAAACGATGCCATACAGGGGGCAAGCGAAACAGGTTGAAGCACGAAGTCCTCAGAGTCCACCAGGATGATCTCTGAGTCACCTTGTTCAACAAGGGTGAGCTGCCCCAGGTAAGGCAGCAACTTGTCATCTCCATCGATCCGTTCCTGGTACATGTTGCTACGGATCAGGTTGGAGATGAACCGCTGGAGTTCTTTGGTTTCACCTCCAACTTTCTTTAACTTCCGAACACCACCCGCCCCATTGAGGACGGGGTGACCTGATGAATCCTTGAAGACATCATCCACCTCCACCGGCACCATAAGCCCCCGGGCATGCGCCGCAGCTACTATCTTCTCCCACTCACCAGGGGAAGCTCTCACCTTGGAGGTCACTGGCCGCTCAGGCCACTCATGCAGTTGTTTCAAGCAGGAGTGCGGATCCAGGAGTTGTCGACGTAGGTGCTCGGGCACGAGCTCAATGGCATCTTGGACTGCCGCCTCACCAATCTTCGGCCAGGCCTGGATTACTTTTTCCGCAACCAACTCCTCCAGGGGGACCACAGGCTCTCCTGCATAGTCAAAGCGTGCAGCTCCTAGGTCCCTCGATGCCTCTTGAAACCCCGGGGATCGCACCTTAGAGTCCCTCAGATGCTCCACCAGGTCGCACAGGTGCAAGACGGCACCCTCCTGCGCCTGGGTCAGGCTCCTCTCGGCCACTGCACGTGGAAGAACTCCTCCAGAGGCATACAAAGCCAGGTAGTTCAGGGAGTTCACCATGCAAGCCACTGCATCAGACACCTCGTGCCCCTTGTCGAGGAGGTAGGTGGCCACCCTCTTTGTACAGATGGGGAACAGGTCGTCTCCTTTGTGTGAAGTTGAGGCTTCAACCCCGAGAGGCGCTCCGTCCTTTCTAGAGGCAAGTGCTAGGAGACCGACTACAGGGAAGCAGTGGGGGCATCTTCCATAGCCCCGCAATGATGGCCACAGGGTCCCGTTGGCACCATTCCTTCCATTCAGCACCCCACGCGGCCCAGATGCCCTCCAGGGTGCCGCCTTCTTGAGCCTCTAGGCTCCTGCCGTCTCCTTCTTGTCGCCGTCTTTTCCTTTTCCTTTCCCTTTTTCGCGACCTTTCTTTCCGCCTTTGTCGCCCTGACCTCGACCTTCTGGCCGGTGACCCTTCGGCTTGTCGTAATTCTTGATCTTCATGTCCAGAAGGTACTCGCGTGAGGTGTAAACCTCCTCTGCCCTCTCCAGGAGGCTGCTTCCTTCCGGACTCAGCTCCAAGAACTGCGCCGAGTTCCAATGGCCGTCCTCCCCGGCCTTCACAAGGGCTTTCACCCTTTGGGCCAGCACGTCGGCCGCTTGCGCTGGCTGCTTCTGTGCCAGCATGTCTACTGCCGTGCAAATTGTCTTCAGCTCCCGTTGCGTCCTC
>Ga0126342_10021384_pt1 | contig 10790 bp, 9 predicted proteins | sample Cyp1metagenome_FD_92528 | JGI IMG/M metagenome (GOLD analysis project Ga0126342, IMG submission 92528) | Coral microbial communities from Lord Howe Island, Old Settlement Bay, Australia - Cyphastrea 1 metagenome | ecosystem: Host-associated > Invertebrates > Cnidaria > Coral ... | reverse complement strand
GGACATACCATCCTTATCATATCAGACATACCATCCTTATTATATCAGACATACCATCCTTATTATATCAGACATACCATCCTTATTATATCAGACATACCATCCTTATCATATCAGACATACGATCCTTATAATATCGAACATACCATCCTTACCATATCAGACATACCATCCTTATAATATCAGACATACCATCCTTATCATAGCAGACGTACCATCAATATCATATCAGACATACCATCCTTACCATATCTGACATACCATCCTCATCATATCTGGCATACCATCCTTAATATATCTGACATACCATCCTTATAATATCAGACATACCATCCTTATCATATCAGACATACCATCCTTATCATATCAGACACACCATCCTCATCATATCTGGCATACCATCCTTATCATATCAGACATACCATCCTTATCATATCAGACATACCATCCTTATTATATCTGACCTCCATCCTTATCAGACATACCGTCCTTATCATATCAGACATACTATCCTTATCACATCAGATATACCATCCTTGTCGTATCATACATACCATCCTCATCATATCAGACACACCATCCTCATCATATCTGGCATACCATCCTTATCATATCGGACATACCATCCTTATTATATCTGACATACCATCCTTATCATATCGGACATACCATCCTTATCATATCGGACATACCATCCTTATCATATCAGACATGCAATCCTTATCATTTCAGACACACCATTTCAGACACACCATCTTTGTTATTTCGGACATACCATCCTTGTAATTGCATATAATTACCTGTTTGATCTTGTTTAATTCTTACCTTTTTACCTAAACAGGTCAGGGTACCTTTACGTTTAGCTGTTAATGGTTTCCCCAACATCCAACTGACTCGGCAGGTTGGTGATGACGCCGGGTGGAATTTCTCGGGCCATTTGGGATGCCTTGCGGATGATTTGTGCCTGGATGATTTGGGTTTTCCTTGGCGTTTATTGAGGCTACCCTCCGGTAAACTCTTATATAACTATATTATATCTATCTAACAGTTATAGTTATTATATATATATTATAAATATAGTTATATTTAACAGTTTTAGTTATTATATAAAACTTTTTTTTTTAATGTGTGTAAATCAACTATGGGCAATTTTCCATAGCTACGTTAGTTTACCGGACATTAGATGATGTTCGATGTTGTTTCTAAGCTAAATCTGATGTGTTCGAACACAATTGGAATGGTGACAGCCAATACTTGACTAAATGTAATAAGTATATGTAGTATGTAGTATGTTGTGTTTGGGTGTTTCTTAGTTGTTTATGGGTATGGTTTTTACGACCACCATAGACAACCCAAAGGTCCTATTGAAAATGGCAAAACTCTGTGCTGGCCTAGGTTTGGAATTTCAGCCACGAACCAAAAACAGAAAACAGTCGTAGACAAAAACACAGGGTTTTACCATGTTTTACCACATTTGGCAGGTACTTGCAAGTACTGGAAGCCATTTTTGTTCCATCCCTCGACATGGAAACACCCAAGCGCTTGACCCATTGCCGCTTCCGGAAACTGCCACGTTTGATGCAGTGATGATTCGCTAAAGAACCTCAGTTACGGGAAGTCCCAACCTCGGGTATACCTAGTTATAAAATCTTATAAATTCATATGTATGGCATTATTTTGTAGATTCAGCCGCTGAATGTTTGAATGGTTTTCCTGTAAAACATAATCCACGACTTGACTAGCCCCTGGTGATTTTAAGACGGCCAATGGCAATCAGCAATTTTGATTTCGGTAAATCAAGAAACTTTGGACCATCGGTTCCATCTGGTTCCAGTTCGCCAACTTAAGAAAATACCGACATCTGCAGGTGTCATCATTGATATCGTGGTGATTCCACTACGCTTCTTCAACATTCCCCTCGACTTTGATTTGCCCGTGCCTTGTTGAGATCTGAAGGAATTATCAAAGCATCCAAAACAAATCCAGGCACGGAGGAGATTAGGTGGTACATACTGGTACCAAATTATTCAATTATTCAATCAAGTATTTATAGGCCACACATGTAAAAACTATGGTGCCGTTCAATATCATTTATCAACGCCATTTTTTTTACTCAAAGTTATAACAGTGGTACCGGATGGTACCCCTCACAGAGGATCGTAGTGGTATCCAGCGCACTTCTCAGTCATTGACAAAAAAAAAAGGGGACCAGTGCAGTTACAGCAACTGAATCATCACTTGCAAAACTCGGGTATATCATCATATATCATCATTTACATGTGAAACTGGGAATTGTTAATCACCACAGTCCATATGGCTTTTCGTCATGACCACAGTCCTTTTGAGACGCGAATGTCCATGGGATATGGCGATGATCCCAGGTGAAGGTCGTGAGTTTCTTCTCCTTGATCTTCTGGACCTTGGAGTCTTGGCGGAGCAGCTGGTTTGGAGCTATGGATGTCAGGTGAGGAACAAACCATCATTATTTTCACGAATACCCTCTGGTTATGTCAAAATAGCTATTGAAAATGACCATTTATAGTGGATTTTCCCATTAAACATGGTGATTTTCCATAGTTATGTTAGTTTACCAGAGGGTATATGATATATAAAAAGAATTATATACATATATGCTTATATGCATATTACATGTATTATATTATATTATATCCATTTATATCCTATTGTCTTAGTAGGCTATACCTCTGGTTATTGCCATCACTGGGCACATTCAAGTGGTTCATCTGGGGTGCTAAACATCACTGTGCTGTACAGCGGGCACACCAGAACTGTTGCACCATCCACTGAAGTGAACTGCCCAATGATCAAATTTAGATGCTAACTGTTTCCTTGAAAATATCCCAGAAACATCCGTGACGGATGGAGCCAAGGATATTTTAGTGTCCTTTCGAACTGGACATTTTGAGAAGGGCGTGCTTGTCCTTGACTCGCGGAAGATAGCGAAGCACTACCTCAAGCGCTGGTTCCTCTTTGACCTTTATGTTCTTTGGCTCAGTCGATTTTGACCCTTCGATATCATCAAACATGGGAAAATCATCAGTTTCTAGCGCTGGGGATATTTTCCAGTCATGTTGATGACACCAGAGGGTATTTGTATTTGATAGTTTGATATCGACCTAGACCCTCAAAGTACGGATAAAATGAGCAAAGTTCTGGAATTATGGTACAAAATACCAATTGTTGATTTTTGTGGGTACTTGGAGGTATTTGTAGCGTTTGTTTGCTGTTTTGTGTGGTACACTTTCGCAGTATGAATGGCAGTCAGTCTTCGGAGTCTTGGTCCAAAGTTTGGATGGCCTGTGATGTAATAAGCACAGAATGGGATGGCAGTTCCAGCAAGCCATTAATATCGTTTATATGTGAGCATACTGTATAGTTTTCACATAAATGTTCGATCTCGAAATATCGATATTCAGAGCTAAGTCATATCCTACCTGGCGGATTTTGAAACTATCAGACAGATGAAAAAATTGCTTTCTGGTGTTTTTTTTGCCGTCCCAGGTCATTGTGCTGGACTACATCCTGCTTGGAATGGATGGTTTTGGCTCGCGAGAAGCGCTGCCGGATTCCACGCAAGTGCTGCAGGTCATCCGAATGATTCGAGCATCGGCAGCGATGAACAAGTTCTCGCCGTTGTCGTTGTTTTTCCAGTGCAAACTGTTGCAGGAAGTTGATTATTCCATGGAACATCAAGATTTATATAGATTTTTATATGGATTTTTGCCGGGAGTGGTGTTTTTCACCTGGAAATTTGGATGAAAAAATGTGATTTCACAGTCCCAGCCGGCTCGGCGGTGTGAAAAACACGTCGCAGCAGGGCTAAGAGGAGATCGATAGTACAAAATTGTCACTGATAATGATCAATGATCAACTATTATAAGTATGATTATATATGAATTTAGATCAATGAATATCAATGATCATTTATCATGAAGAATGAGCACTGATTAATTATAGATCAATGGTCATGATCAATGATCAACTAGTCACTGATAGATGATCATTTATCATTAAGAATCGGATCACATTGGTCACATTGATTATTGATCTTCAATCTTGGGATGCATAACAGCGTGAACATGGTTGGTTCCTTTGTACTTTGCAGTACCTTCAATTCTGGGTTTCTCTGCCACACGCTGTCAAAGCCTAAAACACCGCGACTTTCGTGTAAATCGCTCGCACAAATGGGTTAAAGCCTTTTTCTAGGTGATGAACATTCCAAAATGCTCGGAATTGCTCAGAAATTCACAATGATCAGTTCTGGGAGATTCATCCCCACAAAACCTTTCGAAACGGAAAAGCTGCCAGTTTTTATCCCATCTCTTGGATTCTCGAAGAGTACATGTTTTTTCCAGGAGTTGAACCCTCGAAGTAGCCATCTTGAAATTGTGCCATCATTGCAGTAGAATTTTACCATTGCCCATTTTTCATGGCTACTTGGGCCGGGCAGGTGGTTTCCCATGGTTGCCTATGGTTTCCCAGCCCGAATGACCATCAATGACCAAGGAGTTGGCCGATTACTGAAGTGGAATCAGATGTTTGCCTCGCTGCGAGAACGCCACTTGAGCTGCGAGAGCTGAGGGATGAGTTTGAAAAGAGGTGTGAACGATGTGTTTTTCATATGGTCAACCCAAGAGATCCAAGAGTCAACACTAGACTTAAACGGGTTGGTGCTTTGGAACATTTTTTTTCCATATATTATATTCGGAAGAATCATCCCAACTGACTTTCATATTTTTCAGAGGGGTAGGTCAACCACCAACCAGTAAATGATCTTCAATGTTTGAGAACGCTGGGTCCTGCAAATCTTAGAACCCCCAGCCCCACAGGATTCGACTCGCAATATTGGATCACTCAGATGAGCATCGTGAACATTATCATCCAGATGCTTGAGCCGCGATATTGCTGAGCCACTATAATGTGTATATATATATGTATTATACATACATACATATACATACTAATACATACTAATACATACAAATACATACTAGTGCATGCTAATAGATTCCAATACTAATACATACTAATACATACTAATACATACTAATACATACAAATACATACTAATACATACTAATACATACTAAGAAATACTAATACATACTAGTACATACTAATACATACTAATACATACTAATACATACAAATACATACTAGTGCATGCTAATAGATTCCAATACTAATACATACTAATACATACTAATACATACCAATACATACTAATACATACAAATACATACTAAGACATACTAATACATACTAATACATACTAAGACATACTAATACATACTAGTACATACTAATACATACTAATACATACTAATACATACTAATACATACTAATACATACTAATACATACTAATACATACATACTACATACTGATGTATACTGATACATCCTGATACATACTAATACATGCTAAACTAATACATACTGATACATACTACTACATACTACTTCCTGATACATGCTGATACATACCAATACATACTAATACATACTTATACAAACAAATAGAATTATGCACACGCACACACATACATTACATTACATTACCCTACATTACATTACACTACATTACATTACACTACATTACATTACATTACATTACATTACATACAGACAGACAGGCATCATTATATTTACATGATTATAATTGAATATAATTGATGGTAATTGGTGCTGTATAACATACACATATACGTATATATATATATATATGTATATGTATGTATTTGTATATATATATATATCTGTAAATATATAAGTATGTATATTTTTGTATACATAATGGATCATGATGGATGAAAGATCCTGCACATCGCCTGGAGTTTGCGGGCTTTGAGTTGCAGGGTCATCGGTCAGTCGGGGAAATCCAACGGAGCAATGGCTTTGTCCGAAAATGAGATGGGCCCCATAGTGTAGCCCCAATTCCAAAGAATTCTCATTCCTTTTCCTATTTAAAATGCAATGGTTTCCTCATGTTTTGGTTGCTGAAACATGCTGAGAAACCCTTGGTTTCCCTTGATTCCCAGGATTTTGCTGATGTACCACGTGGTGGCCTGCATTTTCTTCGGCCTCGGAAAGCTGAATGAATCTCAAGTCAGTTGGATCCAGACCTATGGCGGGGCGGCTCAGTTCTTGGCACTCGGAGAGCCAGGATGTGTTGTACCCTCTGGTTATGACCAACATAGCCATGGTATGGATGGCCCATAGAAATAGATGATTTTCCCAGCTATAAACATCCATTTATTTTTGGGATTTTCCATGGCTATGTTAAATAACCAGATGGCAAATGATACTGTAAGTTGTTTACATTATTTACAATAGATGATGAGTTTTTTAATGAGTCATTAACATTCAAATGTTTTCAACATTTTTGTTCAATGATTTTAAATAATCAGAGATGACTCATTGAATGACTCATTCTCCTTTATGACATTTCATGACAAACACCATGAGTCATCATCATTCTGGATCAGAGATGTCGAAAGATGACTTGTTTGAATGACAAAGACGGAACCATGGTTTTCGACGTTTTTGCCGCTTCAAAGAAAGCATCTAATTGGTGGTTTCAGAGCTTTGCCCTTTCTTCTAGTAGTCTCTTGGTAGATCATAGTGGGAGGATCATCCCACAGATCGTAACTAGTCGGGCCTAAAGTGGAGCTTATCCATCCAGATCCATCCATTTATTCGATTGGATAATCCCCCTTAGGACACGTACCAATCCCACCCTAATATTAAATACACCTCTTGAAAGCCTGGGTTAGTATTGGACCTCTTCGTTGGGTTCCTGTATTGAATCATACTAAGATGGGATTGACTTGGGTTATGAGTCCTCATTTTGCAGAAATGTTTGGAAACAAACGTGCTGAAATAGAAGTCTTTTTGGTCCCTCTTGGTATTGCCACAAGGGCGATTAAGCAGTAGAGATCCATGGTTCAATGTTCACTCTCCAAGCACTGATGCCCTGGCAGATCTGACGAATGCAGAGTTCGGATATCAATACACCACAACGCTGCACTGGGCTCTTTGTCAATTAGGCTGGGTGCAGCGGGTGCAGCTAAAGGTTGGCCCTAAGGTTGGGTAGTGTGACCCGGGAGTTGGCGAGTTTCACATAGATTAGTATTTTTTTAATGTTTTTTTTCCCCTTAGATTGAGGATTCATAGTTTAAATATGATTCTCCAAATTTCATTGTATCTAAAGATCGAGCATGAGAAGTCGTGCTCGAGGCCACATAAGCTGTTGTTGCTGATACTACTGTACTTTTGCAAAGTGGTACCATTCACGAGAGGACAGTACTCATTGAAAGTTCCCACGATTCAACCGTTGTTGGAGATCATCCCGATCATCGCTACTTTCCACTTGGGTCAGACCCACTTGGGACCCATTTGGTCGAGGGGTCCAAGATCTTAGGGAAGGGATGGTACCCAGGGATCTTAGGGTGAAATCTATGGTGGAATCCCGTGTTGAATCAAGTGTTGAGCTGCGCCATCAAAAGCTACCACAAACATAGGGCCATAGGGGGTAAGACGCTTAAGACTTGTGAGCAATGCATATAGTTCTAAGCCAGCTTACCTATATGGGTTTGTTTGAGAATAGGCTACCCCAGAATTGAATGATTCTATGTGTTTCCTCTTAAAGTTCATTGTTTTGGTGGGTGTACACACCCCAGCATGTTGTTGGTCATATAACGTATGAGTATGTTATATAACGTTATGTATATATGTATGTATATATGTATATATATATATATAATTATATATATATATATGTATATATATATACAATATATATATACAATATATATATATATATATACAATATATATATACAATATATATATATATATATACACAATATATTTATGTATATATATTGTATATATATATATATACATATTCTATACCACTATACCATATACAGTCAAAGTTTATTCCCACAGCATATTCCATGAGCCTCCAGCAACTTCGCCCCCTTGAAAGGCATGGGTTCAAACATCATCGAAGCCACGAATCTGGTGGAGCGCTTGTTCGGTATCGTGGTGGTTCTCTTCGCCATCATCACCTTCTCGTGCGCCATGGGATTCACCGTCCTTGGGTGATTCAATGGGGATCAATCATAAGTTATAGACATAATGTATAATAATATATATATATATCTATTATATTGTATATATAGTTATACATGTTGTAACCAAGAAAATCCAATGATGATATTAATGGGGAGATATACTGGAACGAAGAATGTCCAGATGGGTGTTTAAAAATGTGCGTAATACTGTATGCAGTACATCGATGGCCATGAAACATGAGAAACATGATGAAAAGTAAAATGTTTTTTTGCCAGAAGAGGGGAAATGTGATACACAGCTGAAAACGAGCTCAGTACTGTAACTGTTTCCAATTTTGGAGGCAGCAGAAGTGGACGGAAATCAAAGATGCGGAATTCAGGGTTAGTGGATGACTTTTTGGGAAGCTAGGCTCCAAAGAATGGCAATTGGACATTTCTTCACATATACTGTATATATATATTTATACAGTATATATATATGTATATATATATATATTTATACAGTATATATATATGTATATACAGTGTATATATATATATATATATCATGTGCAATTGGTAAATCATCATGTAGATCATTTACACAATTATAAACCACAGTGGTTTGACATAATTGTCGCTCTTAATGCTACAGTTGTGATACTGTGATGCCAGTTACAGCATGTTACACCTCTAATACTTAGCCATATTGAGTTGAATATCATACATTCCATTAATCATTGGTGAACATTATGAATCAAAAAGGTAATATAATAATGTTTAATCATTAGTTAGTTTAATATTATACATTATAGACTTTTTTGTGTGTAAAAAAAGTTTTAAACACCCAAGGTTGACACGTGAAAACTCGCAGGTCGCTGGTGAGTTTGATGACCTCTTTGCTGACGAGTTTGCACAACGCTCGAGAGCAAGAACTGCATGAATTCCGTGCCGTGGCAACGAAGGCGTTGGAGGTCCGAAAAAAAGGGGCCAAAATCTCCAGTTTTGAGTAATTTATTTGGATTGGTTGATTTCTTATGGTTTTGGAATTGATTTCTGATGTTTTTTGATTTGGGTTTTGCTGATTTTGATCAGTTCGGTACTCCAATGACACATTTTGCCCTACCCTAGTTGTAAAATTCCAGAGTATAGTTATGATAATCCACGATGAAGCCAGAGGGAAAGTGAGTCATCAGGAGTTTTTCTGGGCTTGATTTCGGATGATTTTAGATGGATTAGGTTGATTTTGAACTAATGATGTTAGATGGATTAAGTTGACTTCGAACTAATGATGTTAGTCACTAGGAGTTTCTGGGGTTGATTAGGACCTTTGATACTAATGATGTTAGATGATTTTAGGCCATTTGAGTATGGACAAAATCATCCTGGAACTCAGGAATCAAGTCGAACATAGTCGGGATCTGACAGTCGGCCACAATCGCTATCTATATAACAAACGTGATTGTAATTATGGTGATGATCATCATGGTGGTAGTATAGTGTAATTGTGATTATGAGGATGATTATGATGATTGATAATTATATAAGCTGCCTACTTCTACCAATCAGTGTGAGACGCATACCCCACATCAATGAAATCTTCATGCCACGCAATGTATATAGCTCCAAAGACTCAACTGCAGGTGGCTCAACACCTGCATTGATCGTATGGTGTTCCTCAGTTGAGGTTTGTTGCGAAGCTTTTTGGTCCGGAATCAGCATCTTGGCATGGGGAAATCGCTGGTTCTTGAAGGTCACCAACTGTAACAGCAGGCGGTGCGGAAGTTTCAAAGATAGGAAACCTGTAGGGGAGGTGAGCTGTTGTGATTCATGGATGGCAGAGCGAATCTCTCTCTCTCTCTCTGTGTCTCCTTCTCTTTGTGTCTCTCTCTCTCTCTATCTATATTATATATATACATATACACACCTATCTAATCTATCTTTCTATCTTTCTGCCTATCTATTTATCTATGTATCTATCTAATATCTATCTATCTAGCTATCTGTCTGTCTATCTGTCTATCTGACTATCTGACTATCTGACTACCTGACCATCTGACCATCTGACTCTCTGTCTGTCTGTCTGTCTGCCTGCCTGGCTGGCTGGCTGGCTGGCTGTCTGTCTATCTGTCTGTCTGTCTGGCTGTCTGTCTGTCTGTCTGTCTGTCTGTCTGTCTCTCTATCTCTCTATCTATCTATCTATCTACCTATATACCTCGCTATCTATCTATCTATCTACCTATCTATCTACCTATACCTATCTATCTGTCTGTCTGTCTGTCTGTCTATCTACCTATCTATCTATCTATCTATCGATCTATCGATCTATCGAACTATCGACCTATCTATCTATCTATCGATCTATCTATGGATCTATCGATCTATCGATCTATCGATCTATCGATCTATCGATCTATCGATCTATCGAACTATCTATCTATCTATCTATCTATCGATTCTATCGATTCTATCGATTCTATCGATTCTATCTATCTATCTATCTATCTATCTATCTATCGATTCTATCTATCTATCTATCTATCTATCGATTCTATCTATCTATCTATCTATCGAACCTATCGATTCTATCTATCTATCTATCTATCTATCTCTCTATCTCTCTATCTCTCTATCTCTCTATCTCTCTATCTCTCTATCTCTCTATCTCTCTATCTCTCTATCTCTCTATCTCTCTATCTCTCTATCTCTCT
>Ga0126342_10021383_pt1 | contig 10791 bp, 14 predicted proteins | sample Cyp1metagenome_FD_92528 | JGI IMG/M metagenome (GOLD analysis project Ga0126342, IMG submission 92528) | Coral microbial communities from Lord Howe Island, Old Settlement Bay, Australia - Cyphastrea 1 metagenome | ecosystem: Host-associated > Invertebrates > Cnidaria > Coral ... | reverse complement strand
GCTCTGGTTTTGTATGTCTTAGACCCTGTATTCTTTATGCTGATCGGCTCTTTCGGCTCAACAAGCGAGGGGTGTGGCCAAAAAAGGCTTTCGGAAAAACGGCGGCCGGCAAATCAATCATGTTTTTTTCAGTTCAGCAACTTGGGTGTCTAGAAAAAACACGAAAAGTATAAAACTAGGGGGGCAGTGAATTCCCGCTGACTTATGAATATCGAAAAATAGACACACGCACGTAAAATGTATAAACCTCAGGGTTCATGGAACACTGAGGAATCCTGGGGATGCCCACAGAATGGTTGTCCAACACGTACGTAAAAAGTGTAAAGGCTCAGGGGTTTAAAACCCCTAGGAACCCCAGGAATTCCAAAACATGTGCTAAATGTATCAAACTAGGGGGGGGGGAGTTCGAACTGCCTTTGTCCACCCCATCCATCTTAGACCCCCCCCCCGCGAACGTTACGTGGTGTATAAAATTTTTCCCTGGGGAACTCTAGGAAGAAACACGTAAAAAGTACATTTTTGGGAGCGTACCCCCCCCTCTCTTGTACTTTTTACGGGGGTGGGTGATTATATATCTATGCCTTCCTGGTGCTCCTTTTTTCGCCTGGAAAAAAACATTTATTGTGGTCGTTGCTGGAAGACAAACGCCGCCGCCTTCATAAAACGTTCTTGCTCCAACTGATCAAAAATAGCCAGGTTGAAAGAAAACCAACAAACCTGTTGCAAGTGATAGTGATGCCACAGCTGATCAATTGGAAGCAAAATGGATTGGCATGGCTTGCATGGGTTGTAAGCCTTGTAAGCCCTCGAATTGCAACCCTTTGTACCATTCGATTGTCATAAGGACATCAACATAAACCATCCAAAACTATCCAAAACCGGGGTACGGGTAAACCGCTTTGTGTCGGGAAAAATCGCCTTTGCAATTGGTTGCAAGCGCAGTCAACAAAATTGCTATGCTACGACGGCCCATCAACAAGAGTTAGTTTCATCACAGAGCTGCCGTGGTCAAATGTTTCCTTTAGAAAAACGTTTGGTGGGAGACTTCATCTATGTCCACCCAAAACTCTTGTGCGATTTGGATTTCCTTGCGCGATGGACAGTGCTCAAAACAAGCAATGGATGTGGATGACAAACATATGCAAAAATGCCAAAAAAGGTCCGAGAGCAGAATTGAAGATACGTGGGGCAGAAAAGCAGTTCTGACAGGAAAAGGAAACATGCAACACGCAAGAAACCCTATGGGTATTTACAAAAATCTATAGATGCCATGGTTCAAAATTGACCATTGTATCATGGGATTCGTCACCGTGCTTCACCGTGTTTCTGGATAACCTTGGTCACCGAACAGCCGCCGAAGGAGCTGTGAGAGCAAAAGAGGCGATGCTGGTACCTGGTTCACAGCAATGCTCATGACTCATGACTCATGACGCTGGCAATCCATGGCAACCCGGCATAGAAGCACCATGACCGCCGACCGCCCCGCACAAAAAGACAGCCGCACTTCCTTGGTCTTCCGGAGCTATGGAAATCGATGTCGTTTAAGTCTGCTCGCGATGGTGCCAGTGGAAAGGTCTGGTGAAATTTCATCAGCAGGCACGTTGCAGCGGTACGTCGAAACACGTGGCAGGTATCCGGTGCAATTTGCATATTCCTCAGCGGTTCCTGACTGCTGAGCCATGCAATGTGCAGCTGACACTTAATCCTTCAATGTCCTTCAAAGGTTAGCTCAATAAGACCACTTAGTCCTTCAGGTGAAATCTCCAACAAAAATATTCTCTCCGAATGTTTGAACCAGTTCGAATCAATTCGAATCATTCAGCTGCACATTCAGCTGCATTTGCAGCTGCATCTCTGAGCCATCGGGTACATCGCCAATTGGCTGGGGAAAAAAAGGTCATCAATCTCAAACTCGCAAGGTTTTCTGCTGTCAACGCCGGCACTGACTTACATGGAATATCATGGAATATCATTGATCATAGAGCCGCAACCCTGGTTACCATTTGCTACCACTTGTTTCGACATGTTACCACATGTTGCCAGCTGGCTTCATCTGGCTTCAGATATCTCTTTTCTCCCCTCGAACTACGCTATCTCGATCTATCTTCTAACAAAAACCCTGTTGGCGAACAGAGACCTGGGTGATCCACGCTGCACACGACGCATGAGCTGGACGCAAGGAGAACACACCATCAGAATTCGATCAATTCGCAATGGATCTTTCAGTGCTCACTGGTTACGTAACATAGGAACATGGTCCATTTATAAATGAGTTACGCAGGTATTTCATTTTGATAAAAATAATAATGAAAAACCATGACGATTTTCCAAAGCTACGTTAAACATCGTTAAACAACCAGAGGGTATTACACGTGGTTTCAAAGATGCGTCCAGCCATCATCAGACCGCCAGCAACATGCGAGAGCGGAACTTGACTATATGGACCCAGCCATGAGGTCGGCCTACTGAACAATTTCGCCGAATGCCCTGTCTGGGCCATCAGAGTCATCAAATGCTCTGTCTGGGCCATCAGAGTCATCAAACATCAATCACTGCTCAAAGCTTCAGAAATATTCCCCGGAATCGCTGGGGGCAGACAGCAAAGGAGTTCCTGGACTTCGGCTGACGACCAAAATCCACAAGAAACATGGTGGCAAAATGTGACAAGGCAAGGGGTATAAAAACGATAAAAACATGGGGGTGCTTGAAAGGTCAGTTATGGCAACACCTTTTCGTACCGATCAATGGTTAGCTACACAGCATCCCCTTGCGAAGCCTGGCTCTGTTCTTGGTGTTGAGCTCTGTTGAAGGCACCTCAGACAGCTGCACTCAACATATTCCAATATATAGTAGAATCTGGAACAACTCAATGATCTACAGGAGTTATACCAGAAATAGATGTCGTGCTTGGTGCAGATGAAATGTGCAGAACCAGTGGAAACAAAGGTACAAACACACTTTTAGCGGGCACCTTGAGCCAAACATTGTTGGCCAAGTATAGGTTTATGACCTTACCCCGGATTGCTGGAGCATGGAACAAGTTATCATTATAGATAATGTATTGGATTTTCGATCTCATGTTCTAAAAGCATCATGACAAGTAGTGTACACTTTACAGTCATAGGCAGCAACAATATAGTGGGCTCCGTTTGGGGACCACTATGTGGTATGAACATGCATGCAATACGAGTAGGGGTTCGTTCGAGTGATTTCTTCTCCCCCCTCTCGTATGACACCGGATCCTAAGTGGCACTCGTCAACCATCACCTCAGTACTCAGAGACATAAAAGACAGCTCATTTGGAAGGCACATTGCAGGTGCCGTCGTTCTTGACGGCTTCTTGGTATTGTGGAATCCGCTTTGGTCGACGGTTCCTTGGTTTTGTTTTCTTCACCTGTGCGGGCGCCTTAGAAGGCTGCACTTGACAGTCCTCCTCAACATCGGGCGCTAGTGCCTGATCTAGGCTCATCTTGAGACCCGTCAATGAAGTGTGAAGGATGTCGTATGTTCTGAGGATGCTAAGTAGCTTCATGGCACTCTCCCAAAGTGGTCCTGCAACAGCTTTAGTGAATACATCGACCTTCTGAAACAGAGTATTGACCAGCATCAGCTCAATGTCTGGCTGATTTAACTGCTCACTGCGTGAAGCCGAATGAATCTTCTGGGTTCTGCGCAGATGTCGGAGACGTTTGCTATAACCGGCCAGTATACTATCTTCACCGTAGCCTCATTATCTTGAATTTTCTGTCTTTTCTGTATTTTCCGAATTTTCTGTATTTTCTGCATTTCTGATTTTTTTGAACTTGTGCATTTTCTGATTTTTTGAATTTCCCTTTTTTTTAATTTTCTAATTTTTTATTTTCTGGAATTTTCCGACTTGCTTTCCTTTTAATTTAAAGAAGAATTCTGAATTTTCTGATTTTTTTTGATTTTCTGTGTTTTCTAAATTCTCTGAATTTGCTGAATTTTCTGAATTCTCTGAGTTTTCTGAACTTTTTTAATGTTCGGAATTCTCTGAGTTTCCTGGGTTTTCCGAATTTTCTGAATATCCTGAATTGTCTGATTTTCTGTTTTTCTTGAATTTTCTTTCTTTAAATGTTAATTCCGTTTTAACTGATATCATTTTATGTTTTCCTTCTAAATATTTAATACAATGAATATATTTTATTTGAACCATTACAAAGAACTATAACACAATATATGTTATATGATCCAAAGCATCTCTTCTTGGCAAGCTGCTTGCAGAAAAACCCGAAATAACCAACTATTTTCTGGAGAGAAAAACTCTTCGAAAAGACATTCCCTGAAAAGGATAATTCCTCTCATCATCCCCATCAATCTGCCTGATTCTCTTGCAGTATCTCTTCAACATCCTACCCCTTTGACAAAACTCGCAAAAAGGAGTCTTTCTGTCATGAAGTGTGAGATGTTCTAAGGATGTTGCCTCTCGCCTCAGTCTGTCATCTCTGGTTTCGTTGTCCTCTGCTTCATCATCTGCTGGCTCTTCATCAGAACCTAAGTGCGCAGCAGCAGCAGCAAGGGGATCAACTGATTCAAAATGAAACCGCCTGTATCTGGCTCTTCTTCTGGTTCACGCTCTCGATGGACTTGTGGTTCATCCTGAATTGGGGACTCTGGCATAACTGGAACATGCCTTGCTATGATGTCTGGATAAAGGGCGTGCATGACGTACTCGCACATCTCCCTGGGGTAAGAACACGTGTGACGTGTCGTCGACCCTTCTATCGGTACATGTTTGAACTGTTTTGGATGGCTGCATTTTAATGCATTAAATTAAATAGTCTGGCTGTGCGATTGTGCGCGGTGATCAGTCGCCACCTTTTCACATGCAATCTCCCCTTGGTGTCCGTCAATCCCACTTGACTCCCATCAAAATCCACTACCATCATGTTTAGGTCTGGGATCAGCTTCTGAAGCTCTTGCTCCGCCCAACCAATGCGGAACCTCGGCCACTCGAACGTTACACGTCCTCCTATTCGCGCCACAGCGCGAGCCAGTTTGCAAAACTTCCTGATAAGCAATCTGGGCCTGCATCGCCTGTTTCTAGCTCATCTGCAAAAGCTTGGCCATACTGGTGGCTGTTAAGTGTCTGCCATTGTGACCATGGGTCACACGGCAAGGAACCCCAAAGGTCTGCACACTATGTCATGGAGAACCTTCATTGTCCCTTTGTCTTCAACGTTCAAGTGGTTTTCAGAACATCGTATCACGTGAGCTCCAAGATCCTTTCCAACCTTACCCACCATGGGTTCATCAGCTGTAACAGAACTCAATCAAGGTTCCGTGTTCTGTCAGTCCTGGATGGTGAGGCTCAGGAATCGCCACCTCTGCAGCGCTGCTCTGATGAAAGTCCTCGAACTCCTTGGCAATGTTGAGAGCAATGGATTGATACAGTTTAGATGTCTGTTCATCATGTTGTGTAGTGTAGAGTGATCATTGTAGAAATCCTTGAGACCACCCATCATTGCTTCAACAGCTGCAACCCCCCTGTCAAATGGCGTGTGTGCTTGCGACGCTGAATAGAACCTTGGGTTGATGGATGAACTGCATGACCTTCTTGAATATGATCGCAAAATGGCGTGGGATGCGCTTCCGTTTCGGGACCGCTCCATTTAGATCTTCCACAACAGTATCATGACACACGCATGCATATTGACGATCTAAGCGAGACCCACAAAATACCGCCTTGCGGAGTCCTCAGTGCTCTCTTCAGCGCGTGTCGCTGGCTGTTCCAGATGAGCGCATTGGGCACTATCCCTGTTTACCCTTCCAGGCTTCAAAGGACTGTCAATTGCAAAGATTGGGACGTTATTCTGGACCCTGTTGGCAAACCGTCTGTTTTCAGAGGGACACCACACACGACATCGGCGACGATCTAGTGCGATGAACGGCTTCTGACCATGCTGTCGTCCTATCAAAAAGGCCATGGGGCAGCTCTCCAGGAGATGGATATGGAAGTCACCCAGGTCCTTGGTGTACATGCGGAGTGCCTCAGTGGAGAGTTCGGTCCGCCGCCGGTCGTAAACCTCGGGGCTTTCTAAAATTTTTATCCATGGCTTCACCACTTCCCTGCTAAGTCCCTCGTCCTGCATCGCCCGGAGACTTCCGATGCCATGGGCAGCTCCAGTGGCTCCCAAAAACTCCAATGAATACTCCTTGAAATTCGGAACCGCAGGGTGCATCATTGAAGCCGCAGTTTGCTCTCCAATTTGTTCATAGGAGTTGGTGATGGATGAAATCAATGTGGCCAAGATGGGAACGGACAACTCCAAGAACATGTTCCAAGAAAGAAGGGCCTTGTCACAAAACTGACAGAAGGATTGCCATGAGCCTGCCTGCCCTCAACCTCAATGACCATCACGATGGATGCTGCCCGCAGCCACTGCTGCCGGAATTCCAGTGCCACCTTTGGTGCCCTTGTTGTCTTCCTTCTTTCTCTTCCTTCACCTTTTGAACCCTTTTCGGCCCCTTGGGCTTGGATTTCTGTGCATCTGAGTATGCCTTCCTTACCTCTTCTCAACCTGGCTTACCAACATGTGAGTTCCTACAGTTGACACGGAATCTGCAAAACCCAGCGGCATGCAAAGCGCAGGTATGTCTCTGAGGTTCCTCAGTAGAAGCAGCTGCGGCTGGCTTGGTGTCCTTCTTGGCACTGACCTTAGTTTTCGTCACCTTAGTTAACCCTTGACCCATGTTTTCATAGTTCAAGTCATGCCGCCTTTCGCGAAGTTCCTCTGCGATCTTTCCCCACAACCAACCGAAAGACCCACTTGAAGACTCCCGGATCTTGTCGCTACATCTCCTCGATGGCTTTCACCTGATGCCAAAGCCAGCTGTAGAGTGTCGCCTCAGCAGGGCGGTCCCCAGGACGCAGGCCATGCAAAAATGTAGTTCCCACGTTTCACAAACTCCGCAAGTTCCTTTGCGGTCTTTCCTTGCAGTTGCAATTGCAAAGGTGCGTTTGGTTGAGGGCAATGGACTTGTCTGGTCCAATTTCATAGTAGGCAATTATGATGCGCATCAATGCCGTGTGCTTGGGTCCCTGTCCCAGGATGTCAGCTCATGTGCTAGATCTGTGTTCGTGGCCAATACCTCTGGCTTAATCAGTTCGGCCGCCACATGCTTGTTGAATACAAGGAAATCATTTGAGTTCTGGAAATTGTCTCGGAATCGTCAGCCGCGACCTTCCTGTGGAAAATTTCACCAGCACATGACGGTTCATCATGTCCACCCTGCTATAACTGCAGCCAAGCAAGCCGCACGCGACTCGCCACAAGATGTCGCGTCATTCGGATTCGGCGCTTTGGTGATCTGAATGGACTTGAGGTGTTTGTGTTTGTACACATGTTCATCGGTTTCCCCTGGCAACAACCATCCATCCTTGGAAGCCTGGGTAAAACCGTCCTCATCTGAGTCCTTTGAACATGACGATGCATTTGATGGGGAACTGGCTTTTGGGGCATGAATCGGAGAGCTGGCTGCACCACCATTGGTTGAATTGTGATGGCCAGCATGACGGTCCACGTTCCGGAACAATGTACCCATGGGATTCTTGGACCATTCGGGTCAACACAACACCGCTGGATTGGCACTATGTCCAGGAAGCATCGCGCTGGACGCGAAGGGTGCCGCCACTGCCGGCGCTGCGATGGACGCGCTTCCGGCTGTTCCACCTTAGAGTGCAAGGAAGCTTGGTGGTGCCAAACTTGGAGGCGGGCACGGGGCTGACTCAACATCATGGCCCTGTATTCTGCTCAAGTCCGCGCCATTCTTGATTGCCAGTTCTAAGCAATGATGCTGAACATCTCCAACAAGATGGTCGCTCAATGACATTCTGAGAACCGCAACATGTACAAAGCATCACTTCAAGAGGACTGACACTAGCTATGCCAGCCCCTGCAGGCATAATCTCTGTAGGCTGAGCTGGGTGATAGTTCTGGGGTAGGTGTTCAAAGGGGTTTGCTATACCAGGGGATCCCATCACAGAACATGGTGTTGATGCAATTCGCTCTGACATCAAATTCTGGTGTGCAGCCTCCAATTAGGAGCTGAGTTCCCTGAGTTCCGCCACCACCCTCTGTCGTTCAGCCTCTGAATCTTCACCATGGCCATCTGATTCTCAGCGGCCTTGCCGGTCTCTTCAAGCTCGGTCTGCAACCTCTTGTTATCATCCGACAAGCGTGAAATGTGGCTCCCAGATTCATGTTGAAGTTGCTCATAACGTTGCTGTGCGTGTTCATGAGTTTGTTTCTCTCATCTCAAGTATCTGTTTTTCTTGATTCAATTGACTCAACTTTTGATATACCTGCGCTTGCAATGCTTGGTGATCGTTTCCTGCCTGTTGCCTGATGGCATCAACCTGCCGTTGCGCCGTTTGTCTCAATTGTTGGTAGTTCGCTTCAGCTTTTGCCTTCACCAGAGATTCCAACAGTTGGTCCAACTGACAGAGCAGGATCTATTTGATTGATCTGCTGCTGGTACATATTCTGTTGTATAGTATTATGTTGACGAAGGCTTTGATGACCCGATTCCGCGCTTCCACCCCAATCTGCCGATCCACCCGCAGCCGAAGCTGAGCCCTGTCCTCTCTTCGACACTTTCGTCGCCGTTGCAACCTCCTGAGCCGGGTCGTCAGGTTAGTTACCATATATGGACATTTGTTCAACAAGCTTCTCCGGTGAATCAGTCGATGAAGTCCAAGTGCTGTTGGGTCCGTCCACCTTGAATGGAGTAGCTGGCACAACCCTCTTCATGCCATCGATGCGAACTACGTCTCAATGATCTTGCAGAAACCACCAACTGTACTATTCGCGCCAGATGGCAGCGAGTCCAAGTGAAACTGCTTCTCTCACCAAGCTATGGCGCAAGCGCGAGGCAGGCAAAAACGCCGAACAAGCCGTGGGGAGTGAAAAGAAACTGAAAAATGCAAAGGCCACAACTTGCAGTGAAATAGATCAATGAACTTGCGGTGAAACCTTCGCAGTTATACACAACTGTGGCCAACGCAAAATGCGGTGAAACTGATCTAGTGGAAAAAATGCTCTTGCTCTTGCTTTGCAGTGAATTGGACACCAAGTTGGACGATCCTCCCAAGACACTTCGAAGATGATTGCACTAAGCACTCCAAGATCCCGAGACTAGTCAAATGGTGACGCCCAACTTCACCTCAAATTGGCAACCCAAAGTCCGCGGCACTCTCTTCTTCAACTAGATTCTCTACCCAGCTCCTCCAATGCCGCCGATGGACGATTGGCGTGAGAGATCAAGACCCTGCACCTGTTCCCAAGGAGCCTGTTAGCCTGAAGCTGCTCCACCGCCTGCAAGAGTACCCTTTGATCGTCCACAACACACAAGATCACACAAGCTCCCACCCTGCAGATCTCCTCTGCCTTTGAGGTAATGCACCCTGTCAAGGAGGGGGCTGAGACTGCTGAGACCCCTAGATCGTATCCTACAGGGCTTGGCAACGCCGAAGAACCTGCTTGGATCTCTCTGGAACGTATATAATGCTCTCCACTGCGACGATCTTCGAAGGTGATAGTCTTGTGCCAATCGAGCAAGATCAATGGCCTCTCAATGCCATGCCTTTGCCTTGGCCTCCGGCTCTGCAAGCCTTCGAGAATCCCCAACTGCACCAACCGAACCTGCTCTTCGAGGTCAACCCTTGGCCTTCGGCGGAATCATTGGCCCTGCAGGCCTTCGATGCTCACTCGAGACAGTTGAGTCGCGCTCCGCGCGAGCCGGAGCTGATCCCTCTGAGACTCATGAGGCAGTTGTGTTGCGCCCAGCGCAAACAAGTTCTGATGTCCTCGAAACAGTTGTGCCCCGCCCGTGCAACGCGAGCTGAGTTTGATGTCCTCGAGACAGTTGTGTCGCGCCCTGGGCGAGCTGGTGTTGAAGATGCTGCTGATCTTCGAGCTGCAGGTCCAGATGGCACAGGCACCCTTGACTCTGTAGTTCTCACACCAGATGCTTCGCGGCTATCGCGAGGAGATCTCTCGCGCCCTGAGCGCGAACCTGAATGCCCAGCAGTCTGAGGCTTGTCCTGAACGTCTGGCCGATCAAATCTAAGAATGCTGGTGGTGGGTTAGAAGGTGGATGCGGCCAATTGGGGCCGGAAGATCCCTGCACTCTGCCAGCGATGCGAAATCTAGAGCACTGCTAACCCCACGGTCGTACCTAGATACCGAGGTTCGCCAAGGATTTCCCCCTCTTCGGCCCCCGTTTCTCGGCCGAGACGTGATCCCTCCCCTGCCGCTCATCCAGTCGCGCTCACAGCAGCGAAGCCCGCGCCCAAGGCTGCGAGAAAGCACTATGGCGAATCGCGCCAGCGCGAGGAAGCAGGTAGCCCTATAAGAAGTCTTTCACAGTGATCAACATGTAGAATGTTCCGTTCAATGATCTTTGCAGATGCTTCCGTAGGACAACACAATGTCTCTGAATAAGAGCCGCTTACGGCTGATAACTACTAGAATCCGGAACAACTCAGTGATCAACAGGTGCATGTGTGGCATGCTGCTGCCAGAAGACAATGCTGCGGAATGAAGAACATTGGGACAGAGGCCCCTAGATGTTGAGGACGAAAGAAAGCAAGCAGGGGGATATCAATAGTGAAGGGCCATCCGTGGCACTGGTGATGCGCGGGAGGGAGCAGGGTAAGCACCTTTTTTGCTCACTGCCCAGTGGATTCCCTTCGGGGATCATCCGATAAAATTGGAACGATACAGAGAAGATTAGCATGGCCCCTGCGCAAGGATGACACGCACAAAT
>Ga0126342_10021382_pt1 | contig 10791 bp, 10 predicted proteins | sample Cyp1metagenome_FD_92528 | JGI IMG/M metagenome (GOLD analysis project Ga0126342, IMG submission 92528) | Coral microbial communities from Lord Howe Island, Old Settlement Bay, Australia - Cyphastrea 1 metagenome | ecosystem: Host-associated > Invertebrates > Cnidaria > Coral ... | reverse complement strand
TTTGTTTCTGTAGAGAGTAGAACCGCTGCAGTCAAGCACATCATCAGCAGGGCACACCAGGAAGACTTCCACTCCATCGCATTACAACACAGGTCTGCCATTTCGTCCACAACTAAAGAACCTTTTGCTGAACGTTTGAACCGATTTGCTGTTCCAGATGCCAAATATCTACAGTTTCAATTGATTCACCTTCCCCTCGTTTAAGTGAAATAATATGAAATAATCATATTTGCAAAATAAACCCTCAGCGTCTGCGACTAGAAAACAACCTGGTCACTTTTAGTACTAGCCCATGCTTGGGGTGGTTATAATCCTATCCCCATCAATCAATGAGGATTTCTATCTCTACACAAAATACATCGCTAGTTTTGATGGCATAAACGCAAGGTATATCCCTTTATCCCTGGTTTCCATACATACATCATCATGTATATCCTATCCCAGCAGCCCTTCATTTTCCGGAAACAATCCCATAGAACGAATTGTTTTCCCCACGCGTCCCGATGATGTACCCCCATGAACCCCCCATACACCATCCAGTGAGGACTTATATCCCCAAACGTAATTCCCCGCAAATCAGTGGACATGATTGCGTCAAAATTATGTCAACTATATCTCGATAAAGTGACACTTGTATTGTCAGAATGGATTTTGCATGTCTATCTGTCTGGGGGTTGTTATATATCCCCATGATTCAGCATAAACCACCCGTTTGAATCCCACATCATTCTATCCCTATTCGAAGGAAATTTAGAAGCCAAACTTCCGACAATATGGACAGATGGAAAAGAGTCAGAGAAGAGAAAGGGTCAGAAGAAAGAAGATCAGAGAAGAGAACGCGTCAGAAGAAAGAAGATGCAGGTGTGCGAAAAAGCAGAAAAGTCGCGAAACACTGTATTTTTCCTATGTTTTGGGCGAAAAGTAGGCTCGCTAAAGCGGCGTGTGCGGAGCCATCTGGGGAGATGAGAGATGAAAAATTGCACGCCGCTGTGGCGCGAAGCAGATTTTGAAGTCAGTCAAAAAGCTATAAACACCTCACGGAGCACTTTTGAGATTTCAGATGTTCAAAAAGTGTACATCGTTGTGGCGCAAAACACATTTCGAAGTCAAAGTGTTAAAAACTGACGGGTTCGGAGCACTTTTGGAAGTTGAGATGTTGGAAAAGTGCACGGCGTTGTGGCTCGAAGAACGTTTCGAAATCAAATTGCACAAAACACCTCAGCCTCGGAGCAGTTTTGGAGGTTGCGATGTTGAAAAAGTGCAAGCCGTTGTGGCAAGAAGCACATTTATCATTTTGAAGTCAAAATGCGCGACACACACCACGTTCGGACCAGCTTTGGACATTGAGATGTCGAAAAAATGCACGCCGTTGCGGCGGGAAGCACATATCGAAGTCAAAATGTGAAAAACACATCACGTTCGGACCACCTTTAGACGTTCAACCGCAGCACACTACACTACACTACACTACACTATAACTACAACAAACACTACTACTGCTACAGCTACAGCAGCAACAGCAGCAGCAGCAGCAACAACAACAACAACAACACCTGCTGCTGCTACTACTACTACTACTTCTTCTACTACTACTACTACTTCTTCTACTACTACTACTACTTCTACTACTTCTACTTCTACTACTTCTTCTACCATATACTACTACAGCTACAACCACAACCAGTTGTGGGTGAGTGACCATTGCAACCACTCCAAAAAGCACAGCTCCAACCACCTTTCGGTCGATCAGTTCGCTCTGCCATCCTTGCATCACAACAACTCACCTCTCCTATAGTTTCCTATCTTTGAAACTTCCGCCACCGCCTTGTGAGGCATTTTCCTGGTGAATACCCCCATTATATCAATAATTCCGAAGGTCAGCATCAGCACCATTCCTTTACCCCCTTACAGCAACTTCCAAAATGAGTCAAAATGATAAATAAATGTCACTAAGACAGTGGTGCATTGTTGTTTCTATCTTTTTGTGGCTTTACTGAGTTTACTGCCATGTAAAGCCTCAAAGGCCTGGGGCGGGATGTTTTCGACAAAGTTCTGAGGGACGGACCATGCCCAGGCCAGCTAAAGCCATGGCCAGGCGAATCGCGTGATCAACGAGGTTGTTGACGTCGTACATCTCTGCGACAAAGGAATCTGCAGTTGGAAATGTTGTGGTTGCCCCGAAAATTTGATAGTGAACATCATATTTCCATGCAGAACTGCAATTTTGGGAGATCCCCCATCATTAGACACATCAATAGAACTGCTTTGGGAGATCCCCCATTAGACTCCACATGACAGTGCCAGTGCCTCATCTCAACAGATGGCTCCACTGGTTCTCTGACCCAGGTAAAGTTAAACCATCCAAGGTTTGATGCCATCTATCGTAACAAAAATAACAACATAAAAATATGGTTTGGTCAATTTTGTTTGAGCCATACTTTGAATAGGGGGCGAAATATTGAGTATTATATAATATGATATGATGAAGAAAAATAGATTCACTATTTTTTGATTTGTACGGGAAATTTTAAATACAATGAAAGGAATTGAGCTATCTGCAGAAAATTGCAGGACAACTCCTCCAAATAGACTTTCAGTGTTACAGTACTATGAAATTGAACCCTAAAAATTATAGCAAACAAACAAAAAACACAACATATATAAGATAATTGTTTGAACAGTAATATTGCTTATTAAAACCATGAAAAATACTTTGAAAAACAACAAACAATATACAAACATACAATTTTAATATTACAATGTCTTAATTTAAATTTAAAGATATGTCAAAATACAATTAAGATGTACCAGAGCCTGTGGTAAACCTGCCATAAAACATCCCAGTCACCAATAATCATCCCATTGCTGCTATCCTCAATTTCATGAACCTCGGGGATGGTTTGTTACGATTGGTTCACCACAGCGATCCTCATATTGTAATCCAAAGCCTCCACGGCTACGATGGATCCATTGACCTGAGCCGGGCTGATGGTGCTGATGGTCATGTCAACAGAATCAGATTTATCATCTGGAAGGGCTTAAAGGGCTATAAGTTTGTCCTTTGTCCTGGAAATGGAGCATTTTCCAAAATGGCAATTTTGGTTCGCCAAAGTGATGATAAACAATTAAATGTCTTGGGGTTACCACCTTTTGGGACAAACCGACCATGTTTTACTCAGTTCTATAACCCCCACATCTGTATCACTGCAGAGCATCAGCGTCTAGCCACCAGTGAGAACAGCGTGGACCACACAAAATTCGTGGTTGGCATCGCCAGCCAAACACGTTGCCTCCAGCATGGCTCTGAGAGTTGAGTAAGTATACACCTGGGGGATATGTTGGGATATCATAAACAAAAATACCATCGGGTGATCAAACATGCGTTGTTGGAAAATCCCCCAACTGTGGATGATTTTCTCATTGAAACCTCTGTTTTGTACGGGATTGCCCAGCTAGCCATGTTTGATTACCAGAAGGTAACAAAGAACAAATGAGCCGTGATCAATAGGTCTTGCATCAGTAGTTGCACGCTGCCAAAGGCTGGAGAGGGAAAAAGTGTTGACCACTAAAACAACGAAGGATTTCACCACCTTAAACCGGGGTGCAAAGATAACACCAAGAATGTGAGTTTGAAAGACCTATTTGAACTTTAACCACTTTTTTGACAAAGTTAGCTTAACTTAACTGTTAGGTCCTTAATCCGTTTTAATCCTGGTAGGGGAAATGATCATTGTAGATTCCCCGCAAAAGAATGACTCGTTATTCATCCATCCCAAGTTCGGCGTCAATAATTTTTAGCCATGCCCAAATCGTCAGAATTTAAACCAATCGTAGAAAACCCAATCAAGATGGGTGCTCCATCACGGTCCCCAGTCCCTGCCTAGTGCACCGATATGGAATGCACAAGCCCACGAAGGTATAGACATGGACGTCATGACCATCACAATCTGACATCTCGCTCAAATGCCATGGATGGAATGAAACAAACGTGTCAAAAGGTGGCAAACTACAACAATATCTACTCAGTTAAACTACCACAAACAAGCGGAAAGATATTTCGATGTGATTACACATGACTACCCATAATTCGAAGAAACGAGGAATTTGATATCCAAACGGTTTGCAACTCTAATAGGAAATGACTTCTGCAGCTACATGGGACCACATTTCCTCCCAAGCAACTCCCTGTGGCAAACCTCGGACTGACGTACTTATCACTGGGCCTTTGTTCAATTCACCAAGGATGTTTGTAGACCCGTCCCTGTCAAACACTTTCCCTCCTGCGTTTTCCTCTAATGCCCCATGGGCCTACATGGACACTGGCGCCACTTGAAACCGACCCACTTTGCATTGTTAAAACTAGATGGGACGACTGCAAATAGGTACAATGGAAGCATGACGGCTAGCAGCCACCTCAAGTTTGGGCAAATACAGTGCAGGATACAGCAAAAGGATCTTGCTGCGGCTAGTGCGAAATCAAGGCAAACATCCGGAAATTGTTTGATTAAGTCAATGCAAATAAAACACTCCAAAACTCGCACTGGTAGGTGAAACTATTCAAACTTCACAAAAACAACATTGACAACTCAGCTCAGAACGCTGAAATCACAGCTGCTAACAATCGCTGACAATGCAGCAGAAAAACCTCGCAGATGAGCAGGGGGGTTTCAGTCCAGGGTGCAAAATTTGGAATTACTTGATGTCTGAAACTTAAAACATATTATATAAAACATGTCAAAAAAACAATGCCTATAAACGCGTTCCTGCAGTTTGCATGCAAAGACTGAAAAGTGTACCATTTCAGTTGGGAAATTGAAAAGCAGCGTGCAATTCATGGCGCTTGGCAGTGCGCCGAAGTTGAGGCTGTCGTCCCATTCAAGGCATGTTTTCGAGAATTCGTTTCAAACGCGCATTCTGAATGCAGAAAAAAACATATGTTCCGCTCAGTCCACGCTGTTCCTAGTCGGACTTTTTTCGAAGTTTCGTATTACTATCCATTCTAGGTTGTATGGAATTGTGATGAGTTGTTGCTCAACCCTGTTCTTGCGTGCCAACACATCACGAGTCTGCACGGGTGTGAAACTCAAAAATCAAAGATGCCAAACATTTGGGTGTGCCTGAAAAATATGCATAGCCCAATTTAGAAACCATTGGAGTACAGCATTTTCAGAGAATCCCATTTGCACGACCATCATGATAATTGAATCTCTGCTGAAAGCCTTTCATGTTGCTGCCGAGGATGCCATTGAACGAAATTTCACTGCAACCTACAATTAACAGCAGCATGCATTATTAGATGTAAAGCGTCAAGCAATGCACAACACCCTTCCAATCCTACACGCCCCTGGCACAACAACATCGACACAGCATGGCAAGACACACAGAACAAATTGTTGAGTGTATCGGAGCCATACTGATCGCCGCTAAGCCAGCAACCGAGTTTTGTCAGCTGTTCTGCCACAACGCCAAAGAAATGTGACGTCCAATGTCAACATGCAATGCGGCAACCACTGCGCCACCTTTTTAGATATGTTCAATTGGATCGTTCGCTTCATCTGTTGCCAAGATTTGGCCATTGGATGAGCTCTCACCCTAAAACTCAGGTCAAACTAAAGACTACAAGTAGGTTGAAGTTTCAAGACTATGTCTACCTTTCTGGTATTCACCTGATCAATTTTTGATCTAAGACGTAATTTGAAACAGCTAATTAGTTTGACCTGACTACATATAGGGCAACCACCCCAGGCGAAGCCTCCATGACCTCACTCGTTTTACCTTCGAGGTGGCTGGAGCTTCCAATTGAAAGTCATTGGACATTAACCGCTGATGCTCGCCGCAGCGTGCCTTGTGGCCTATCTGCAGTGCGAAAAGCATACTGATGGTTCAACGCAACACGCTTAATTTAAGGAGTTGCCAACAATCTCAGGGTGAAACATGGGTGAAACATATCTTGGGTCATCTAATCTCGGCCTGACCTCCTTTGGAGGCGTTCAACGCTGAATCCACTTTCTTAGCTCAAACCGTCCACGCGAAATCTCCACGACCCCATTCTTCGAAACCTTCAGGAGCTTGGAGCTTCCAACTGCTCTTGGCCACATGCATGCGGAAAAGTCCAATGATGGACACGGCAGGGTACCTCAAATTGCAAGAAACTTGCGGCTCAGGGGTAAGGGACGAAAGGTGCATGAAAACACAGAGGGTACCAGTTGACCTGAATTTTAGCTAGTCCCAACCCACTGAACTTCTGATAATGAACTGGTGCCCATCGCTGGTCCAAAACATCCCTGAGCAAGACATCGAAGTGTCAGCGGAGCGCTGGTGGAGTCAGGGAGCCAGTAAAACACCCTCCCGCAACGGAAGACGGGTATGCCATGTCGTGGCTATCAAAATCGTGCTCCTCTTGTGAGCATTACACATGATGAAAAGCTGTGACGGATGTTCGTCCTCACAAATATAGTACAGTAATGTCAGTAATGTATTAAACCTTGCCCTATTGACGATTCCAATAATGCAGAGCATGCGGATGCTGCTGATGTTGCTACTGGTGGCAACCTGCCGACGGTGTCCCTGGGGGATTGATCCACGGCCAGACTGCTTGTGGACCACCCAAGGGGAGGGGCTGTTAACTGTGAAGGTTCACGTGGTTGGAAGTTCACGCGGTGAGCAGAAGCTAGCTTTCGTGAAAAACGTGTCCCTGTCTCATTTTAATTTTCACGCACAGCACAAACTCATGCAAATCACGCTCTCCGAAAGGCATTCGCAAGCTCCAGGCAAGAAACGTATAAATTACTTAATTTCTGCAAGTTGCATCTGTTTTCGGTGGGCTTGGAAGGGCATAGTTATAGGTTGTTCTGCTAGCCCTCGTCGGAGTTGTATCTCGCCTGCGTCTAGATCAATGGCAAACCCGAGGACATCCTGCACCTCCCACTCCTTCATCGCCAAGGCTTCACATCCAGTGAAATTGTGCCACATCTTGCAGCCTCGGCCATCAAAGGCCCAGCCATTCTGATCATCCCCGACACCCTTGCCATCAAACTCTCCTGCCTGGAAGTCAGGGGTCAGCCAACCAACTTGAGCGGCTCGAAAATCACTGAGGAGCTGGATCTCATAGTAAAATTTCCCGCTGCTCTGGGCCAAGTCCGGCAACCCGCAAGTGAAGAAACGGAAGGCATGTGGCGGTGCAGCGCGTGGCTTCAAGGCCGTGAGGCCAACCAGCTGAGGTCGTGGGCCGGCGACTGCACCTGCTTTCACCAAAGCATCAAGCACTGGGCTGTTGGGATGTCGTTCGTGCGCAATGTCAAGAGGTCGGGCGCCGCCGATGCCTGCATTCACATCCACTATGGCGAGCAAGAACTCCACTGTGGCCAAAATATGCGCAGCATTTCCTAGAAGTGCATGATGCAAAGCCATCTCCATGCCACAGCCAACCACCTGCAAGGCCTTCATCACTTCCAGACGGCCATAGCGGGCTGCAATGTGCATTGGGGTCAAGCCATACTTGTCGGCCTTGTTTACAGCGCAGCCGGCCTCCTTCAAGGCCTTGACCGTATCCACATGGCCATTTTCGGCCGCAATCAAGAAAGGGTACCTGCCAATGTTGTCGGCCTTGTCAATATCGCAGCCGCCTTCCTGCAAGGCCTTTACAACATCTAGATGGCCGTTTTCGGCTGCGATGCAAATAGGGGTGCGGCCATACTTGTCGGCCTTATCCACATCGCAACCTGCCCCCATCAAAGCCTTCACCACGTGTAGGTGGTTGGAGCGTGCTGCGATGGAAACCGGGGTCCAGCCATTCTTTTCTGTCTTGTCCACGTCGCAGCCGGCCTCCAACAGGGCTAAAACAACATGGAGGTGGCCAGCTTTGGCTGCGAGGAACAGAGGCGTCAAGCCATCGCTGTCAGTCTTGTGAACATCGCAGCCAGCCTCCTTCAAGGCCATCACCACATCCAGGTAGCCATATTCGGCTGGTAAAAATAAAGCGTTCCTGCCATCTTTCCGGGCCTTGTCCACATCGCAGCCAGCCTCCTTCAGAGCCAACACCACATCCAAATGGCCGTAGGCGGCTGCGATGAAAACACAGCTGCGGCCATCGTCGTCGCATGCTTCCATAGGGTTGGCTCCAAGAGCCTGCAGGGCCTCAATCACGTCCATACGTCCTTCTGCGGCTGCATGATGTGCGGCCGCATGGCCTTTCCACATGGCTGCTAGAGACACCCCGAATTTGACGAAGGTATGGAGCACGGAGATGTGGCCAGCCTCTGCGGCTTGGCAAAATGATGCCACCCGATCCTCCTCTGAAAAATCGCTTGGCTCCCTGAGCAGATGTTCCACCCGTGGGACCACGCCATATCTGGCTGCCAACTCCAACTTCCCACCTCGCCACCCTGAAGAGAGAGGGAAGAAATTTACGGCAAACCATGCCATGCCAATCTCATCCGCTGCTACCACCAGGAAAGTCAATGTGAAGGCCCCCATGGTCGCCAAGGCCAGCAACACCACTACTGGCTGGGCTGCTAGACTGCACTCACCTCGGGAGTAAACCAACGCAAGCAGCCAAAAAGTAGCCACCACCTGCAAAGTGCGCAGCATCAGCAATGCTCGAGCAAGTCGATGTTGCCTCAATAGGTTTTTGCCGTGGCAGGACCAAAAGGTGCCCAAAAAGGCCTGCATCACACCAATGAAGGTTTGCTTCTCCAGCAGACCCCACCAAGTCTTCAGCTTCAAGTTCACCTTCAACAAAACGCTGATCAGCAACAACTCAGCCACCACGAGAAACGGGAGGTATGGTTGTTGCACACCGTGATGCTTTGTCTCAGTTGGGCGAAGGGCAACACCCAAAAATGCCCAAACGCCGATTCGCGCGAAGAAATCGCACGCCCGAAAACCTGTTAGGAACGTTCCCTGTAGCTTACCTTGTTGCTGACGTTCTCCTGGTGCCAGGAAAACCTCGTAGCTGTTGTTGAGGCCGACTGCCACAGTACATATTGAAGAAACAACTGACAGGCAAAGAATTGCAGGGTTCCCCTTTGGGCCTTCCACAAGCAAGGCGTACACCTGCAGGAGAGCGGAAGGCGCGCCCTCACACAAGGCGGTCAAGGCCTTTTCCTCCTTCAACTCTTGCGACATTCCAGTGGAACACGCTTTGATGGCGATCAAAACGGGTTGCAACTGCAGTATGTATAGGAAAAACAGTTTGCCCCCTGGTTTTGGTTCCCCTTCTGCGTTCAATCCAGCAGCCCAGCCAGGTTCCCAGATGTTGCACCTTTCCCAGCTGAGGCGACGATGCACAAAGGCCACGAACCCGCTGGTGACCCAAATGGCCGTCAGCAAGGATGCAAACACGTACATTCCATCCTGCAGTTTGGGAACCAAAATTTGGGGATCTGAAACAACCAAAATGATGCAAACTGAAATGAATATATAATTGACCAATCTGGTGATTTTACCAGCCAAGTTTAAAAACATCGAACAAAAACTGGAGCATTGCGAGGGCATGCGAGGGCCTACTTTGGCTGGATGGTTTCCAGTACAGGGACGAAGTCGCTTTGAACCCTTGATCCTGCATGTAAACAATGATGACGTAGACGTCTGATGCCATGTCGAACAACCACAGCAATAGGGTGCAGGCGACCTCCAATTGTGACATGAACTTGTCCACCTTCTCATCTGCACAGTCCTCATCAAATAGGTTCACTATTGTGTATTCATATGGGTTACAGCGCAGCTTGGCGAAGTACAAAGCTGCACCCATGGAGGCCAAGATCCCAGAGCACACTGAAAAGACCACCCAGTGGGAAGTGATGAAGTTGATCAGGTCGCAGAACATGCCAACTGTGTGCTGCCACGTGTTTCGGATGTATCTTTGCAGCTCTTGGCCGAAGCAGGGACCTGGAAGCAATCCTTGCAGGCCAGTGAGTTTGTCTCGATGGATTTCTTCAAGCAGACCTATGGACGGTAGAAACTGGAGCCCCATGGTTCTCTTCAAAATATCCATGGGTTCCATCGGAGAAATCGAGTGTTCGGCATCAACGGATTTCGGCTTTGACTGCAGCTGTCGCTCCTTCCAAGGGCGTGAAGATGAAAGCAAGGCGTAGCCAGCCACAGCGAGACCCACCGCGAGGGCAACAAGCACCAGGCCCGCATGGCGTCGCATGGTGGAGATTTCGCTGAAAACGGTTGAGTCGCTACCAGGATTTCGCACCTACGCCCCATGATATCTTGGGTATTTCTAGTTTTGACTCATGATTGGTGTTCACTAAAGAGTGAATATTATATTGAAATGTACAATATATACGTTTTTCTTTCTATTTATATATATATAATCCCGATGGGATACATAGAATATATAATCGATAATTTCGGCCTCAAAAAACATTTTCCAGAATCGGTAAAAAAAACCTATACATAAAATAAAAACATCTTCCGGAATCGGAAAAAAACTATACATAGAATATTTCCGGCTATACATTTTGATCCGGGAAAATAAACTTATCACCGTTGTCATTTTCTCAGGATTGCTGCAGCCGTCTCTGATTCAAATCAGTTCCGCAAAGGGACAACGGTGATTTCAGCAGGGACCCCTGTGTGTGCATAGGCCTGATCCAAAAGTTATTGACGCATTTTTTCTTTGAGGAGTTCGCGTGTCTTCTCTTCTCTTCCTGCCCTTGTTTTTCCTTTTTCTTGGTTGTTTGTTTGGTTGCCATCAGTTATCAACTGCAGAAACCCATACATAGAATATGGATGAACCTCATACATTTGTCAATGCAATGATTGCCTGAAATTTGGCAACTC
>Ga0126342_10021381_pt1 | contig 10791 bp, 7 predicted proteins | sample Cyp1metagenome_FD_92528 | JGI IMG/M metagenome (GOLD analysis project Ga0126342, IMG submission 92528) | Coral microbial communities from Lord Howe Island, Old Settlement Bay, Australia - Cyphastrea 1 metagenome | ecosystem: Host-associated > Invertebrates > Cnidaria > Coral ... | reverse complement strand
TATCGCAATCTGAAAGAGCTGCATCAGAACCTGATGAACCTTCGAGCAAGGACGTAGAAAGATTTTCTTCACACTTTTTCTCGTGTCCAATCAAAAAATCACAATCCTGTCAGGCTCTACTGAAATGTTTGTGCACGTGTGATGCATTCCACAACAGAAATTCGCAATGATGTTTCTGAGCAAGTGTGTCATTCCTGCTGGGTACGTCAAGTTGGCAGGAACCCTTCGGGGAAAGCCTCTCTAGGCTAACAATTGACAGTAAAACGATGTCTGAATTTACACTTTTGAATTAGTAATTCGTCTAAGTAAAGTGAACTGCTGGCCATTTTTCGGGTTTCACCTGTTGTTGTCGTTTGGTTGAACAACTGGCCGCAGTTCCTGGCTCCTCCTTTGTTTGCTGAAACGCATAGCCTGTCGTCACGCCAACAATCCCTTTTCAGTGAAGCTCAAGAGACAGCCCGCAGCCATTTTCACATGACTTCACAGGCAATAGGACATGCTTCCCAGGTTTGGCCACTTTCTTTTTTGGTTTCTTGGTGAGGTTGAAATTGTGCATGTAATTCAAGGGTTGAACACGTCAGCTGTCCAGAGGGTTTTGACATGAAAGCCGAGGGCCTTTGAGCCTTATCACGAATACTGCATGAGTTGTGGATGCATCCATTTATTTATGAACTAGTGTTTCTTTTTCCATCGTCTGACAGTGCTGCCATACCAGTCTTCGTGCCATGCTACCTGGCCACTGGACGAACTATCCAGACAATATGTGGAACTACGGCTGGTCAGTTCCAGGTTTTCCATCTCCTCAATCTGCTGTACCGTTTGGACAATTTTGTGGAGGTGATATGATGCGTCAGCAGTCACAAGCTCAGTCTCAAGCTCAGACTCAGGCACAGTTGGCACAGTTGGCTCAGCTACGGGAACAGAACTCTATTTTGAATCAACAATTGGCTTCCCAAGCTCAGACTCATATTCAGCATCTCCAGCAACTCCTTCCATTCCATCATTCCAATCCACCTGTCATTCAACCTTCGTCTAATCCACCGGCACCTGACCCACCAATTCCGACACCAGTGGCACAAATCCCAACACCAGTGGCACCTCAGTCCAATCAACCTGGGTCCAGCATCGGTTTCAACCCAGAAGAGATGATGCAACAGATGCGACACACTGTCGAATCCGGAATGCAGGCGTTCATGGAGAAGACCAAAGAGCGACCAAAAAGCCCTCATCCACAAGCTGACCAACCACCTACTTCAGTGCCTATACCCACTCCTATCCAACCTCCTCCACCAGACCATGCCCTACCACCACTTCCACGGCTTCATCGCCGCTCTCGCTCACGCTCTCAACGGCACCAGTCAGGTCTGGACAAACGCCCAATGTCCATTCCACGAAGTCCACGACGAGACAGACCACTCAGTCGTCCACGTCACCGACGTCGACACTCCAATTCACGAGACAGATCCAGACGTCCAAGTCGTGCTCCCTCAGTCACTCTCCGTTCAGCCTCTCCACGTCATCGTGAAGTACCACATGGCACAGAAGACAAATATACTCGTGATGATCCGAGCTACCAACCAGCTTCCCTTCAACCGGCATCCTGGGACTATCAACATTACGACCCACCTACAACATCCTACAAGGACGACCACTACTTCACCTACCGATCATTTGATCAACATTCCACCAACAAGTGGAAGCCCTGGGGTCAATGGAAGGATCATTCGAAAGCCTCTTACTATACTCACCCCTCAGGATGGATCGATTATTCAAAGCCAACATACAAGAATCAATCCTACAACGATCCTACATCAAAACCTTCCTCAAAACCTCTCACGGCATTTTCCTCAGACAACCCTTCACCTGGTCACAACCAACATCCACGTCGATCCGGCTCTGTTCAATCTCGGACTTCCACCGTCCCTCCAGGACACATTGCCATCAACCTCCAAGAGGGCTCAAAAGAGGAATGGGCCCGTCAGGTCCGTCATGCCCTGCAGCATCCAGACAGAATGCGTGCAGCAAATGAGCTGACAAATGATGAACGTCCAGAACCATCCTCATCCATCGTCCATGCAGAATACGATGAGGCCATGGAACAACTCCATCAGGTGGACTCGAGAATCCCAGGAGATATAGCACGCAAAGCGGTCCAACTATTCTTCAGCACCGGTCTTCTTCCGGCTTACGACCTCTCCGGCTGCCATGTCCGGGAGCTTCCTCAAACCAGCATGCTTGCACTAGTCATGCCCTTACCTGACGTCAGCAGGTTCCAAATGCCACCTCCCTTCGGTGGTCAACAAAACATTACTTGGGCACTCTGTCATGGAACAACACTTCGCACCTCACAGCTGATACTCTTGGAGGGCAAGATCAGACCGGCAAACTGGTCTTACCACCGAAATCCACAGAGGTGCCACCTACCAACCTTTGGGGCATTCTACATTGGCAGACAAGTATCAAATGCTGACCAAGACTTCCCACCTTGGGCAGAACAGGAACTCCTTGACTCCATGGACAAGAAGGGCAAAGGCCAGCAAGAGATCACTGTTGGCGCGATGTATCGAGGATCACGAGAGCACCTTGCACTGAAAGCTGGAGGCAACGAAAAGGGCCAGCTCAATGTGGCTAAAACAGGCATAGTCACCACTCCGGAGAAGTACACGATTGCCCATAGCAACCACGTGGGCTTGAAATTCATTGCTCTCAAATGGGCGGACCTCAAAAGCAATGAAAGCTCTTCTCGACGCCCGATTGAACTTCGGGACACGGACTCTGAGGACAATGTCAACTATCGCCCAAATGAGGAACGTCATTCAGACAGACATCGCGGCTGAGCACTTAAGACTGCACTGTCAGTGTATGTATTATTAGCTTATGTTGTCCTAAACAGGATCTTACATTCATTTCTAGGATTCACCTGGACGAACGCTTTGGCCAAAAGTGCATCGTTGAAGTTCGTGTTTTGCTGGATTTGGTTTCTTTTTGTTTCTTCTTGTTGCTTGCTTTTCGTCGTTTTTTCCTTTTCGTCCTTTCTTTTGCACTTCGTGTTAGAAAGGGTTTGATCGATGATTGATCACTAAATGCGACAATTTGTCGTCGTTTGAATTCCATTTGAATTAACCTCTGTGATTGCAGTTCATTTTACATCATTAGTGACAAATACGGCACCGCAAGTGCACCCATGGCGGAGTCGGATCGATCTCGCTCCCCAGTTCCTGGTCGCAATCGCGCTGAACCTGGAAGTCAGAGCCCTCCTGTACGGCAAGAACTTCCTTTCTTTCCTCGATGGTGTGGACCAATGCAATCGGCCATCTGGCACTCGCAGCAAATGTCACGGCCTCAGTCTCGACCTCAGTTTCGACCTCAGTTTACTGTACGTCAGCCGGGCCCTTATATGGTGAATCAATCCATCAATCCAGCGGTTGCCATGACCACATGGTCCAATCCACGATTTCCACCAGCACCTCCTTCGTCACCTCCACCAACTCTGGCATATCCATTTCCTTCTCGACCAACCACTCCACCTTGTTCACCCACACTACCGTGTCCTCCGACTCAAATGGCTTCTCCAAGCACTCCATCCATTCCGTCAACTCAACCTCGTCAATCAGGTACCCCGTATTCACAGTCACCAGGGGGTCAAACGACTGCGGACGACAGTCGGACTTGCGGTTTTGATCTCAATCCTCATTGGCAAGAAGACAAAGATCACTATGACAACCAGAAGATCAATGGCTTGACGTTCCCTCGGTGCATTCGACCATCAGCCTTCACGCAAAAATTGGACATCGAGGGCTGTGATCCTTTGAAGTTACCGGTGGCAGCCTTGCTGTATCAGCAGGCCAACAATTTTTGGCTTCGCAAGCTGGCTCATGGGCGTGAACTCTACTTGATTCCGACTGGGGACATCGCAGCTGTAGTATTCATGACGGAGCTCTTGACCCAACTTCGAAACAAGGGGGTAGACCTTGACAAGGTGTCTTCTTGCAAGGCCAGACAAGATGGAAAGTTGCTGGACAAGACCAACAACACCAAGTATGCAGCGCAACAAATTGCAGATCTGATCCACAGCTGGGTTCCTACCCGAACAGCAGATCCTGACACTCAGCATGAATTGACTCAACTCAGAAGTCAACTTGCACAGCTGCGTCAACAACTTGGAGAGACTTCAGGTGACCCATCCAATCCGGGAACCACGGGCCCTTCAGCCTCCAGCCCTGCTACGACACCCATCCACGCAGCCCTCCTTCGCAGTTCTCAGAATCCAGCACCTCCAGCACCACCAGGCTTTGATCCTTCCTCTCTTCTGGTCGGAACCACTACTGTGAATCCGTGGCTCACTCAAAATATGCCACCAACCCTTGCAGTTCGAGCTTTCAACAAATGGTTGAAAGAACTCAACCTTTCGGAGTCAAAACGGAAGGTCCTCACTGACAATATTACCAAGACAGAAGAGTGGTGGGCCAACCAACCAGCTGAAGCGTTGGAAACAGTCGAACGAGTGGCCGTCATGATGGGGATCCCGGTAAACCTCATGGGCAAGAACTATGATGCGCTGAACCTTCTTCGGGCTATGACAGCAGGCATTAGCCTCACCAATTGACTAGCTCCATCCCTGCGTCGAAAACTCAAGCACAAGGTGCTTCAATCCCATTTGCAGATTCTCCATTCGATGATTCTCATCATTTACATTTTGACTCCCTTCACCATGACTTACAGCATCCACCTGTTTCAAGGCTTCCGCATCATTCAAACTCGAATGATGGTCCTTGCAATCCTTCATGGTCTTAGACCTAATCCCAAGCTGAAGTCAATTTTGGAAGGTTGTGCAGATCTCCACCACCTTTGGGGCACCACTCTACATTCCCACAACCTTTTTTCCAGACAATTTTTCCAACCTCAGAGTGTCTACATCCGGTTTACCCATATCAAAAACATGCAACCCAAATTTTATTTGGGCTCTGCAATGCACCACACTCTCGACAGAGAGTACAGTCGCTCCAGGAAATACCTCACCAACGAGAGACTTGTTCAAGCAGAACTGGCACTACGTTATTGGCAAGAGCACGACAACCCGTACATTTGGGCTCCAATCCCAATTTACACAGATCGGGTTGACTATCGCAGCCTAGAAATGGCACTCATCCAAGAATGGCAACCTCGCCTCAACTATCCATTCATTTGCCAATTTTTTCATCCAAAGAAGGGTCTCCTCAAAAAAACCCTTCTAAACACCAATGCGCAGTTTGGCCTATCCACCCTCTGGCGTCGAGCCAAACACAACTTCACTCCACAACTGGTCCGTCAAGTCCTGACCTCATCCAGGTTCCAAAACCGCCTGGAACTTTGGACAGTCATCCATGCCTTAGGCTCGAATACCAAGGCAAGATTCGAGCAAACGAAGATGCTTCGATCCAACGATGGTGGGCTCACCTTGTGCTATGCTTTACGTCGACTGGCCAACAATACCCAAGAGCCTTTTCGTACCTTGTCCTTGAACGCCATCGACTCATCGATCAAATGGTGGCGTGGAAAACCAGCCCCGAAGGCAACTGCCTTACGGGCACCATGGTCCCTTGCCCCAGATCTTCAGATGATATTGAGGAAGTTTCTACGACAGTGGCATGTCAAGATGTTGGCCCATCAGGTACCTTGCCACACTCCTTCCTTCAAAACGATCTTCATCAAACATGCTGCGGTATTGGACATCCTGTGCAATCACAAACAGGCCATTGATGACTGGTCGACTGCCAACCCGGCCGTTTGTTGTTGCAAATCCTGGTCCCTCTACAAGAGTGCGGCACTTAATCCTTCAGATCCACATTGGGTCCTATCAGGCTCTCCTCTTCAATCATTGCTTCCACCTGACCTTGCGGTCATAGCGGAAGGATCGTTGTCCAATAAAGTATTTCCGTCCAAGAAGGAGTTTCACAACCAGCTGCGACTTGGCCTCAAAACATGGACCAAACGTAATGGCCTACCTTCCATGCCACATTCCAACATCACTGACCTTTGCCATCAGCTGTGGTCCCAGCACACGCAACAGATCACCAATCATATCACCAAGCAATCCATCGGAAAACTTCAAGACACCTTCGAAGGTGCAATCTTCCACTGTGAGGACAAACACGCTTCATCTCTTCCCATCTTTTGTCCGTGTCTTTGCTATGAATCCATCGAAAAGACATTCCAAGATCCGTCCATTTTCGAACAACTCCCAAATGTACCATCCTCAATTGTTACGTCCCTAGTCGAATCTCTCCAACGTCAACATGGACGCACCTATCCATGGGCAGTGGGCTCAGGTCGCCAACTCCCATCGGGATACATCTTGGCCAAACGAAAGAAAGATTTCCGCAGTGGACGGCCTATCATCTCTTTTGTCGACTCTCCTTTTCGGCCAATGCTCAACATCCTTGCCAGACTTATTTTCCAACTTATTCCAACTGCTTGTCCCAACCATTTTGCCACAGGAGATGTTTATACACTGCTCTCGATCTTGAAATCGGCGCCTGTCGACGCTGATCTGATCCTGGCCAATCAAGACTTGGCAGGCTTCTTCACCAGTATTGACCAAGACCGTTTCCTTAGATCTTGGTTCATGTTATTGGACTTCCTCCGGCCCAAGATGAATGTGTTTGACGACGAGGTCTTCTCGGTCTACCCTGGAAAATCCAACAACCCCGGGGACATCATCAAAGGACGAACATTTCGTCGCCTAAATGTCACTCGGAAGATTGTCATTGGGGATGTCCCAGACTTGATCAAATCGGCCCTGAACATGCAAACCTTTGCACTGGGACAAAGATGTGTCCGTCAATGCCGTGGAAGCCCAATGGGCAGTCCCTTATCTCCTGCTCTCTGCCTCATGGTTGTATCAATCAGCGAACAGATTTGGCATAACACCTTCCACCAACTTCTCTTCAATCATCACTTGTTCATCAACCACGTCCGATATGTCGACAACCGTCTCATCTTTGGAGACAAACGTCTCACCTCGTTTGCGCCATACGAGGTCCTCTTGGATGACGGATTCTATGGAAAACCTATCATTCTTGAAACCGAACCAGATCAAGAATTCCTTGGCTATATGCTCGAGACAAAGCCACTGGAACTGATCTATCAGGGCCCGACCGATCTCTCACAAGTTCTCTCACCATTCTCAGCTTCCCCTCCAACAGTTCTTCTCAGTGGCTTTCGATCACGGTGTCACATTGTCATCAAAGGAGCCTTCGCTACTTTTCGTGTCCAACAAGGTCTTTCACGGTTAATTCGACTGTATACTCGTGCTGGTTTTCCCAATGAGGAACTTCAGGCAATTTCAGACAAACTCCTGATTCAGCATCAGAACTCGACAATCGGTGATCAAATTTGCTGCCGCAGCCTAGTGACACTCAGTTTCTTGTTTCTCTTGCGTCTGTCGTGGCTTTCCCTGGTTTCCAGGTTTTGTGTTGTTTCGTGTGATGTGGTCCTCTCGTTTGTTGGTGTTGTCCCCGTCTGTCCGGTTTTGGTTTTGCTTGCTTTGTTTGCTTCGTCTTGTTTTTGGTCTCCTTTTCCAGCTTCTTGGCTCAACCATCACTTTCAATCCGTGTCATCCTCGTTTGCGTCCTTATGGCAGATCATGCCCAAGGACGTGCGTTTCACCACCACCTGGCTCGGGCAATTATGCATCTCAACTATTTGGCGGGGCTCTTACCCTTTTTCGAGCCGTCCATTGAATATGAAGAATCTTTACCTCCAGCAAACTTCCGTCTGGAACGTCCAACAACCAGGGGCTTACATACCTTCGTCTTCCTACCAACATCGGAAGCCCCTCCAACAATGGTGTCACATGGAGGCATCCCTTCCCATATGGTGATCAATCCTGAACCACATCTACGACCTGCCTCGACACGCCCTCCACCAGACAGTGCACCCATCCTCACCACAGGGCCACCTCATCTCCCGATTCCTATGACGGATCCAGGCCCAGATCCAATTGCCGGTACCACAACCGTGATGACCCATCCTCGAGTGACTACTCGCACTACCATCCCAGTTCCTGCTCGGTCCAAACAACGATCATCATCTCTTATTGATCCACAACCGAAAAAGAAACAAAAAGGTGAGCCAATTCCTGAATCCAGACTCACCACAAATCCAAGTGCTGAGCGCTCAGGATCGCGGCCCATCCCACCAGATGCATGATCAGGAGATCTAAATTCAGATGAAGCAGACGGCGACGCTGTGTCAGGCGATGCTACCAACTACCACCATGGCACGGCTATTGCTCCACCAGGAACATCCACTCTTACTCTTACACCAAATCCAAAAGCTCCACCTTCACCAACAATGCGTATCCTTCACCCGATTCCAACGGATCCACCTCATGAGTATACATCTCGTCCTTGGACCAACGCTGATGACCAAGAACTGATCGGCATGAAGCAGGACACAAAGTCCCGGCCTTCGTGGAAGACGATTGGAGCAAGACTTCATCGCGACCCTCAAGTTTGCAAGCTGAGATGGGGCATTTTGAAACAGACACCAGGGGTCATGGACCAACATGGTCGCATGAATCCACCTCAAGAACCTGAGGGAGATGATTGATCCGAGCTTTGACTCCAGCAGTCCGAGGAAAAATGTGTGACCTGTCTTCTCATTTACATTTCTGTTGGATGCCATGTCTCTCTCTTCTTGTTTTCTGTTTCGTGTTCTGTTGTTTTGTTTGGTTTTCTTCTTTGGTGTGTGGTGTCTTTTCCATCGTTGTCTTTATCCATAGCTAATATGGCTCATTCCTCTTCTCGAAGACGAACCGTTCCAGAACGTTCTCGTTCGCGGGACGATTTCATGTGGCAAAATCGTCACACACAGCCACAGGGTCGACAATATCACCAATGGCCTGAAGACCCCCCTCCTTCTCCTCGACTTAGAAAAGTTCTGGCTATCGTGGACCTTCAAGAAGTTCGTCCACTCATGAACAAGACTCAAGATTTTTCAATGGCTGCTACGACATGTGAGGTCATTCCTCGTCTCAGCCGAGTTGAAGAACGAGCTCTGTTCACCTACAATGTCTTGCTCAATACACACCGGCTGGAAACCTTCACGGTGCACAACCTACTTTACTGCATCAGCCAACATATTTGGTACACCTGGGATCGATACTTACCTCCAGCATCCATGGACATCAGATGGCAAGATGACACAGGAGATACTTTCGCTCTTCGCAATGAAGATCGATTGGTGACATATCTCAATTCATATCGTCCTCACTGGACCGAGGGCCAAGAACATAGTGAGATCTTTCCTAATGACATCCAAGCTTTTACGTCTCACATTCAGCCCTATATCATGCGCATGAGCTGTCATGAGGCTCTTCCAAACCGAAACATGCTTCCATAAGACCAGACAAAAAGTGCTTCTTGCGATGACAATGTGCATTTGTTTCAAGGCCTAGGTCTCGGTTTCTGGCTGTTTCTCTTTCGTTGGTTTTCCTTCTCTTTAAGCTCTTGGCTCCAGCTGCATCATGACCAAACGTGATTCCCTCAGTGCCGGTTTCACTTCTCATCCTATCCCAATGAGCATGCCGCGTCGTCACTCTCGCTCTCATGGATATCCCAGCAGCAATGCCGCTCCATCAGACTCTGGTCATCATCATCGCAGAGTCACTGACCTTACTGAACCAGCTGCCTGGTACCCCCCTCGTCAAGACGATTCTGGCACCCATTCTTCTCATCCTGGTTACTCCACCGAAGTTCCAGCAGTCCCGATTCCTGCTTCCACTGATCATCAGACTCCAATTGTCCCACGACAAGAAGAATCATATCCGCTCCAGCGAGAAATGGCAGAAAGACGTCGCCAACTCCATGCCCATTATTCTACGGAAGTTCGGGTGCCAAATCCCGATAGATCACTGCCAGATCTTCGTCGCCTTATAGTGACGGAAGTGGATGAATCAGGAATTCATCGAAACAGGCAACCGGAGTTCTTCTTCAATGGGATCATTGGTCACATCCGTGCTGACGAAAGCGGATGGATCGACTCTTGGGGACAAGCAACCCAGCTTGCCAATTACTGGCGTAGGCATTTCCAAATCCCGGAAGTACACCAAACGGGAACTTGGCAATACTACCAGCAAGAGTCTAACAGCGGAAACCAAGCAGAAGAAAGCCAAGAATCTCAGCCGGGATCAGATATGGACGACACGGAATCTGTGGTTGTCCATGCCGGACAGGCTTCGGCACCGATCCAGATCCACCAGTTAGCCACCGTTCTTTGGAACATTCTCAACAATAACCGAGAGGCCAACTTGGCCATACTCGAGAAATTGGAGAATCCAAATACGGATCCAATCCAGATCTTCTCGGCAGCAGGCTTGGCCCACCTAGCCAGCCACTTGGCTCAGACCACGGACCAATTGTCGCAACAAGCGGCACAGATGGAGGCGCTCTCCGATATCAGTGACTGAGCCTAAGATCCTTGTGCTGAAAGGTGATCTGAGCAACTCGGATAATTCAGTTGCAGATTTCTTCCCGGTATTTTGATTCGCGATAATTGCTATTCCTGTTTCAGGGTCCAGATAAGAGCTTCACCACCGATTCCGCAGTTGCCAAAAAATCAGCCTCGCGGCAGCGAGGCGTGTGTGTGGAACATCTGAAAAGATGTAAAACTTCTACCTGATGATGTCTATTTCCCCACCTGCCAGGTGAGGGTTGTTAGATTTTATGTCAGTTGCCTCCTCCTCCTGCTCCTCCTCCGCCTCCTCCTGCCTCGTCCTCCTCTCCTCCTCCTCTTCGTCCTCCTTGTCAT
>Ga0126342_10021380_pt1 | contig 10792 bp, 7 predicted proteins | sample Cyp1metagenome_FD_92528 | JGI IMG/M metagenome (GOLD analysis project Ga0126342, IMG submission 92528) | Coral microbial communities from Lord Howe Island, Old Settlement Bay, Australia - Cyphastrea 1 metagenome | ecosystem: Host-associated > Invertebrates > Cnidaria > Coral ... | reverse complement strand
GATTTGCAGTTCTCAACATGAGAACATCGGCGAGAGAAAAGGGAAAGGCGGCCGACCAACGACATGTTTTCCTTGGAAGTACTGATGTTTGTAGGGCCGTTTCCTACCGAGCAGATCCCAACTGGCTTGGGTTGAATGCCTTGGATATCCTTGGATCGTCGGAGGGGAAGGTGCTGAGTTAAGGTCCTGGCATCATCCATTCTTTTGATGAACCTGCTGATTGCTCAGCTCAACAGTAGCTATGTGTACATCTACCAGGACTGTACCGCCCAAACTGCCAGCAGAATTCAGGGGTATTGGGACATGGAGCCTCGTGTCATTCCACAAGCGTCGCTGGCATCAAGTGTTGGAGCACCCAGAAGATGCGATTCTGATGTGCGCCAGGACATGGTGGGTTTCGCTCGGTTGAATCGAGCGCAGAAAATCGTGGAGGCAATTCGCCCTGACATCATACTGGTGCCAGAAATATGTCTCTTTTGCCATGGCTACGTGTGCATTGTCGTTGAGGCCTTGTCAAACTTCAATCGGCGACACTTTGCGTTTCTTGGATTGCATTGCCTAAACAGCGCCAAGTGGCTTCATAGGGCTTCATAGGGCTTCCTTGCATTTCAACCCGAGACAGTTTGGGAAGGGAGGGCTATTTTTTTTTCGCGGCAGTTTTTTTTTTGTTGGGGATTCCTGGTTCTATGCTTTCCTGCTTCTCTGCTTCTCTGCTGTTCTGCTTCTCTGTTTTTCTGCTTCTTTGCTTTTCTGCTTCTCTGCTTTTCTGCTTTTCCTGCTTTTTGCTTTTCCTGCTTCTCTGCTTTTCATGCTTCTCTGCTTTTCTGCTTCTCTGCTTCTCCTGCTTTTTGTTTTTCCTGCTTCTCTGCTTTTCATGCTTCTCTGCTTCTCTGCTTTACCTGCTTCTTTTCTTTTCTGCTTCTTTGCTTTCCCTGCTTCTCTGCTTTTCTGCTTTTGTGCTTCTGTCTGTGCCTTTCTACTTCTACTATATATTCTACTTTTTCTTTTCTTCAGTCATGTGTTTTTGCTGCTCTACTTCCTGCTCCTCTGCTTCTCTGTTTCCTGTCTTTACTGCCTCTTTGTTTTTTTCTTTTCTTTTGCTTTATTCTCTCCTGTTTGTATCCTAAATGAAACCCTAAAGGCCCAGGTGAAACCCAAAGAAACCCTAAAGAAATCCTGATAAGAACTCCTGATAAGAAACCCCTACATGACGTCTGAATGAACCCTAAAGAAACCATAAATTAACCCTAAAGAAACCACAAATGAAACCCTAAAGAAACTTTGAATGAAACCCTAAATGGCATCCTAAAGAAACCCTAAATGACACTCTAAAAAACACTGAATGAAATCCAAACTGAAACCCTGAAGAACCCGTAAACGAAACCCTAAATGAAACCCTAAAGAAACCCGAAGTGAAACCCTAAATAAACCCGAAATGAAACCCTAAATGAACCCTAAATTAAACCCTAAAAAAACCCTAAATGAAATCCTAAAGAAACCCTAAATGAATGAAATCCTAAATGAAACCCTAAATGAAACCCTAAAGAAACCCTAAAGGAACCCACATGAACGTTTGGAAATCCTGATAAGAAACCCTACATGAAACCCTAAAGAAACCCTACAGTACATGAAACCCCAAAGAAACCCACATGAACGTTTGGAAATCCTGATGAGAAACCCTTAAATGAAACCCTAAAGAAACCCTACATGAAACCCTACATGAAACCCTAAAGAAACCCTAAATGAAACCTTTTAATGAAACCCTAAATGAAACCCTGAAGAACCCGTAAACGAAACCCTAAATGAAACCCGAAAGAAACCCTAAATGAAACCCTAAATGAAACCCTAAATGAAAGCCTAAAGAAACTCTCAAGAAATCTACATGAACGTTTGAAGTACCAAAATGTAGCAAATACACCATGCAAATGAGAGGTTGAAGTGCCAAAACGTGGCAAATACCATGCAAAATGGAAGGCGAACATGGCCAAATGTAGCAAATACGATGCAAAATGACACATTCTAGTTCCAAACTGTTGTAAATACAAGGCAAATGGTACCAGGAAAGAAAACCAAACAAAATTCCAAAACCTGAACCCAAAAAAATCCAAAAACTATTCTGAACCCGTTTGGGAAGTGGCAGTTCAACCTCTGTTCGTTTTGAAACGCCGGAATTGCTACCAGGAACTTTGTGGCCAGCCTCGGCTTTGACCAGCCTGTGGAGTTCAATCAGGCACCGTCACTGCATCCCTCTGAGATACAGATGTGCCATTGCCCAGGTCACGTTAGATCCATTTAGAGTTATAGTAGTTTCGGATAGTTTCGGTATACAAGTCATTACAATTCATTACAAGTCTACATCCGATGTCATGAGTATCACGCGCAATTCGCTGCCAGGGTGACGTGGGAGTTGCTGGTGGTTTGCAGCTCACAGAGCCAGCCAGTGCCCACGTGGTTTTGCAGGCAAGGATGGGGATGGACCTTGGATAACAAACCTTCGCTCATGAGGCGAGAACATGAATTCCAGGTGTCTCCACATCCAGAACTCCACTAACTTTCCAAGGGGTGTTTGGATTCGGTGCTGAAAAGTTGAATCCATATTTGGACCAGACCATTCGACCACCTGACTGGAATCCAACGCGATTCGAAGTGCCAGGATTCCATTTTGCGCTTTGGTGGTTCGTGCTCCGCCGAGCTGGAGTGGCCTGAGGAGACCAAGAGAAGCCGCCTGGCAACCACTGCGCTCTGCAGACCACATCGTGTCCTGAAAAAGGATGAAACATGGACAAACTGGACAAGTCAAAAAAGGGAGAGGTAAGGGCTAGGTTTCCTGTGAAACAGATGTTTGATTGATGCGTCCACTACCATCAAGACATACATAATCCTTATGGAATTTTTGTTTGCACATGTTTGCACATAATTCTATATATGTCTACGAGTGTGGTGGCGATGGAGAGAGAGAGAGAGAGAGAGCCTTGATGTGTGTTCATGCAGCGTGTATGTCCAGCTCACAACGGGGGCACACCATCCAGTCGCCCAGGTGAAGACAAGGATCAGCTGGGCAAGGTCGAATCTTTGGCGAAGAAGCTCCTCCGTAGAGTCACGCAGGACGGCTACAGCTGGGGTACAGCTGGTCAGGAAGGGCCCGATAGAATCGCTACGAATTGCTGAGTTCAAGTGCTGAGGCTTTGCTTGGAATATCTTGGATCCATGTTGGATCCATGTTGGATCCATCCATGGCTTATTGCGAGCTTTGTGGCAGGAAGTCAAAACCAAAGGGGGCCGAGGTGGATCTAACCTTGGCTCCGGGCGACAAGGACACCTGGCTCTGCTCCTTTTGTCAGAATATCATTGTCACAGTAGGTGCCACGTACTGTTCCAACGGCCCTTTGAAGAATTGGATGTTGGAGATCGCCCGGACATTTAACCTTGACATGTAGTGACATGTAGCGACAGGATTGATTTTGTCCTAGCTGCACTAACTCAACCGTGGCACATCTTCGCTGCACAGGCAGCAAAGAAACCAGTGAGTCGCACCATGCCTCAGAGGCGTTGGGTCCTCGAACGGAATCTATTGCGTGCGCTGAGCGGGCTCAGTTCATGGATGTTCATTGTCATTCTTGTCATTCTTGTCATGGCTGTTGCTTTCAGGTCGGGTGTCGAGGACTGATCCGCAAGGTCGCGATATGACTCGACTGACTGTTCAAGCGGTCGATCTGCAGATCATTGACGGATATTGATGGTATTTGCATCGCATCATTTTGCATTTCCCTGCTTTCGCAGCAGGTCTCATCGCCTTGTCTCCATGGTCGTTTCACTGTAGGTGCCCCGCATACATGACATGGTTTTCATTTGCTTTTCGCATGGTATGTTACAAGACCTGCTGCCATTATGACATACTTTGCACGGATTGGTTTTGTTTATTGATGTTTATTGATGTTTATTGATTGTCACTGGTAAATGTCAGCAGTGTGCTGCAACCTGGAAGCTGAGTGAAGCTGATCACCATGATCACCTGCCAATGTGTGCAGGTTCCCAGGCGCCTTCGCAAAGTGAACGCGCAATCAGCGATGTTTCGTTTTCGCAAACTGCGGACCAGCAGTGAGCCATTGCACCAGATTACCATTGGCAGTCTCAGTCAAGACGCGCGCCTTTGTGACGGAGATGTTTGAATGGCAACTGGTAAACATATGTATCTAAAAATCAATGGCAGTCGCCCCAATCCATTTGTTTGCCACACAATTCCACACACCCTGCAAAGTCCGCGCGCAGCTTCCAAAACAAGTTCGAGTCAGTGTGATTGCCTGAAACGAGCAACTCTCTCCTGTTGTTACATGTTGTTATCATTGTGTAGAGGTTTCGATAAGTTTTGGTTGCTACATGTTGCCACTTTTTCACGGCTTGAGCCATTGAACCTGCAACTAGACAGGTGCCTCATAGCACAGGCATGCATCGCATCCAGCCCCGGCCATGGCTGGAAACAGCCCTGGATTGGCTAATTGGGCCGAACTTCTTTGACCAGGTTTGGCGGAATTTGAAGCGATAGCGAGCTAGGATGTTTGTAGATGTTTGTATATAGATTGATTCATGTAGTTCTGACTAATTCCATTAATTGTATTTGGATGCATTTGGTACTTTTAGTGTTAGTGTTGTGACGACCTTCGTTGAACCTGCTGGTATCGCCTGACCCTGTTCCTTAAGAAGCTCACTTCCGTTCTTGTGACTCTTGTGGGTCATTGTAAACGCAGCAAAGAGAAAAAGGAGTTTGTGCTGAACTTGTCTCCGTTTGCGTTAGGACGTTAGGATTTCTGGTTGTTGGAGGAACACACGTCCCGGGTTTTGAGATTGATGCCTCTTGCTTGAGTTGAGGGATTTGGCCAAGGCTTGGGCAACCATTTCAGCAACTGCAAATGCGATTTGCCTCTGCCTCAGAACATCTCAGAACTGTCTAATATTTATCTCATTTTCTTGTTCTTACCCTTGTTTGCATCGTTTCTTACCCTTGGCCGCCTTGGCCTTCCAGGTGCAGCTGATGGAGAGGGTTCAGCAGGGAGGTTTAGAACAAATGCTGCCAGGCGCTCAGTTGCTGACCTCTTCTCCTGCGGAACATGAGCACAACCAGCGCGAGACGATCAAACGAGTTAGGCATGTGACACGTCCGCACCTCTTCAATGGCTCTTGGATGCGAGACGCCAGGTGCTCGGAATATATCTCATGAACGCATAAGAAAGCATATGACAGCCGGATTTAGCTTTGGCGTTTCATCATGCTGCCCTTGATGTGCCCAAAGCCTATAGAAGTCTCTCGACACTGCTCAGGTTTCTACCCATCAGCAGCTCTTGGGTGGGAAACTTACGTTGAGACACTGTTCTCGGAATGTCAGGGAACTGTGCCTGTGACTATCCATCTGTGGCGGGCCTTGAGGTCAGGCATTGAAATACGTCCCGGGCCCCGAAGTGTGTCTTCGAATCTTCAACTTGCGCATTCCTCAAGAGTTCAAACATGTTTGATGCATGTGCTGGAGTATGAGCCACGACAATGATACTGTAGCCAACGTCCTCATCGGGAAAAGGGAGGAGAACCAGAGACCGAGCTTTTCTGAAAAGCCAAGGCTACATCCTCCGAAAGATTTCCCCAGTGTGCAAGGGGATGAATGCCACAAGCCCAGGATGCATGGTGAAACGGGCTTTTGCTTTATTTTTCCAGCAGCATGCCGTGGAACTGAGGTGCAATCATGTCATACTATGATGGAGGACCTAAGGCAGCCTGGCAAGGCAAGGCTGATTAAGAAAATTAAATGAAATTAAGGCTGATTGATACTTTTCTCAGGTGCAGATGGGACCAGATGCAAATGATAGCGGCACATTGGCTGAAAGAGCGCCTCAGCCGTCTAGGTAAAGCCACTCGCATTCATTCCTTCTCCAACGTCATATTTTAGTCGGATTCCTGCCGGTAACAGTAGCATGTGATATCGTGATGGCATGATTGCGGTGAGGCATCGATGACATACACCTCCTTGGCCCAGAGGAGCGTTTTCCTGTTGCGATGTGGTCTGAGAGAAAAGACATTGATTACTGTTAGTATAACTGAGATTCTTTTGACATTGCGAATTTGAATGCGCTGCCAGGATGAAGGCCTTGCTCACGGGCGGCGGGCCCACTACTCAGAGTGATGGGTATACGGCGTATACGGTATACGATTCATCCAGTGGCTAAGGTGCAGACAGGGCTGTGATCTTGCCATGTTGAGGTGGAACTGTTGAAAGCGATTCGCGAGCAGCGCCAGCAGATGGACTTGAAAGATGAGCAGATTGAGGCCACTCTTCAGATCACAAAACTATCAGTTTTCTGTAGGATGAGAAGGTTTGGTGTTTCTGGATGCAGACATGTAACACATGTGAATCACATGTGACATATGCGCCTGCCGAGGAGCAGAAGAGAAAGTTGGAACACTTCCAGGAAGAGTTGGCCAGGTGCTTGGACCCAGACGAGGCGTGGCATACGACGCCCTTTTGCTGTGCTATAGTAATGTTTGGTAATGATATCTATGGTCATCTGAAGTCATCTGAAGTCATTTGGCTTCTCCATTGCTTCGATTTGCTTCGGAATCTGTCGTGCAAACCGAACTGTCAACGGTGTCAACATGGCGAGTCCCAAGATCTGACAGGCAAAGATTTTGCGAAGTCGTTTGGCTCAAGCCAATGCTGCAGCCTCAGGAATCTGATCATGGCTCAGTTCAGACGGGTCAGATGGAGCTTGGATGATTTGGATGTTGAAATTGCACCCGAGGCCCAGGTCACTCGACAAGCAGAAGAGCTTGAAGATAATAAGGCGCAGGCAAGTCAGGACACAGCCCAGTATGAAGAGAACGTGACGTAATTGAACAGAATCCAACGCCAAACTTCATCAACCATTTCAGTTCCTTAGTTCCTTCTTGGTGCTCTCTTCTGTTCCCATTTTAGCGTCTCTTACTGGCACTGCACAGGTCAGAGTGCTCGAAGGCCAAGTGTCCGTGTTGGGTTCCCACCTGAAGCAGGAGCCCGGGCCTCAGCTGCAGTCACCGACCTGATACGATGGTGCCGAATCTTAGATCTGCGCTGAGGGCGGAGAAGAATTCTCAGCTGATTGCGGAACAATGTGCTCTGCGCCGGAAATTGGAGGTCAGGTGGCAAAAATCCTTTTCGTTATTATATTATATTATATTATATTACATTCATTATCGTGTTGTTTCGAGGGGATGCAGAACCATCCAGTGTGACGACCGCACATCTTTTCGGAAGTTAGCAAGTTGCCACACTGGTAAGTGACATTGGTAAGTGACTTTGAATTTGTGCCTTCCATCAATTCAGGCTGAGCATGCCCTTCGAGGAGAGCAAAAATCGTGGCAGGAGCCTTCGGGTCTTCGAAGGAATTTCTTGATAGTGCACAATCACACTTGTCCTCGATGGGTTAAGAAGTTCTGGTTGAACTGGGGGCTGTCACTAGGAAGCGCGTTGCAGGCCTTTAGAAAGCAGGCCCTTTGCAACCCTTGGTCCCTGTTGAGCATGGCGATTTTGAGCAGGAATGTTTTGAGCAGGAGCAGCAAAAGCCAGGAACTCGGATTTGAGGTTGACAAGCCTTCATGAATGGTGAAGATGGCATGAAAATAGCACGCCATGACAGAAAGTTGACATGGCTTCCTCCATATCAAACGCTGCCTGTGTTTTGGCCAAAAGGGCAGCAACTTTGCAACTGCGGCTGGAAGCTCAAGTCACAGAGGCAAGCTGGTGATTGCAGAATCCATGGACTTGGGCTTTGAGCCACTTTCAATTCGGGAATTCGCCCTTGCATGTCTTGGTGAAAGCAGTCTGCAAACCGCATAAAAGATCACACCATAGATGCTAGGGTGGGCAGGTATATATAATCAATATTCTGTATACTATATACCTGCTTCAGAATCACCTGAGTGAGCCACTGTTGCCACCTGGATAGGAACCAACATAGAAACTGATGAGGAACCCACCCGAAGCACGAGCCTTGCTGTCGTGTTGTCGGTCTCTTTGTCCGTTTCTTTGCCAGACAAGGCTTGCAATGCCTCGGATCCATAGTGACATAGTGCCTTCATGTGCCTTCTATACCGGCTCTGTGGCACAGAGTGGCCAACATTGACATGGGATGACATGGGCGATGCACGATGCGAGAGGTGAGATTAGTGGATGAACAAGGCAGTTTGTCAAGCTACGGCCTTGTGGAGGTTCGGACCTCTCATGGCTTTGCTTCTGTTTGTGGCTTGAATCAAGGTGCAGCCAATGCCATTTGCGAAGCCATGGGTTACCCTGGTGGATCAATCTATCCGCATTCATGCTCCTCTGTAGGAGGGAAAAACATGTGTGGCAGCAAGGGGCTACCAGTGGCATTGCAGAATTTGAGATGCGAAGGCGCAGAAGATAGTCTTTCACAGTGCCAATGGGAAGAGCCTGACAAATCATGCCTAGATCACTCAAAGGATTCGATTGTTCGTTGCAACTCCAGCTCTGGTGAGTCAGAGGGATCTTTGCGCCTCGTGGCTGAAGATGGAAGCCTAAACTCAGGTGTAGGTAGACTTGAGGTCCTGCTGCATGAGAACTGGACTCCTGTTTGCAGAGACGGCTTCACACAAGGCAGTGCTTCGGTTGCTTGCAAATCCATGGGGTTTTCAGGTGCTGGTGCCGGGCCCTTTGGATGTGAAGGATATGGAAAGAAATGGTGTGGCACTTTGGCTCCTGAGCTTCAGCTCACTTGTGATGGCAGCGAGAAAGATATCTCAGCTTGTCGTGGCAGAGCCGGAAGCGATGTCTTCTGCAGTCCTGCGGATAGTGTGGTCCTTCAGTGCCGGGGAGCTGTGCACCCAAAGTCGGTGGTAACTTCATCTTCAAAATCTTCAAAATCTTCAAATATCAAATCTCTCAAATCACTGGATTCCTTTGAGCCCCTCGAGTCCAGTGCAAGTTTGATTGGACCTTTGTGGCGTCGAAGAAGGGGTCATCATGGTCATCTATTTCTGTAACACATGAGCTTCCAGCTTCCAATTACTTCCAGCTCCAAGTGGATCCAAGTGGACTACTGACTCGGTACAAATCGCTTCGGAAAAAAAGATGGGAGATAGTGGGAGCCTCCACCAAAATTACGGTCGCCTGGTTTTGAAAGGGTCAGGATTTGGCCTTGCCGCAGGCAGCGCAGAGGCAACTTGCAGCAGAGACGGCTAAGCAGCAGTTGCAGGCGAATTGTAATGCTTTCCGGAGGGGACCAGAACGGATAAGCCTGTGATTCCCACATGAAATGGGAGTCGTGTAGTACAGTCTTCAACAGAGTCGTTGAATGTTTCAGACATCTACGGTACCGGAAATGTCAACATTTTCAGCAATAGTCTGCGATCTCCTCTTTTCTACCATTGCCTAATGGGCCTAACGAAACCACAACCCCTATGGTACCATGCAACTTGTGCCATGAATTCCCTCATGGCCTCCTCCAGAGTTTGGTGCTTGCAGGCCCAGGTGCTCGAGCTACAGGTTGGGATCCTCAAAATAACATCTGATCCCACACTGGACCAATTTGTGACTTATTTTTCAGTGTGCCAAGGACCTGGCAAAAATTGGACGTGAAGCCTTGGAATTCCGACAGAAAGCTGAAAACGCGGCAGTGGATTTGCAAGCTGGAGCCTTGGAGCCTTGGAGCCTTGGAGCCTTGGGCGCACGTTTTTCCAAGTTGGATGTTCGCCTGGACTGGGCATTTTGCATTTTGGATTTCCAGACAATCCAGGCTTCTCAACTTGCGCGGAGCCAGTTGTTGGGGGAGTCCCAGCCTGAAATTTGAAGAGGATTAAAGCAAATCCCCACTTTCAACTTTCAACTAGCTGCTTGCTGTCAGCTGAGGTTGGATGCAATGAAGAAGCAAAGTCAGAACTTACAAAGTGCCTTAGATGAGGCTGAACTGCTGGGTGTTCTTTCCTTTCTTTCCTTGTTGTTATTTAATGAGGCTAAACTGCTAATGTTTGCAGATGAAGAAAAGCACGGCTTGGCCGTATGGAGTCTGTCACGGCGCAGCTGGGACCACCAGGCCAATCGCAAAGGGGAGAAGTTGAGCGTTGCTGAGCACCGTGCAGAGGCTGCAGAAGAGCAGGCCGAGAATATCCGAAAATCCAAACTTTCGATGACTTTCGATGACTTTCGATGACTTTCGATGACTTTCGATGACTTTCGATGACTTTCGATGTGGTAAGGCTGGTAAGGTCAACCTAGATCAACATAGATCAACATAATTAGGTCAAATGTGTACATCACTTCGCATTCCATCATTCCATCGTATGCATACGTGCACACGTAATTATGCATATATCTCGTCGTACACAACAGTCATTCAGGTTTGGCAGGCTCGATGCTTAATTGCATCCCCCAGTGCTAAACGCTCCCATAATGGTCCAAATTATGTCGTGGAAATTCCCTGCTAAACCAGGATTTCTAGGGGGTGTTTATATTATATATATAGGGGGAAGGGAGTATTTTGGGCATACCATAACGGTCAGCTGCTTTTCGTGTGAATCAAACATTATTACATTTCTATTATCGAAGGAAGTTTAGAAGTGAAACTTCCGACAATATGGACAGTTGAAAAGCAGAGGTGAGAAGAGTCAGAAGAGAAAAGATCAGAAGAAAGACGATGCAGATGCGCGAAAAGGTAGGAAAGTCGCGAAACACTGCGTTTTTCCAATGATTTGTGGCTCCGGAGGGTCGAAAAGTAGGCTCGCTAAAGCGGCGGGTGCGGAGCCGGCTGGCCAGATG
>Ga0126342_10021379_pt1 | contig 10792 bp, 13 predicted proteins | sample Cyp1metagenome_FD_92528 | JGI IMG/M metagenome (GOLD analysis project Ga0126342, IMG submission 92528) | Coral microbial communities from Lord Howe Island, Old Settlement Bay, Australia - Cyphastrea 1 metagenome | ecosystem: Host-associated > Invertebrates > Cnidaria > Coral ... | reverse complement strand
TTGCAATTGAAAATTTAAGGAGGAATTTTTCAAAAATTCCACCTTAATTTAAGGAGGAATTTTAAGGAGGAATTCCTTAAATAAGGAGGAATTCCTTAAATAAGGAGGAATGGAAGTTCTGGGACCGATAAGGTTTCCTCTCTGCATGATGTCTTCCGCATACCAAGATTTTATCTTTGTGAGGTTCCTCATCCCCTCCCGGGTCGTCACCTTCGGAGCGACGTCTCTTGGTGCCCCTGCGCACTTTGACCACCTCCTTGCCTGGTATGGCCCTGCCTTCATCTTTCTTGGGCTCTCCCTCGGTGGAACCACTGGCCCCTTCACCTCCTAGCACAATGCATGAAGAGTGTCCAACATGGCGCCCTCATCACTTTTTTTTTCTTCTTTTTCTTTTTCTTTTTCTTCTTCTTCTTCTTCTTCTTTGGGCATTCTTTTGAAGGATACCCTGGAGACCCGCATTGAGTGCAGTGCTATGACCAGGTGACTTTGGCCCTGCAAGAGTCTCCGGCTAACAGACCCCACAAAGGCCATTCCCATTGTTCCACACGTAACATTCTTCCTCTTGTTGACCACCTTTGGCGCCTGCTGCGCCAGGGCCCTTTCCCCCTCCACCTTTTGAGCTTCCGATAGCTCTGCAATTCCTCTCTTTCCGCCTTTACTTTCCGTTTTCTGGCCTCCCTTCTGGCCCTGTTCTTTCTCTTGCCGCCCTCGCCTTCCGCCTCGCCCGAATCTTGTTGAAGAGCCCGACGTCCTCCACGAAGTGATGTCTCTGCCAGTTCCTCCATGGGGGGTATAGTGGCTTCCCTTTGGAGCCTCTGGCAGTCCAAGGGACGTGGACTTGCTCGACCAATAGTCCTTGTCCCTCAGGACCCTTCCCCACAAGATGTCCCAAGGCTCCTTTTCGTTCCAGCCCAGCGGCACGCTGCCGCCTTGATCGATTTCCAGCTTGATCTTGGCCAGGGTGCGGTTCATGTATTCTCCCCGACCCCTGTGCAATAAATCCCCAACATCCGAGGTATTGGCGATGCAGCCTCTCCACCATAGATTCCCATTCCATCAGGTTTGCCAAGCTGATGACATCCAACATCACCAGCATTGTTCGCAGCACCCGATAGGATGCTTGCTAATGGGCGTAGCATGACGGCCCCGGCACCATCTTGGCGAGAAATGTCCCGTCCTCCTACAAAACGAAGGACTGGTATTCTTGCAATCTCAGGTGGCGCTTTGCAAAGGGACCCTGAGCATCGAATATTGATTACAATCAATAAACTTTGAGCCTTTTTGATTTTGCAAAAAATCAATTATTTTAGATTGATTTTTTTGATTTGGGAATCAATATTTTTAAGCCTTAGTTTAACACCCAAAATCCAAAAACAAATGTGAAAAAAGGAGCATGACCTACAGCAGAAAATCAATATTTTTGCACGTGTTTTTTCTGTAATTATATTAATCTTATTATTTTTTGTGCACGCATTTATACAATTCGCTTCCTTTTTCAAAGACTTGTATCCTCTTTCAGATCTTGCTCCTTTTTCAAGGACCAGCGCAGTTGAGTTCAAAGTCCTTTCTCAAGGGTTCTGGAAGTTGTCCTTTTTCAAGGTTCAAGCTTCCTTTGTGCCATGTCCATGCCTTCTCTTGTAAGAAGGAAATGGAGCAAAATTCTGTACTTAGGTGTTAATTTTGAACTCAACTTGGTGCTGGAGACACCAGGACTGACAGAAGCAGCAAGGATTGATATTCTCTCTACAAAGTCTTCTGAACTGAATGTCCAATGTGCGTTTGGGTTTAATTTTTTGGAATCTACAATCAGGTGTTGAAATGTGTGATGTTTCATCACAATGTGAAACAATGTTATCCCTTTTTCAAGGGCCCATGCTGAGGGATAGTCATAATTTTTCAAGAAGCTATCTCCCAGCTTCATGGCTTTGACCCATTCGGATTCTGTCAAGAAGACATCTCCCTGATTAAAAAGCTGAATGAGCTCAACCATTTCTTCTACTGAATGCAGCATTGCTGCCTCATGCTCTTTTTCAAGAGTCACCAGTCACCAGTTCTTTTAGAATTGGTGCAAAAGCCATCAGGAACCATTTGGTTTCTGATGCTTTGAGATCCAAATTGGCCCAGGTCTTGTGGGGCTCTTTTGGATTTGTGATCATTGTCATTCTCAGGTTTGTGATTCTGGTTGGAATGGCCTGGGTCACATATTCCTGCTGTACAGCTTGAAAGATTGTGCCCAGCCTATCCTCTGGGGTGGGACTGCCTGGGCCACCCCTACCCCTTCAAACCACAAAAAGTAATGGAGGATGCTTCCTAATAAGTGTCCCAGAACCCCTTTGGTGAAAAATATGTGAAGGCAGTCACCTCTCACCATTTTGGTGCTTAAGCCAGGAATCACACCTGAGAAGAGCCTGTGACCACTAGGTGCCTTTTTCAATGCTTCTTCGTGGGTGATTTTGTTCCACCCTCGTTTCCCTTTTTCATGGGTTTTGTACCACATTTTGGCTGGTACAGGGTTTTTCTTTGCAGTGCATTCCCAACATGGGTTATGACTAGCCCAGAATGGGAGCTTCAGCGAATTTCTAAACCACTCCTGATCGCCTTGGATCACCCAAAAAAATCCTTTGGGGCCATTGGCCAAAGGAGCTCCGTTTTCAAGGAAAAAGGGTGAATCATTTTTCAAAGGTTTTCCCTTTGGATCATGGGTTGGGCGCATTCCATTCTGCAATGCTGCAAATGACCCATGTCTCATCTACTGTACAGCTTTTGGGATAGCCACTGATGAGGAAATGGGAAGATAAGCTGGACATTTGCTGCAGAAGGCTGCCCCAGGAGTAGACCATCAAAGAATCGCGATTCTGATACTCTACTCCATCCCCATGCAAGAAGAGGGGGATTAGGTTTTTTTCCACCCCCTTGTTATTATTGGATGGTTTTTCAACCTATCATCCCCTTTTTCAAGGGCTGTGTTCCAGAAAGCTTCCAATTTTTAAAGTGGAAAGATTTTTTCAAACCCATCATAGTTGGCCAGTTTTGCAAACATCTGGTGAGGTAAGAAGCATGATGCTGCTTCCACATCCTTTTTTAATCACTTGGGGTTCTTACATGGTACCCAGATGTCAATGGGCTCTGGCATAGCCAGGTCCTTACACAAGGACACCATAAGATCTCTATGTATGTTCCCAGGATGGGTACCATAAGATCCTGCTTTTGCAATCTGATGCAATTCTTCGTGCTGTGCACCATCAAGCATGGCATTTTCAGCCAACATCTGAATGGTGCAGCCACTGACCTTGCCATGCCCCCAGAGGCAAAGCAAGGCAGTGGCTTCCTAGGGCCTTTTTCAAGGCTCTTCTTGGGCCTTTGCAATTCTTTTTCAAGTTGCCAGCCCCTCAATCCTTTTGCCATAGGCAGACGCTTGTTCAAGCTTCTTTTCCAGTGTTGAGGAAACCCCTTTTTCAAGGGGTTTCTTTGGGTAAGTTCACTGAGTTTCCTTTGGGCCAAAACAAAACTGCACAACAGCATGCAAAGTCAGGAGCAACAAGCTCACACACCATCTCCACCCACCAGCTGCCTTCTCCTTTTTGTTTTAGCTGCTATCCATGTTGTTTCAGGACAGGCTGTTGCTGTCATCCAAAAACTGTGCTGTCTAAAATATGTACAGCTATGCAGCTATGCACTATGGCGACCTTTTTCAAGGTTCTTCCAAATCTTTGGGGCCATGCCTTTTTCAAGACTATCACTTGGCCCTGGAAGAGCCTGCCTTGCTCAAGGCCTTCATGCTAAGCTGGACCAGTTCCTTGGCCTCTTCCTTGGCTTCCTTCATGCAGGCACAGGCTTCAAGCAAGTGCTGCTTGACGACTTCCAATTTGTTCTTTCCTCCTTTTTCAAGGATTTTCTTGGTCAGAGCCAGCTTCTTGCCAAGGCCAGAAAACACTTCCTGCTTCTCCTTGCAGCTCTGCTTGCTGAGGTAGGGGCTTTTCTGTACCTTTTTCAAGGCTTCTTCAAAATTGTCATGGGTGCTGCTGAGCAAATCCCTGGTTTTCTTGACTTTTTTCAAAGCCGTTTCCAAGGTCCTCATCTGCCAGTGCCTTGGCTTTGCCCTTGCCTCTGGCTTTGCCTTTCCCTTTTCCCTTGCCTTTTTCAAGGCCCTTGCCAGCAGCACCTTTGCCTTTTTCAAGGCCCCCCAGCATGAGGCTGTGCAGATCCTTTTCCAAGGCTTTCTGCCAATCATCCTCATCTTCAGCCCCTGCCTCATATTCCTGCCCCAGCACACAGGAGGCCTTATGAGTCCACTTGAAAAGGAAGGGCAATGAATCCTTGAACAAGGAATTTGAAGGGTTGGACAAAAAGGCCAAAGGACTGAGCACAGCCTTGTTCTTTATGAAAAAGAACACGGCTGTGTTTGCCAATGTGACCAAAGAGTCCAGCAAAACTTCCTCCTTGAAAAAGACAGAGAAGTGGTTGGCAGAGCTGGAGGCCTTGAAAAAGTGGACCTCTGAGGAGCTGGAGGCCCACTGTGAGTCAGGAAGGGTGATCTGGCGAGAATGCCCCAGCACCTGGGGGTTCTATGAGTACCAAGACACTCTTGACATAGTCAAGACTGTCAAAGGTACCTGATGCTGGTTCCAGGCATTGGACTTCTCCCCTGTGGTCATGGAGGCAACCAAAGCCTGCGCTTGGTCCTCCTCCTCTGAATGCTCCTCAGCTGCCTTCTGGATCTTGTCCTTCAAGCTAAGCTGGCCCAATTTTTTCAAGTTGCTTGCATTCAGAGTTCCCTCTGTGTCCTTTTTCAAGGAACCTGAGGAATCCTTTTTCAAAGTGTTTTTCTTGTCCTTTTTCAAGGCTTTCCTGGTGCCCTTTTTCATACAGTGGGCAGGTCTCTTCATTCCCATCTACTAGTTGCTAGCTGTCAAGTAATTTTAAAAAGGAAACACATTTGCTTGTTTATGGCTTGTACATTTGGATATTTAGATACAGTTTAAAAACTACAGATCTATGCTTGATTTCCTTTTTGAAGTGAAAAAATGGAGTGAACAAGGTACTTAAAATACAATTGTCATTTACACGTAATATTGGAAACACACATTATGTCACACATGTTCACATGAATTGAGAGCAAACCAAACCAACCGGTGTTATTTTCAAAGGGTTCTATGTAACATTCTATAGCCAACACATGTTGGTGGAAAAAAAGGGTTCTGGCAGAAAAGTTGTGGCTTCAAATACAAATTTATTTTCATTAAAAAAAAGGAAAATGAAAAGTGATGAAAAGTGATGAAGAGTGATGAAAAGTGATGCAAAGTGATGAGTTCATCACTTTTCATCACTTTTCATCACTTTTCATCCCTTTTCATCACTCTTCATTTTCTTGCTTTAAAAAAAAACTGTATTGGAAGCCATAACTTTTCCCCAAAGCTATGAAGCAAATGTGTTTATTGAATACTACAAGCTTTGTCTTCAAACTCAATAGAAAAACCAATTCCACACAGTTCCTTTGCCTTGACATGTGGATGGAGCAGTTGCATTTTCTTTTCTAAAATGGATCCAAAATATTCCTTTTTCAAGGAAATGAATCCCCTATCACTACTTAGTTCTACTTGTAACTACTTCCCCATTTAGTCTGATTGGCAAACCCCCTGCCCTAAAAACATAATTGTTTAAAATAGAGTATGCAGTTCCCACCCCTTGGCCCCAACCTATTTCCTGACACCAAGCCCAAAAGAACCAGAAGATCTTGTGATATCAGATTTTTTGGTTTGTTTGTTTTGCTGTTTGTTTTGTCAAATTTGATTAAACCAAGGTAAAATATGGATAAAATATCTGCAATCATAAATCAACAGTACAAGGGAAAATAATAGCTGCTATCAAGGCCATGACTGTTTGATATAGGCATGATAAAAAAGTTGTTTGCTGTTGAAAAAATGTTTGGCTAACTGTACATCTGAATACATTAAAGATTTAAAATTACATTTTATGATCGAAAAACAAAACATATATTTGTAGATAGTTTTATCTGTGTACATATTTGTCTGTATATATGTGAATAACTGTCTAATTATTTCATTATTTACGTTTTTCACTTATATTATGCACAGCCATTTCGGCAAGGCATGATGAATTCAGTCTGGCATGCTTGCAGCAGGTGTGAAAAATTAGGACCCCATTTGTTGAACCACAAACAACCTGAAAACACTTGATTGAACACATATTTTGCGGTTATCAAATCAAATTACTGTTATGTTGTTACCAAAACATGGGGTGCCAACACACAGGTGAAACATGTTTGAATCCCTTTTTCAAGGGCTTTTGTGCAAATTCCTTTTTCAAGGAATTGAGGGCCAGATCCCTTTTTCAAGGGATCTGGGGCTCCTTGGCCTGGGGATAGCCTTTTTCAAGGCTTTTTTGGCCTGGTCCAGCACAAACTGGCCCACTGCATCTGCAAATGACCAGAAGGCTGGACCTTCATGGTCTTTGCCCCAAGCCTTGATTGGGTAGCCCTTCAGCCCCCAGGTGCGGGCCTCTTTGATGACATCTGGTTGGTCATCAAAGATGGCCTCTGCCTCAAGCCAGCAAGCCCAGTCCACCTTCCCTCCAAGCCAAGGAGGGTCCAGATGCACCTGTGGCTCTTTACCTTTTTTAAGGTTTCTGGTGGCAGTTCCTCCTGAATCTGCTTCAGGGTCGAATCATACCTGGCCTGGGAGCCAACCCATGAGATGATGTGGACTTCTGCCAGCAACATCAGGGTTTCCAGGGCACTGTGTTCCCTTTTTCAAAGAGGTATTGTGCCAGTCCACCACCACAACATTTTTGAAGGTTTCCTTTTCCTTTTTCAAGGATGTGGTGGCTGTCCCAGAGGAGGAGGAGGAAGAGGTTGGAACATCCTTGAAAAAAGGATGTGTCCTTGGTCTTTTTCAAGGAACTGGCTGGGTCTGTCTCCAGAGCTTGGCCAGCTGCTTGGTCAGCCTGTCCCTGAGGGCATGCTCTTTGGCAGCTTCCTCAGCACTGCAGAGCCTGGCCCTGCTCTGAGATCTGGACCTGGGGCCGTTCTTGCCCCTTTTGGGCAAAGCCTTGTCCAGGTCCTCTTCTGCCTTTTTCAAGGCTGCCTCCTCCTCCTTCAAGGCTTCCTTTTTCTGTTTCAGCTGCTCTTCAGCTGATGCCTGGGCCTTTTTCAAGGCCTCCAGCTTCTCCTCCAAGCTTTCAGGAGAGGTGCAAGGAGGGGTCAGCTTGGGACAGCGAAGTCCACTGCATCCCCTGCCTTCTTTCCCTCCTGGCTTGGGGAGGTGGTGCCAGAGCCAGAGGCCCTGGACTTGTTGTTCATTTCAGAACCTGACTGTTTCAAGTCTTGTTCCTCTGTTTTTTTCAAACCAGTTTTCTTGGCCTTTTTCTTGGCCGTTTTGGCAGGCTTTTTCAAGCCCTGGGTGTTTGCCTCTTTCAAAACAATTGTTCCAACAACTCTTTCAGGTTGTTGGGTTCAGGCTTTTTCAAGCCTGAAATGCAAAAGGAACAACTACAGAGGAAAGTGACCTACTTGTGTGTTGTTGTGGTAGTGCGAAATGACATAGTTGTGTGACCTAGTTGTGTGTGTGTAACATCTGGATAGATGTAAAACTTGCTTCTTTTTTCTTCCCTCTTCTCCCTTTTTAAATAATGCAGGGGGGCGGTGAATCTCATTCCATCCGCTGCCCAACGAAGACGGTGGTTTGAGATTGTGATATCGGGACTGATCATCCCGACGTACCTGCAATTTTTCCGACGTCGTAGATTAATTTGCTTCACATCTAATTTGCATATTACAGGATTCAGTTCCCGCCGGATCACTACAATGTTCCATTCTTATCTAATGTGATTCCTATGGTGACTCCGACATGGTGCCATAGGGCCAATTGAGGCAACTCTGTTTAGGGTGAACGTCGACTGAATTGACTTCCGAATTTACACTTTTGAATTAGCAATTCGTTTAAGTAAAGTGAAACAGTTGGCCTTACTGTTATGCGCCTTTTTCACGAAGTCCCGCCGTTCTTGTCGTCCCCACTTACCTCGCCAATTGCCGCTCTTTCAACGTGAAGTTGCTGAACAACCAGAAACACAATTTCTTTCACCGCTGCAGCTCCAGCTTGTGACATTCATGACATGATATGAATGACAGGCAGGCACACGCTTTCCAGGTGTGGTTTTTTCTTTTGATGGTTGTCTGGTGAGGTGAAACAAATTGTGCACCTAATTCGATGGAACTTGAAAGCCGTTTATGCCAACTGGGGCAAGACTTGACCACGGTCCCAGAAAGGGAATAACGCACGACCTTTAGGTAGTTAGGAACTGAATCCTGTTTGGGGACCTGGGTCCCAATTAATTTTTGTTGGTTCCTTTTTTCACCAACTAGTCCCCATTGGTCCTTAATTACCCTCCTACTGGCTTCTCCGTAGTGTGTCGTTGGGTTTAGATGTGTGCTCTGTTTTTGTCAGGTCCGTTTTGCCGTGTAGGTTGGTTCCGGAGGTCCGTCTGTTCCCCTCCCCCCCCTTCGCTGTTTTTGGCCGTCGGCCCGTCGTGTGTCCGCTTTTTTCTTCCTCTTGCCTTTCAAGGTTTCCCCGGCTCTGCCGTGTGTGTGTGTGACATCTGGATAGATGTAAAACTTCCTTCTTTTTTCTTCCCTCTTCTCCCTTTTTAAATAATGCAGGGGGGCGGTGAATCTCATTCCACCCACTGCCCAACGAAGACGGTGGTTTGAGATTGTGATATCGGGACTGATCATCCCGACGTACCTGCAATTTTTCCGACGTCGTAGATTAATTTGTTTCCCATCTAATTTGCATGTTACAGGATTCAGTTCCTGCCGGATCACTACAATGATCCATTCTTATCTAGTGTGTGATCTAGTTGTGTGACCTAGTTGTGCTGTTGTTGCTAAGTGTGGATGCTGTGTGTGCCTGCCCAAGCATGTTGTTTTGAGCCAGCTAAGCTGCAGTTACATTTAGTTTCTAGAAAGGAACCATGGTTCAGTACATAACCAAACACCCTTTCACTAAGAAGTAACAAACATAGCTTGACCATGGGGGGATATTGCTGAACCATGGTTCCCCTCTAAAGCTGCAAAGCTTATGCCTGCAGCATCGTTTTTTACCAAAACCAGAGGTAAGACAGGTGCAGAGTTGCTATTTACACAGCAGCCCTTTTTCAAGGGCTTCTAGGACATGTCTGTATGTCCTTTTTCAAGGAAACCGTGCACACAAGTCCACTCTCATTTGGAGAGCCTCCTCCTTAGTGAGGTGGTCCTTCTCCAATGCTTCTTTGATCCTATCCACAACAAAACTGTACTGGAGGGACCACTTGTGGGACACCTTCTCATCTTTGTGGTGGCAGCCTGTCAAGTAACATCTGGCAGGATTTCTGGCTGTTGTCTTTGAAATCTTGGCCCATGGCTGCCTATCATTTTTCAAGGATGCCTTCTTTGTGGGCTTCTTTTTTTCAGGTTCCTTTTTCAAGGGATTCTTCTTGACAGTCTTTGATGTCCCAGCTGCCTTTTTCAAGGCCGCTGCTGGCTTTTTCAAGCAATCCTTATTCAAGCCCAAGGCGGCCTTCAGACCTTGGTGCACAGGCTCTGATGCCTAGTGCTTGCCCATTGTTCCCACCCTCTTCTTCTGCCACAGCCTTGGTGGTGACTTCTGAGGGGTGGCCAACTCTTTTGGGGAGCCATAGGAATCAACAGAGACATCACTGGCTGTCTTTTGCCCAGCTCCTGGTCCTTTTTTCAAGGTTTGGCATGTGGACTACTCTTTTTCAAGGTGTCTGTGCTGCTGCCAGCTTGACTCTTCTTGCTTGGGCTGTCCTTTTTCAAGGAAGCCTTTTTCAAGGGGCTGCCCTTCTTGTCTTTTTCACAGACTTGTCAGGATCAGTCTTCCTCAGCACAACCTTTTTCAAGGTTTCCTTGAGCTCCTGGTACTCCTTGCCAGTCAGGCTGGAGACCACACTGGGCACAGATGGGCACCTTGCAAGTTTCCTCACATGGTGCGACAAGACTCCCAGTCGCTCAGCTCTGAGGCTCACATAGACTGATCCATTGAACTTGGAAGAGTTCAAGTTTGGAACCTCAGTGATGAGCTTCATCAAGGCATTTCTGGCAGCATGGGGATGGATCTCAGCTGATGGCTCAAGATCAACCAACCTTGATCAAAGGCAATGCCTGGTGCAAGGCTTTGCCATTGATAGCTGAGTTCCTGCTCAGAACTTCATAGCCTTTCAGGTCAACCATCATTTCTTGATGTTCAGAAAACACCTTATATATCGGGGTTGGTATTTGGGGAGGACTGTTGGGTCAAGATTATGTAGCTGTAAAGTAGCTCTGCCCAACCCCAATCACTACATTTTCCGTGCACAGGCCAAAAAAAAACATTACAAAAGTGCAACCCCAGCCTGGATAAAGGGTTACTACAAAAACCAAAGAATCTAACAAGAGGCCCTTCAATATACCCTTTAAAAACCACATAGATGTTTGTAGTGATTTTTAAGTAGATCCCACTCAAGCCGTGAAGATCAATCAAAAAAATGACAAAGTAGTTTGTAGTGATTTTTTGGTATACACTGCAAAAAAAAAGTGAACAGAATTGTCTTTTGAAAGTAAGAAATTAAATGACAAATGCAGGCGCCAGAAAACCTGGTCGTGTGTGGTCTTGAAATGATCGATGACAGTAGGTGGTTGCCATGGGGGAGGGACAAAGGTTTCTTGAAGTGGATTTTGTAGCGTTGGAACGCTGCAACTTGATTTTGTAGTGGACCTCTTTGGGCTTTGGGTATGCAG
>Ga0126342_10021378_pt1 | contig 10792 bp, 15 predicted proteins | sample Cyp1metagenome_FD_92528 | JGI IMG/M metagenome (GOLD analysis project Ga0126342, IMG submission 92528) | Coral microbial communities from Lord Howe Island, Old Settlement Bay, Australia - Cyphastrea 1 metagenome | ecosystem: Host-associated > Invertebrates > Cnidaria > Coral ... | reverse complement strand
TCATGCGTCATGCCACGCTATTGTAAGTTCTCTGGAACTTTCCACTCATACGTCATGCTACGTTACTGTAAGTTCTCTGGAACTTTCCACTCATGCGTCATGCCACGCTATGTAAGTTCTCTGGAACTTTCCATGTGTTCATGTGGTGTTGGCGTTGTACCTTAAACAATCTAGATCCGCAAAGGTTCTTGGAAGAACTCGAAGCGTTGCTGTGACCAACACAGGAATCAAAACATGTCAGGTTGAATATTTTGAGAATTCTCACAAACCCCAAAAAAGGTAGTTTCGTCTAGGCGAAATGCTTGTTTTTGAAAATATGCACCAGAATAAGGGTTTAACGGCCTTAAAAACCACATCAAAACATGTCAGGTCGAATTAGTTTGGGAATTCTCAAAAACATCAAAAATTGTAGTTTCGTCTAGGCGAAATGCCTGTTTTTGAAAATATGCACCAGAATAAGGGGTTAACGGCCTTAAACATCACATCAAACAAAATCCTATTGGCAAGAGCACATCAAGAATCATCCATGACACACCGTTGATCACAAAAAACCCATGGCCTTCTAAAGGCCGTGTTCCTAGTTATATGGACATAGATAATCTATAATGTAAACGACATTTTGACATTTGAAGAACTACTTGGCGGTCACAAAAAAAAGGTCATGTCATTTGATGCTCAAAAGTTCACCCCAGTGGAGATGAGCGGATGAACCCTCCAATTTCCTATGTAAATAACTCCGGTGAAGAAATCCACTACCTGGTGGGTGGTGAATGGAACCATGGAATTTTATGACTTTCCATTCAGTTGGAACATTTCATCATCCCAACTGAATAATATAAATCCACCAAGTAATTAACGATCAAACTGAATGATCAAAATGTAGTGCAGATTATCCACTTAATGATCAAAATGAACAAATCCAATACTGAGTGGGATGAGCCACCAAGTAATCCCATATGCTCCATGTATGGCATATTTACCTACATTTACCCGAAAAATCACCCACATGTAAGTAAATAATTCCATACATGGAGCATATGGGAATGATCAACATGTTGTAAATCGAATGCCGTGAACCTACCGGGGATGGCTTTTACCCCTGATTTAAGCTTAAAAAAAGGCCAGAGTTGAACAAATCCCTAACGGTTGCAGATACCATCTTGTTATTGAACATAGCCCCTAATAGGTAAACCGTCTATAAATGGGCCATTTTCCATGGCTATCTTAAATAACAAGAGGGTAAAAGCAATGCTTCTCATTGTCACCTCCTGTTCAAAACCCTTGCTGGGCGATGGTTCTCCGTATTTGGACGGTAAACACCAACCTATTAAATACGCCAGGCTAAACTAATATAGATGTGGAAAACCAATGGTTTCCTGTTCGGATAAATGATCTACAATCATGGTGGGTAAACTCCACATTTTGTGTAAACGTTTTTCCTGGCAACGACCAATCCATGGGGATGAAGATCCAGCTATACCAAGCTGTTTTCCTGCCAGTGGGTTGGTTTTGCTTAACCGCTAGGATCATCCCCATAAGTATAGTTTCTTAACCCTGCTTCGTACGTCCCCAATTGCGTTTGGGTTATCCAATACATTCCCATACATAACTGGCTTATACATCCCACTTAGTCGTGGTTGGTTAGTTCACCCCAGTTTTTTCATTGGATTAACATGGATTAACCCAACACAAAAATCCCATATTTTCCCATCGATTTTCCATGTTTCATGGTTTATCACTGGGGAAAAAAAAGCCCAGTGACCGCCAAACAACGATGACGGGCCCAACCCCCAAGCCTCTAAGGTGGTCTCGAGCAGCACCTTGGCAACCTTGGTCCGCTTCTACGGGCGCAGCGGTGATATCGGGAAGGCCTTCCAGATCTTTCGAGAGATGCCCAGGAAGTTTCTTGGCGTCGTTTTTCCAAAGGCTTTCAAAGGGGGTTTTTAATAGGGTTTTAGGCGGCTTGAAACATGAAAAATTGTGTTTTTTTGGGTTGAACCATCAAAAATTTGTGATTTTATGGTGATTTAATCAAGAAAAATGCAGATTTAATGGGGTTTAAGCAACAAAAACTTTTATTTCATCGGATTTGAACCAGCAAAAGTTGCGATTCAACTCATGGGATATATAATGGGATATAATTATAGCTGATACAACTACGGGATATATCATCAGATGGGATGGTTTATGGGATATAACTAGTGATGTAAAATTGGTCACAATAGTGATTTATAGGAGGGTTAACCATGGAAATTGCTGATTTGACGGGATACAATAGAATATAAAGGGCATATCAATGGAATATGAATGGGATAGTAGTGGGATATAATGGAACAACCTTTCCTTGATTTGCTGTGTCGATGATTTTTTGTTTATTTCCCCAAATTCGATATCTATGATCCATACAGTTATGGTCATTTACCATTAATAAGTACTTATAACCCATTTATGGAATACAATCCCATTTATAACCAGTTATAACCATTTATAATGGGTAAACGGCCATAATTGTAGGGAATCGATTTTTCGGGAATTTCTGCTTATTGTTGGGAGGTTCCAGATCAGCAAATCCAGGGTTTTCGATGAAAATGGGGCAGTGGCTGCGAGGACCAACAGTGGCCGCAACTGTTATGTAAGTTGGTTTATAGAGCCATAAACAATTGTTAATTTCATGGGCTTTATAAACTAAGTTGGTCTATATATATTTAACTCCAATAACTATGGTTAAATAGAATCATAAACCAAAGTTATTGGAGTTATGTTCGCCAACTTAGCTATCGAACGGGGGGCCCGCATTGAATTTTATGTTAATGGCATTAATTTGCCATTAACATAAAATTCAATGCGGGGCCCCCGTTCGATAGCTAAGTTGGCGAACATAACTCCAATAACTTTGGTTTATGATTCTATTTAATATGAATCCCTATGGTATACATTGCTATGTGTTGTCCCCATGTTATTGGTTGATGAATTATGTTCAAAGGGTAAGGCCAGGTCAGGTGCATGCTTGCAGTATCATCCAAGTCAATGCAACTGGTTAGTGAGCCTGGACATTGCAAGTCCCTGATTCCTAGGATTATTCCATTTACAAGTGCACTATAACCCCACTTACTGTGTGATGATCCTGCATGGTGTGAATGATACTGTAAAGGGATGGAGATCTATAGTTTGGAGATCTCCAGGATAGATATGTGATATAGAGTTGTTCATTATATTTATTGATTATGATGCCCATATGCTCCATGGTGCTGGAATATTTACCTACATTTACCCCAAAAATTGCCCAAATGTAGGTAAATATTCCATACATGGAGCATCTGGGATGTGGAAAGATTGCAATTTCTAGTCTAGTTGCCCATGGTTTACTTGATTAGAAGGAAGTCTGCCAAAGGATCTAGGTACCATGACCCCCACCCAAAAGTGCCCAGCTGAAAAACTGAATATCCTCTGGCAATCAAACATGGCGTGTTGGAGAATCCCCCATTTAGATCCATTTAGTTCGATGATTTTCCCAGATATAAACATCCATTTAGTTCGGGTGTTTGCCCATATTTCCCCATGATTGTCCTTTGACTTTTCCAGCTATAAACCTTCATTTATAATGTGTTTTCCATTGCTTACCCATGATTTCCCATTTACCTCGGGAATTTTCCCGCCAGCCATGTTTGATACGGGTTTTGTAATCCGCTTTTCGGATGAAGGTGATGAGCGTTTTATTGCAAAGTTCGATAGCTGGTATTTGGTTTACTTCACTACAACAACTGTTGGGTTTATGGTGATATATGTGTAGCTAGATGCGGTTACAAGCCAACTTATAACGTTTGGATGCCCACTATGTGGGAGTCTCGCAAATCCAGTCACGAGTCGAACATCCCAGTCGAACCTTATGGGCCTTGTGGGTTGGGCAAAGATACCCCCTGAGTGGCCTGAGTGACGCAAAACCTGCTGCCTGTAACCAATTATGATGATTATAAGCGATGTTTTTTTAATAATGATGATTATATCATAACCAATTATAACCAATTATGATGATTATATCATAACCGCAAAACCTGCTGAATACCGCTCAACATAGGGATAACTAATGATACCTACGAACCAGCCGGTTTTTTATTGCGATCTGGGATGTTCCAGTGGTAGAATTACAATGCCAGAAATGCATGGCAATTTGTGTGGGAGATGTATGGGAAAACTACCGAATTGTCGACAGGTTTGGCTTCAAAGTTGACTCCAGTGCCTACATTAGCATGCTTTGTGTATGTGCTGCGGAGGGTGAGATCAGTGATGCCTTCCAGATCTATGAAGAGATGTTGGCTGCGGGTTATGAAACGGAGCCTTAGCTTTGCTTCAGCCTTGTGATATCGATGCATAGGAAGCTGAATTGACGAGATGTACCAAATTATGGTGGATTAGCCTTTTCAATGTTGAGATAATATCATGATAGGACATAATATGATGTAATTAGGGATGTAAAAAAACAAAAACAAAGAAGTGTGATCTCATGTGGTATATATATAATTTTATATATATAGTTGGTAATATGATATGTGGGTTTGTATGTTGGGGTACCCTATTTCCAGACAAACGCACACGCGCGTTTTGTTCTTTCTACTTGATGTTTGCATTGAAAACAAAGAGAAAGACATTCCAGATAAATCCCTGCCGTAGACAATGAATCCTCAATCATAATTCCCTCAGACATCTCTGAATTGTCCAAAATCGCGACCTCAATCATTTCCAGCAATTGGATTTTATGTATGACTGTTCTCCAATCAATCCAAACAAGGCCCCCACATATGAAACATTGATTTCTTCATTTCTTGAGTTCTCAAAATTATTCAATTTAAAGACACCATACTGGTTGGTGGTTGGTCTTTGGAACATGAATTTTATTTTTCCATTCATTTGGGAATTTCATCATCCCAACTGACTTTCACTCCATGATTTTTTCAGAGGGGTAGGAAAAAACCACCAACCAGAGGGTATCCCATATAAATCACCATTAAATCCCATTATAAACCCCATTAATCATAAAATCCTATTAAAGATCCATGATTTTTCCATATCTTTCTGTTGCCTCAGCGGGTCCATATAAACCCCATTAAACCCTCTGGTGTCATCCAACATGGCTGGAAAATCCATCATCTAATTGCGGATGATTGTCCTTTCGGGCGAGCGAAATCTTCATGATCCTCCATGGCTCGTTGGGGTTCCAGCCAGGTTTGCTGTATACGTTGTTGATGAGTTCCGTCCCATGAAATCTCATGAAATCCAAAAAAATATCCCACTGAATCACCACAAATCCAAGTATCATATATATATATATATATATATATATGTATATTAATTTCTGAATGTCTTGAGTTCTCAGAACACCAGATGTTTATGATATGTCATGTGATTTCATGATAGATGATATATATATATATGATATATACTTGCTTGTTTGATCAGCCAAGGACACCTCCTGTTTCAAGGCCTTACTCAGCGGTTCCCTGCAGCATGGCGACCTGGACACGGCGTTTCGCTTGCTCCGTGACGCCTTCGACCGCGGACAGAGCGCGGTGCCCTTGGCGTCGCTGGAGCTCTTCCTGCTGCAGGCGCAACGGCGTGGACGGAAGATGTTGGCCGAGTCCATCTTGGAGGACGAGTCCGAAAGATGGGACTGGGATGACTAAGTAATTGGATGGCTGGTTGGTGGTTTGGAACATGAATTTAAGGCTTTCCAGAAAAATTGGGAATTTCATCATCCCAACTGACTTTCACAGTTTTTAGTGGATTTACCCATTAAAAATTGTGATTTTCCATAGTTATGTTAGTTTACCAGAGGGTGTATATATATATATATGTGTGTGTGTTATGATATATATATATATGGTAACTATATAGAGGGATTTATATATATATATATATATGCACTTATTTGATATTAGTAGATGCAATTATATGCTGTACCATATGTTATGATATGATAAACGTTAATACATAGTAAAAACATACAAATAACGCATATATACCACCACCTTGAAAACTTTACCTGTTTTGATGTATACTTAAGTTTTGCGATGATACGTGAACATTGAATTTTTTCGTGTGTATGAGGTTTATGCAAATAAATGGATTTGCATGAGGGACATGGAAAACCATTTTTTGTTATGTCCACAAATTTATTTTGATATGTGAGCACAGGATTGTTTCATAGACACGATGCCTTTGCGAAATACGTTGAGAAGCACATTGAAGACGAACACGTTTGGTTATATATATGGCATCCCGTTTTTAGATATACAACACCACTTTAGGAGGTGGTAACATATATATATATATATATTCACACATACACGTATATACATATATATGCACATATGTTTATATTTACACATATATATGTATATACATACATATATATACACATATATATATATACATACATACATACATACATACATACACACATACATACATACAAACATACATACAAACATACATACAAACATACATACAAACACACATATATATATACACACATATATATACACATTTAGATATACATATATACAATATTAATATTACTATCATTCTTAGTATCCTTCTTACTAGTGTCATTATTGTTCCTTCTGTTGTTTTTTAGTATTCTTAATGTTATATACTGTACACTATAAATTTTACACTATACGAGAATTACTGTTAATATTACTGTACACTATATTACTATTGTTATACACTACTACTATACAATAATTACTATACAATTGTTATAAGGCCTTTTTGAAAAAGATGGCTATGACCGGCGTGAGGACGCCTTGAAGGCTGGTCTCTTCGTGTCGGAGCGCATGGTGAATAGCTTGCGATGTCGGGCCTGATTTTTCGAAAGAAAAATCGGGTGATTTCCATGGCTTTTCACAATGAAAAATGGTGATTTATTCGGTTAGAATGGAATTTGTTCATGGTTAAAATGGTTATATGGGATATTAATAGGATCTAATAGGGAAATATCAAATCCTATGGTGATTTTCATGGGAAATGTCTGGCATTCATGGGATATCCTGAAATCTTTCGCGAGAATATGGATGAAGAACTAGTTGACTCGGAATGATTTCAATTGGTAAGGGACGATTTTGTGGAGATTAGTTTTAAAAAGGCACATGAACCACGAACATCTTTCCCAAGGCCACCATTTTGATGTCGCGAGATTTTTCGATGTTTCACCCGCCTGCCGGAGCCAAAAGCGGCACGCCCAAAGTTTCCAAACTCAGATGGATGGAGATGTTGTTTTTTTTGAGTAATGTCCATTACAGCAAATAATCTTGGTGGGATTATCATTTTAATGGGAAAATCAACTATTTCTATGGCCATTTTCAATAGCTAGGTTAAATTACCGGAGAGTAAAATTGGTGGGATTCCAACCATCAAAATATGGTTGGTTATTTATTGTTTGACTATATAAGATGTTTTTTTGAAAACATGGGGAAAAAGGATAAAACAATCCCGTTGAAGCCCCCCAAATGCTGAAGTTGAGACTTTAGTCCATGGCGTGGATCGTCTTCGGTAGCGTTTGTTGGTGTTTGTCCAGGCTACAGTTTTTTTTCCACTGGACAGTAGTCATCCGACAGACATTCTGAGCATCCATGGAGGCTTCCCAATCCAAAACAGTGTTCATTAAAGCCTCGCAAGGCTACAAATGCGTGTTGTTTCATGGTTTTTCTCCTTGAAATGAAGAATTCCCTGTGATTTGTTTTATGTTGTTTTTCATCATGTATGTATTTGTATGTATTTGTATGTATTTGTATGTATTTGTCGTTGGCTGACATATATGATCCAGCAGTTCCTTCATGCAGTGGTAAACCCAAACAGGTGATACTGAAAGAGGAGGTCCTGGAAATGACATATGTTAAACGACAGTTAGATACCCGAAAAAAAGGGTTTCCTCCCAAAAACACCAAAAAAAATACGAGTGGGATATGCTATATCCTCAAGTCCTCAAACTAGATATCCACCGACATAAAATCCCATCAAATCCCATTTTACACCGATGAAATCCCACCACAAATCCTATTAAATTCATATGTCTTCATTGCGATACATCGATGAACGCCCCAGGTACTGCTCGGCTTCGCCCCTGAACGACTTGTACTACATCCCCGAGGGTCGTGGCACAGTGACGTTGGCTCAGTTGGTGGCTCGCAGTGGCTCGCAGTCAATCAATGATTTGAGGTACCGATTTATTGGAGGTACCTAGCATAGAAAAAGGCCTATGTAAGGGCTATGCAAGGGACTATCCCTACCAAATATGGCCTTACATGGTAAAGTCCCTTCATTTTAGGGTCCTGAAGTTCCTACTGAGCTAACCCCGGATAAACCACCAATTTATGAATATGGGGGGCCCTTTATAGATGGTCCGCAATTAGTACACATCCGGGGTAAATTCCTCCGGGGTGATAGTAGGGAGGTCATAACTATACTGGTGATATCAGGGAAATAGAATGGGGATAGAATTCGGATATCATGATATCATCTTTAAACTGATTGGTAGTTTTGAACCTGAATTTTATGATTTTCCATATGCTGGGAATAATTATCCCAACTGACGAACTCATATTTTTCAGAGGGGTAGGTATACCACCAACCAGTAAATGTATAATGGGAATATACTGGTGATATACCCTATGAATTTTAAACATCTAAAGAATCTGCAAATGAACAAACAAGTTGGTGAATCTTTCTTTGGCGCTACGGATCCCTACGGATCCCTGTGTCACGCGTTGCCTGAACCACGCGGGGGAAATCATGTGGCTGTCGCTCAGATCTCATCACTTGAACCACCTAGGATGCTCTACTACCAGTTTGCATCCTACACAGAATACATCAAAATACACGCACGATCGCGTGCTTACCCGAACAGAAGACCTGGAGCGGAGCCTTTATTCATGCCGCTTGAACATTCCCAGCAAGTCCTTCGCATGCAAGCTGCGATCAATGATCGATTAGAGGCCCGCATTCAGATGCTCGAACAGACATTGGCGCAGCTTCAGCTTCTACCTGCTGCAAATACCCACGACCTGTGGGTGGAAGAGGAATCGCTTGCCGAGCAGCCCGAAGGAGAAGCCGATCCAGAAGGTGCTGTATCCCAGCTTGAACCCGTTTGCGACCATTTTGAACTGGTTGCTGCGGACGTGGATGGAACAGATCCTTTTGCCTTCCTCAGAGATTCATTTGCTCAATGGAGAACCAGGCTTCGCATATATCCCAGATGCTCCATGCATGGAATATTTACCTACATTTGGGCAATTTTTGGGGTAAATGTAGGTAAATATTCCAGCACCAGGCTGAAGATAGTTTCACTGTTAAAAAAAGAAGAGGTTGTAATTCAATGTTGATAAAATGATGGACATGTATGGACATGCTTATAAGAAAGTACCCCAATTCATTGGCACGGAAAATAGGAGTTTGTTCAATGTCTTCTTTCACTAGAGATTTTATACATACTGTACTAGAGACCGGCCCAATCCTGCTAACGAAAGCATGACACCTTATCTCGCATCCGTTGCCAAGATTGGGAAAGGAGGTGATGCCATGTACTATTCGATTTTTTCAGTTTCCAAGGCTCAAAAACCAAAATCTACTGGGATGAACCTGAAAACATTGGCAACTGGTTGCCTCTAGGCCGTAGCGATTGAAATCTGATAACGCCAATACAGTGATGGCCCAACTAACAGTTACCCTCTGGTAAACATACAAAAAGCTATTGAAAATTGCCATTTATAGTGGATGTTCCCATTAAAAATGGTGATTTTCCATAGTTATATTACTTTACCAGAGGGTATATATGGGATTATGTCATGATATATAACCTCAGTTGTAGGAGTTATAATCCCATTTATAGCTGTTAGTTGGGCCATCACTGTAATCCAATTTGTTTGTTTCTAGGGCCTCCTGGGTCTGTCGTCTTTTGGCATTGTTTTACCCACATTATGTGGTTTTCCCCAAAAACAAATCGAAATATGGCTGAACTATTCACTATTATGGCTATGAGTCAAAACCCGGGGGTACCTTTGGTACCCGAAAATAGATGGTTTATGGATATTTATTCCCCTAGTCATATTGTAATAATAGATATAACAGGTTTTGGCCCCACATACCCTCTGGTAAACTAACATAACTATGGAAAATCACCATTTTTAATGGGTAAATCAACTATAAATCACAACTTTCAATAGCTATGTTTGTTTACCAGAGGGTATATTTGATCGTGTTTCACTTTCTACATTTATTCAACTAATCTATCAAACGTTTCCCCCAAAAAGATCGACAGATTGGAACCGTTCCCTACTATGGCTAGATATCTTTGATACCCTCTGATCAACTAACCATAGGAAAACCATAGGAAAATGGTGGTTTAAAGAGTTTTTATGGTGGTTTAATGGGATTTAATGGGACTTACCTTCTGATCAACGAACATTTTGTGAACTGGAAAATCACCATGCTTCATGGGTAAATCAACTATTTCTATGGCCATTTCCAATAGCAAACTGTAAACGTTTACCAGAGGGTAACCACCGTACGCGGATTGATGCCCGCCAGCAACCCTTGCCGACTGGCGTGCTGATTCCCTGTGTGGGAGCACCTACCTCGTCGGGGCCCTGGTGTGGGGTGGAGATTGAACCACAAAATATGAGGGTTTCCTAAAATAGGGGTACCCCTAAATCATCCATATGAGGGTTTCCTAAAATAGGGGTACCCCTAAATCATCCATATGAGGGTTTCCTAAAATAGGGGTACCCCTAAATCATCC
>Ga0126342_10021377_pt1 | contig 10792 bp, 11 predicted proteins | sample Cyp1metagenome_FD_92528 | JGI IMG/M metagenome (GOLD analysis project Ga0126342, IMG submission 92528) | Coral microbial communities from Lord Howe Island, Old Settlement Bay, Australia - Cyphastrea 1 metagenome | ecosystem: Host-associated > Invertebrates > Cnidaria > Coral ... | reverse complement strand
GAAGGTATGCCAGATAGAATGCCAAATAGAATGTCAGAAGATATGTCAGATAGAATGCCAGAAGATGTGCCAGTAAGAACATGTATAAATGTCATGGTGGGGATCACACGAAGTAAAGTAATTAAGTCTATCTATATATAATTACTTATCTTGATTGATTGAATATGCCCAGAGAAGTATTCTGGAGTCCTCCAAGTCTTGGCAGCAAAATCACATCAACTACTTGTTCTTGGGGTTGTTCCCCGCAGTACAACCATAAATTCTGGAATAGTAAATCAAGCGTAAAGCGCCAAGGGGTTCTGTCAGTTTCCATGAGTTCTTTGATTCTTTCCTTGCTTCCTTGGTCCATTTTATTTGTGGTGAGTGGTGGGGGGCGGGCTCCGAAGCAGTGACGGCAGGATGCGCCATCGCCCAACCTTTGTTTGATTTGGCCCGGAGCCTGAGTTTATGGCAAGTGAGGTGAGGTGAATGGTTTCATGGCTTTAGGAACGGAGGACATGTACCTGCAACGTAAAACACAGCGTACAAGCACTTTTACAACCTCAAGGCTTGAACATGCATATTATATATATATACGTAGCATTGAATACAGTATACATGTTTGTACGATATGTTCTGTAGTAGTCGTGACATTTCCATTTAACAGTAGAAGAAAATGGAAGACATGTGTTTGTGGATAGCACAAAACAAAAAACATGTTGAAAACCTGAAGCCTTTTAGAACTTTTGGGTGTCATTGAGATGAGTTACCAGTTGGTGGAGAGGTATCAATCAAGGCGTGTTTTTTTGCAGCAACTATGGGGTATAATGGGTCCGGAAAACGAACGTTTTATGTGGGGTAATCCCGTACCGTGATGCCATGGTGTACAGAAACCCGGTGGTTTCGAAGGAGTTTTCATTTTTGGTAAAATGATGACAGTTTACCATTTCAATGGGCATTTTTCGGAATCGATTGATTGGAGGTACTCGTACCGATTCCATATTTTTCAGGCCTATTTTTCTTAGGCCGATCAGGTTTCCCCAATGGGCATCGATTCACGAAGCCATCAACCCAATGGGCTTCGCGATGGCAATGGGATGGCGAAACCAGAAAGCAACGGCAATTGGTCATCATTCCTATATTACCCTCTGGTCATTATCTATCTATCTATCGATCGATCTATCGATCTATCTATCTATCTATCGATCTATCTATCTGTCTATCTATCGATCGATCTATCGATCTATCTATCTATCTATCTATTATCTATCTATCTATCTATCTATCTATCTATCTATCTATCTATCTATCTATCTATCTATCTATCTATCTATCTATATATCTATCTATCTATTTATCTAACTATCGATCGATCTATCTATCTATCTATCGATCGATCTGTCGATCTATCTATCTATCTATCTATCGATCTATCTATCTATCTATCGATCTATCTAATCTATCTATCTATCTATCTATCTATCGATATATCTATCTATCTATCGATCTATCTATCTATCTATCGATCTATCTATCTGTCTATCTATCGATCGATCTGTCGATCTATCTATCTATTTATCTAACTATCGATCGATCGATCTATCTATCTATCTATCGATCTATTTATCTATCTATCGATCTATCTATCTATCTATCGATCTATCTATCGATCTATCGATCTATCTATCTATATATTTATCTAACTATCGATCGATCTATCGATCTATCTATCTGTCTATCTATCTATCTATCTATCTGTCTATCTATCTATCTATCGATCTATCTATCTATCTATCGATCTATCTATCTATCTATCGATCTATCTATCTGTCTATCTATCTATCTATCGATCTATCTATCTATCTATCGATCTATCTATCTATCGATCTATCTATCTGTCTATCTATCTATCTATCGATCGATCTATCTATCTATCTATCGATCTATCTATCTGTCTATCTATCTATCTATCGATCTATCTATCTATCTATCGATCTATCTATCTCTCTATCGATCTATCTATCTGTCTATCTATCTATCTATCTATATCTATCTATCTGTCTATAAATCTGCGTGAATTATAACGACCTCACTGCGACCTCACTGGAATCATGGTTAGTAAGGGGAATCATCCCAACGTAGCCTTATTTCATGTTAGTGAAATATTGTAATTTACCATAAATACAGTATATGTATACACATATTATACATGTTTTGATGACATTGGACTATGGATATCTATTGATGATAATAAGAGTGTATAATTATATAATAGTGTATGATGTTTATACCCTCTGATAATTTGTTACATTGCTATTGAAGCCATGGACCATGGAAATAGTTGATTTACCAAACTTAAAGATGGTGATTTTCCAGTTCGCTATGTAAAAATTTACCAGACAGTATCCTATATTAAGATTATTAAGGTACTTTGTTAAATGATGAACAGATGCAGTCATGGGTTTTGCCTTTCAGAGGCAAATCTGTTTTCGTAGGTTTTTCTTTGGTTCAACGCGTCTATGAGTATACTATATTAACTTGAGCCCCGTTCATGGCATCCATCCCTGCAAGCGATCATTCTCCATTGGAAGGCATGGGAAAACCCACATGTTTTTGGATGTTTACCAGGCCGGGTAGCATAAAGTTTGCTGACTGTAAGAAATCCATGGATAGATAGCTAGATGGATGATATATATATATACACATGCATTTACATATGTGTATACATATATATATAAATATATATATATATATATATTATAATATACATATTTGTGGGATGTATAACCTCAACATTTCCTGCTGTCAGCCTCAGGTGTGATTGGTTGCATCGTCAGTCCTCGTGCGGCCCCTAGGTGAAGCTGGTGCCTGAATGATGTAACTTCCTGCAGTCAAACTGTTTTTGCTATCTTTTGTGCTCAGTGAGCCTCTTGATTCAATGCTTATACCCTCTGGTAATTTAACATAGCTATAGAAAATCACCATTTTTAAGTTGGGTAAACCATCTATAAATGGCCATTAGCTTTAGAAAATCACCATTTTTAAGTTCGGTAAATCATCTATTTCTATGGCCATTTTCCAGTTCGCAAACTGTGAGTTTACCAGGCCGGGTATACTTCTATAATTCCTATGGTTTTGGGATGTGTTCAGGCCTTGGGTATCTAAGCGAACTAAACCATTAACCAGTTGGAGACAAGTCATGTACCACGGCATATCTTATATACATTTATATACACAGATAGATAATATATTTAGACATTATGAATAGATATGATTCATAGATATTAATAGACACTTATTCCAGATATATTCTGAACTGTTCATCCTTGTCTTATGCCACGTTCTGTTTCGGCCGTGTCTCACGTCTGGCTTCCTGAGGCGTGTCATGTGCCTGGCGTTGATGGTGCTGGTCTGTGCCCGGAGCCTCAGACCCGATTCCACGGCCGGGCATGGCAAGATATGGCAAGTGATGGTGGGGGGCTAATCATGTGGTGATTAAGCCCCTTAAAAATTCATGACTTAACGCATCAACAAGAACAGAGCTGATTGCGTTTTTTTTAATGAATCGGGAGATGGAGTTTTGGAAGAAAAGAACATCATGAATTACGTGAGACGTGCGTTGGCCTCTTTATTTGCCATTTCTGTAAAATCCAGAAACTATTTCTTGCACAGGTAGACACCATTTGCTAAATACTGGAAACCATTTGCTAAATACTAGAAACTATGTGCTAAATACTAAAAACATCAAGAAACAATTTGCTAAATACTAGAAACCATTTGCTAAATACTAGAAACCATTTGCTAGATAAGTAGAATATGTAAAACCACTTGCGTTTTGCAAAGTAGAAACATGTAGGTTTACCATTTCCGAAATCACGTTGATTTACCAGGAACCATGACTTGAATCAAAGGGTGTTGCGGTTATCGACCATCTTATTGGAGTAAACCTATTCAATCTTGGGGATTGATTGGTGGCATCAACCCAGTAGTTTAGCTATGTGCCATCTATTCACAGCCCATAGTTTTTTGAAAGCCATTTAGCCCTTGAGCCATTTAGTTTGTTGATTTACCTTGCTATCTCTAAGATCGTGAAGGGGTGAAACTTCAAAGCTGAAAGTCGTGTGACAAGCCCAGTGGTTCATGGCGAAGTACGGCTCTTTTGAAGCAGCTGTTACCAGGCTGAAGCGACTCTGGAGACTTTGCCAGCTCTGTTTCACTACATCGAGTCAGTTATCATAATCTTCATAATTTCCGATGTTATCGCCCTGGATACGTTTGTATATAATTAAATAGAATCAGCTACATGATGGTCCTGTTATGGTGTGATTGCCATTGGTATGTTGATAGAATTACTAGCGCAAGCATAACATGGAGCAGTCGCAGTGACACAACTCATGAAAATCTGGCCTTGATTTGTTTCCAGACACTGGAACATGTGACAATACAATGGAAAAGGTAGGGGATGGTATCGCCTAGAAATGTGGCTGTTCCCAGATTCACCCAGTAGTTTTTCCATGTTTCTTTCAACAAATCCAACATCCGATGAGATCACCCAGAGGTGATCCTCATTTTGCTGGTGCAGTGCCGGTTGGTCAGTCAATTCCCCCTTCATCTTGGCAACCTCGGAGCGCAAGTAGGGAGGTTACCTTAAAAAGTGGCAGGCAATAAGCAGCTTTAGGGATGATCTGGTAAACCCTAGTTGAGTAGTTTCATATTTTAACTTTAACCGTTCACCATAAGGGATATTCTTCCCAGCCTTGAAATATTACTGCAGACACCGAAGACTACGGCGGTGTTTTTCATGACCTAACGAACAAATCCTTCAAATCATGTTGGATTATGATCAATTCCCTATCGTGGCTAGTATAATCCCATATGGCTAGTATAATCCTATATCTATAATCATCTGCCCAATTGGGATTATAATCATATATCATCTGTATCATTCTATAATCCCATATCTATAATCATAATCCAGTAGTATAATCATCAACCAACCGGGGTTTTCTCGCAGCCACTGCCCAATTCATGTCAGGGATCCCCTTCCCAATTCATACATCTGCAGTTGGCGATGGGCGCCATGTTCGCGCAACAGACGCTGCTGATCGCGCGATGGCCCAGCGACATTTCCAGCAATGGGATGGCTTGCTGAGATCGGCGTAACATAGCCAGGGTTAAAATAAATGGCCATACCCTCTGGTAAACATACAAAAAGCTATTGAACATGGCCATTTATAGTGAGTTTTCCCATCAAAAATGGTGATTTTCCATAGCTATGTTAGTTTACCAGAGGGTATCTAATAGGTAAATCATCGAAACAACTTGGGTATTTGTGTCATGTATTGATGAGAAATACCATACGCAAAAAGGAGTTTGATGCCCGAAAGCTCTTTGTTGGGGATGATGTTGGAATGGAATTTGAAAAGTGTTCTTCCCTACTATTAGATCAGATACAAATAATAGGTTCCCAAACTTCTGCTTGCACTTATAATATTGGTGTGCAACATGCTTGCAGGGAGTTGCTCTGCCAAGCGTTCTTTGTTGTTGTTTGTTCCTTAATGTGATGTTATATTACAATAAGATACAACAAGGAATATATTATATATATTATTATTATCCAATTACAGTAATGTTTGTTCCACGTCTTTTTTTATGTTTTTAATACCTATTTTACCCAATTCTATATGTTCTAAACATCCAACTGCACCCTCAGATCGAATCATGTCATTGGCTGTGACTGTGATCAAGTAGCTCACCAAGTGTCGTGGTAGTACTGGGTTGTTTGAAGCATCAACTGACTCCAAAACCTGCCCAGGGTGAGATGTTTTGATATTTTTCAAGGTGTTGGCTATGCAATATCAGGACTTTTTTTTTTCCCGGTCAGTCACCGAGTCACCGGGTCATATCACTGGTCTCCAGTCGCCCAACGATACGAATGTGTCCGGTAAGAGATCCTGGATCAAAGTGAGTCAATGGAAAGTCTAAGAGTGGTCCAATTTGCGTCCAATTTCTCCAGTTGGACAGAGAATTTTGGCGTTCCATGCACTCAATGTCTTCGAGAGTTTTGAGACAGGATGTGGCACCATTGAGCTCTACCCTGGAGACCCTGAGTTCGTACTGGCATACCCAAAAAAGGCCGTTGTGAGCCAGTCAAATCGTCAGACCACTTGGGCGCCACTTTTGTTGCTAAACAAGTTATGTTTTCCACAAGCTTCCCCCTTGCGACCTATGATCTATGATGATCTAAGGCATCCACTGGCTAGATGATTATTTTATATTATTATTGTCATTATGATTACTATCATTATTATTAAATTATTATTATTATTATTATTATCATTAAATTATTATTATTACAGTAACTTTATCTATCATTGTTTGCTGATGATCTATCCATATTATTCTCCACGATCAATCCTTTTTTTCCGCCGGTGGATTCCCATCTCTTCGCCTGTGCAATGGCGCCATGGCGCCATGGCAAAGTCGAACGCACCACTGTTGCCTGGTCCAGTGCAACATGCCTTTGAGGCTGCGAGATGGGTGAATGGGTTAATACAATGGTTAAACCATACAGGTTGATACCATGATTTTGCATCATGATGGTCAGGTCATTTGTCTTCTCATGATAGTTGATCATTGGTTTAGCAACTTTGAATGACGTTTCTTTTTTTATCGGATCCAAATACTATACTTCCTGAGAAGGTACCGAATCCCCCAAATCCTAGCCCAAACGCTCCCTCAGAAGGCTCTTGGATCCTGAAACGGGTGGTATAAACTGTCCCCCCCAAACAAGGGTTTATGATTGGGTTCACCAAATTATGTCACAAAATCTCCATACAATTCATACAAGGGTCCTTGGTTTTTCTGTTCTACCCCTGAAAGTCCGACATTTACATCCAGCAACCGGATATGATCAGATTCTGGTTGGTGGTTTCAAACATTTTTTATTGTCCATAATATATGGGATGTCATCCTTCCCATTGACGAACTCATATTTTTCAAGATGGGTAGGTCAACCACCAACCAGATATGATCAGATTTCTCTTGATCTCCTTTTTGCTGCTGGCATCTTGGACTTGTGGCGCATCTTGACAGGTGGAGGGCGCGAAATCCGAAGCGGCCTCACAGCCGATCTTTCAGGAGGGAGATGTGTGGCGCGGCAGATGGGAGCCAATCGGGAGCCTCTGGTAATTTAACACACAATGATGGGCCCCCCTAGATATATGGCTAAGTTGCTTTATAACTCCCATAACTATGGTTTATGATACCTATAACTATAGTTAATGGGGTTTAAAAACCAACTTATAACTGGGGGGGCTCACAATGTAGTCTCACAATGTAGTCATGTACTTGGTGGTTCATCCCACTTAGTGGGTTATAACTCCAGTTATAAGTGGGATAAGTAGACTTCATCCACCTATAAATGGGGTTAGAACCCACTTACTAAGTGGGATGAACCACCAAGTCTAAATAAGTGGCTGAATTATTTATAATTTGTTGGTGAATAAATAGCAAATACTGGAAGATCACTATGTTCAGTAGCTAAATCGTCTACAAATGGACCATTTTCCATAGCTATGTTTTTTTTTCCACAGAGTTTCATGTGGCTAAGCCATGTGGACATCATGGGGATATAACTTTGGGGAAATGATCCTAGGGTGTTCACGTTTGAGGACTTTCTGTCATAGACCCAATGGTAACCCTTATTTCTTGAGTTTCATAATAGCCTCGAATGGTAAAACTAGGCATGGTCTATAACTTTGAGATACTTTGGGTCTATACTACACTAGATACAGGGGACATCAACCAAAAATATCATATATTTATACACATGCTTGTATATGTATTTATCTAGAGATACAGTATAGCTGACAAAGTTTGTTCAAAAATCTAGGTGGGATGAACAGCGCTGATTCCCCCTTATTGGATGAAGGACAGGAAATCCTCAGTTTATTCGTAAAAATCATGGTTTTACCCAATTGTTCACTTCAGTGGTTTGAGGGAAAATCAGCAGGAGCCCCCGGCCATTTTGGGGCAAAAAAAATGCCATGGTAAGACGCCATAGCCTGAGGTTTGCGGGCTTCTGCCGCGCTGTTTGCTCCTTCCTGCTGGGAAGGGGACTTACATCCCTCAACAAGGCGGGACGATGCGGGACGAGACGTTGACAGGGCAGGGACATGTACTTTTCCTTTTTTTGGAGCTCATGAAATGAAATGTTAGATTGGTTTTGATAATTTTTGATAGTGTTTTTTTAGTGCACACAGATTTTGCACACCAATGATTGCCCCGATTCGCTGTTTCCGAATCGCCGGTGTATGGAATATCTGGAGACTTACAGCGAATTGGCAGCAACAATCACACCAAATCATGTCTATAAATTTACCATACATGGAATATCATGGAATGTTGTTCGAGTTTGAACCTCTATGTAGGTCATATCACCCCAGTTTACAACTATCAATAAGTTCCCCTTATTTGAAACCATTTACAACATCATCTCCAGTTTGCAATGCTACCAATCTCATCACCCCGTTTATATCCATTAATCCATGTAGAGTTTATGAGAACCAGTTTGCAACTACCAATCACTACCCCACACATCATAAATGCCATTTGAAACCATAAAACAATGTAAGCATGATATAAATTCCATAAATTCATAAACCATATAAATTCCACTTGAAACCATCATAAATTAAATTTGAAAACCATCATTTTTCCATATCAAAGCATCATCAGATTTGGGACCTCCGTTGGTTTCCATTTGGACTTCCCACGTCCCGATTCAGGTGGCGTCGGCGCCGCTGGTGCAAGCGGAGTGGGCGGCTCTGCAACAGCTGCGGGCTGTGGGGAAAAGCACCAAGATGAAGCAGGCGCCACAGCCGTGGAAAATGGTCAAAATGGGGAAGTCACTGGATTTCATGCAATTTTTTTATGGGACTATGATGGGAATATGGTTGGAATATGTTGAAATATGAGGGGAATGAATGAATGTGTATATGTTTCCTATTGATAGGATTTTGATGGAAATGTTTTGCCACGAAATGTGGCCGTTTTATTCTCAAGATCTTCTTTCGTTCTGCTTTGACTTCAAGACAACGAGCTCATCGTCATGACGCAGTCATCGTCATCCGCAGATGTAGCTTCGGTTCTCAAAGCGAAATTGCAAGCACGCCTCGCAATGGTGAAACGAGACCTCCTCCTCCGTGGCTTGGGCCCGAAAACTGTGGACGAGTTCGAGTACCTATTTCGGTCCAATGACCTCCTAGCGGAGCTCCGAGCCATTGAGGGGTCACATCTGACCCTTCAGGCTCTTCGTTCCAACAGTGAGGAAGGGCGCAAGGCATTTCAGCAGGCCATATTAGATGACAACAAAGTTCGCCCAGACAAAGAAGCGTTGGCCGCTGCTGAACGGGGATTCAACAGCTTTATCCCTTTCCCAACCCCTTCATGCAATGGGAAAGTTAATGGATTTCATGCAATATTAATGGGACTACGATGGGAATATGATTGGAATATGGTTGGAATATGGTTGGAATATGGTTGGAATATGATTGGAATATGGTTGGAATATGGTTGGAATATGGTTGGAATATGGTTGGAATATGGTTGGAATATGGTTGGAATATGGTTGGAATATGGTTGTATTATGGTTGGAATATGGTTGGAATATGGTTGGAATATGGTTGGAATATGGTTGGAATATGGTTGGAGTATGGTTGGAGTATGGTTGGAATATGGTTGGAATATGGTTGGAATATGGTTGGAATATGGTTGGAATATGGTTGGAATATGGTTGGAATATGGTTGGAATATGTTTGGAATATGGTTGGAATATGGTTGGAGTATGGTTGGAGTATGGTTGGAATATGGTTGGAATATGGTTGGAATATGTTTGGAATATGGTTGGAGTATGGTTGGAATATGGTTGGAATATGGTTGGAATATGGTTGGAATATCTTGAAATATGAGGGGAATGAAGGAATGTGTATATATATATATATATATACATATAAAACTACAGTATGTATATATATATATATAGTTCTATAGTGGACAATGATGGGATATGATTTAAAAAACAAGTTGGATTGCATCCCCATGGGGGCTCCACATCGGGAGGATCACCATACCCCGTTGACACCGTATGTTGAAGTATGGGAAATGGTTGGAAATTATGGGAAGCGATGGGTTTCATCATGGAATACTTTTTTTGGGATACCACGATATCACGTTACAAAACGTGATTTTCGCAACCGACAAGTCAATGAGGTAATGAGGTATATAAATTCGGATGGATTACATAGCCACACATCTAGAGGCTTTGGTTTTTCTCGGGATTGCTGCAGGTTAAACTTCGATGGGATCAACGACCCCCCAAGATATCAACTGGTCATGGGAAATATGGCGAAACCATGCGAAACCAATTGTTGAGGCAACCCAATTTGGAGAAACACGCATAGTTTATGTAATTGTACCCAATGATTTTTTAATGTTTGGAGAAACATCTTTACCCAATAGAATACCATAATACCATTACATAATTGGTCACTATATATCTACGTAGTTTATGGTGAGGTCCCCTTGAGGGCGTCGCGGAGTGTTGTCGTTTTTTCAGGTTTGCGTATTCTTCGAATCACTCATGTCATTCCACGTTTTACACGGTTTTCTTGTGCTTCTTTGCATTTTCTGCTGTTTTTACTGTGTGTCGTGACGTGCTTCCTGTGACATTTGGGTTGTCGGCACGCCAGTGTTTTTTGGGGGGGCGGGGGGGGGTGGGGCCGGGGGCGGGGGGGGGGGGGGGGGCCGCGCG
>Ga0126342_10021376_pt1 | contig 10792 bp, 9 predicted proteins | sample Cyp1metagenome_FD_92528 | JGI IMG/M metagenome (GOLD analysis project Ga0126342, IMG submission 92528) | Coral microbial communities from Lord Howe Island, Old Settlement Bay, Australia - Cyphastrea 1 metagenome | ecosystem: Host-associated > Invertebrates > Cnidaria > Coral ... | reverse complement strand
GTTGGTGTGGGTGGTTGGTTGTGGTGGTTGGTTGTGTGGGTTGTTTGGTTGTGGGTGTTGGTTGGTTGTGGTGGTTGGTTGGTTGGTTGTGGTGGTTGGTTGGTTGTGGTGGTTGGTTGTGGTGGTTGGTTGTGTTGGTTGGTTGTTTTGGTTGGTTGTGTTGATTGGTTGTTTTGGTTGGTTGTTTTGCTGGTTGTTTTGCTGGTTGTTTTGGTTGGTTTGGTTGGTTGTCTTGGTTGGTTGGTTTGGTGTTTGGTGTTTGGTGATGTTGTTGTTGTTGTTGTTGTCGTTGTCGTTGTCGTTGTCGTTGTCGTCGTTGTTGTTGTTGTTGCTGCTGTTGTTGTTGTTGCTGCTGTTGCTGTTGCTGTTGCTGTTGCTGTTGCTGTTGCTGCTGCTGCTGCTGTTGTTGTTGTTGTTGGTTGTTGTTGTGTTGTTGTTGTTGTTGTTGCTGTTGTTGTTGCTGTTGCTGTTGCTGTTGCTGTTGCTGCTGCTGCTGTTGTTGTTGTTGTTGGTTGTTGGTTGTTGTTGTTGTTGCTGTTGTTGTTGCTGTTGCTGTTGTTGTTGTTGCTGTTGTTGTTGTTGTTGTTGGTGTTGTTGTTGTTGGTGGTAGTAGTAGTAGTAGTAGTAGTAGTTGTTGTTGTTGTTGCTGGTGTTGTTGTTGTTGTTGTTGTTGGTGTTGGTGTTGGTTGTTGTTGGTTTTTGTTTTTGTTGTTCTTTTTATTTTTATTGTTGTCGTTGTTGCGGTGGTTGTGGGTCCGTGTTGAGGCATGGTGTGGCCACATTAGGCGATCTTCAGGCCATGTTGGGAGTTGGGCCCATCTTTGGTCATGTTCGGGGCATGTTGGGGCCATGTTAAGAATTTTGCCCAAAAACGGGGTAAAACGCAGTATTTTTTTTAGGGATAGAAACAATTACAGGGGGGAAGGGGTCGAGGGCGGCTTGGGCCATGTTGAGGTGCTAAGTTGGGGACATGTAGGGCCAAGTTGGGGCTTGTTGGGGCCACGGGCACTATTTTGGGGGCATGTTGCGGCCTTGTTGCGCCCCAAAACGGCCAGCCCCCCTTTAAAACACATTGTTCTTGATCGCAGCACAGTTGGAAGCCAAGATAGATCACGCTGAAACTTTGCAGGTCAACTTGACCCATGTTGAGCCATGTTGGACGATGGGCCATCTTGTGGTCATGTTTCAGGCCGACGCCACAAACGGCCAAAAAACACCTAAACACAGAGATGGCCGATGTTGAGGCTTATTGAGGCCGTCTTGGGCCACTTGGCCATGTTGGGCATCTTGCGGCCATGTCGTCGGACCATCTGGCCCCAAAAAAGGTTTTGGACGGTCGGCGGCCCATTTTTCTCCTTCGGAGCAGGATGGCAGTGAATGATGGACGTTGTGCGCTTGCTGGTGGCGCTGCCTAAGGTTGTTTTCTGACGCACCAGGACAGGTGCCAAAAAACAGGCGTTCACCACAGCGAAGCCCCATGGCGTTGCTGTTTGACGCTACAATAAAGGTACCCAAAAGCTGCGCTCGCCACAGCCATCTTTGTTTTTCTGACGGAACAAGAAGGGCACCAAAGACTGAACTCGCCACAGCCAAACTCAATGGCAGGGAAGCCTAACGAACAAACCGCGTTTGCATGACAAAGAACGGCGGACGTGCTGGTGCCGCTGCGGAAGGCTTGCAATGCCTAACATGCTGTCCGGCACAGCAAGTTAGGCGCCCAAAAGCTGCAGACGTGGTGCTGCTGTTGCTGGCGGCTTGCCAAAAAAAAACCGCATTCTCCACAGCCAAACCCTATAGTGAAGGATGGACGTGGTGGTGGCCTGGGTTGCCTAAAGCGTTGCTTTCTGACGGAACAAGAAAGGAAACAAAACGTTGACAGCCAAGCGCCACTGGCACTAAAGATGGACGCGGTGCGCCTGCTAGTGGCTTGCATATAACATGGTTTTCTGACGGCGCAAAGAAGGTTCTAAAAATCGCATTCAAACCCCATGGCAGGAAAAAGGGCGGATGTGGCAACGTGCAGCCTACCACGGCGCTTTCTGACGCAACAAAAGCTATGAAAAAAAAACCGTGCTCGCCACAGCCAAACCCCATGGCAGTGAAGGGCGGACGGCGGACGCGCCGCCCCTGCTGGCGGCTTGTGCTTCCTGACGGGGCGCGGGCTGGGGCCGGCGGGTATTGATTTATTGAGACCACGATTCCGTCAAGCATACTGGAACGGTATCATACTGATTTTGGGAACACCTGGCCCGTTCGACTTCGGGTTTTGGGATGTGGATGCACACAAGGAAACATTTCCATTGACCCAAGGGCTCTTCCAGTTGTGATGGTGGAAACACATCTTTCATGATGGTATTGGTTCGATGGTGCCGATTATGGGTGCTTTGTCTGGTTTTCAAAAGTACCGGTCGTTGCTGTGCCCAGCTTCAGAGCAAGGTGTCAGTCAATTGCAATGTGTCGATGGGTGGATCATGGGAGACAAAGCGTGTGGTTCTCACCGTTCGGGGCCACAGGCCATGAACATATCCCAAGTGAAACGTTTTGAAATGCATGTTCGTCGATTGAGAGGAATCCGTTTGACGCATTTGAGATGATAGAATAGCGTTGCAACATGTTGCAAGTGAGAGCAGTAACCAGGTGGCCAGACCTTTTTGAGGTGCTTCAAGTGGCTTCAATACATGTTCAGCACATGTGACCCACATGTTGAATTGGAAAGCAAACAAGCAACAAACAAACCACATCAATGAACAAACGGTTACTACAGGATAACGTACGAATAGATTTATTAATCAAGGATGTTTTTGTGATGGACTATTCAGGGTAGCAGCCGGAACCCAGGTGGAGGGTTTCACCTTGGTGGATCGCAATGCGCAGGAGATGGCCAAGCCGTAGGGCCACGCTGCCTCACTCCAATTCCAATCAAAATTCGGTGCATTGGTTGTGGATAAGTTGGGTGCCTGCAGCATGATACTTAGTGATAAGTTCCGAACCGATTTCAGCAATCAACAGCCCCTATTCGCATTTTTATTCCAGTTAGTTTTGATCCGCTTTGAAGTTCGCCACATTTTTCCGCAGGGGGTTCTACTGTTGGATTCTGTTCAGGAGGGAACAGAGCTCACACCATGGAGTGAAGTTTCCAGCCCTGGTGCGGCGCCCTGGGCTGATAGGTTCATCCGCGAAATAGTCTTTTTGGACGCGCGTTCAATTAACACTTGCTGTCTCTGACACGATGAAATATGACAGTTTGTTGAACACGCCAGATGAACTTCATTTGGTTGATGGCCGCAACGTTGTCAACGGGATGCATTCTTGTAACATATTCTTCATGTTTTTACATACGGTATATACGTCTTCATCAGGGTATAAAACATATGGCACGCCGCAATTGACATTTGTTGTGTGTCAGCGTGTCAAGGCACAAATTTGGGAGTCAGTTATGTTTACATACATCATTCCCTGGCTTCCAGCAGAGCACGGGCAAGAGGCTTGTCAAACTAGTTAGACTTGTCAGATAGGCCAAACTTACCTCAACGGTTGCTACAGGTCCGGAGCCATCCGAGCCTTCAATGTCACTTGGCACCGCAATTAAGCGGCTATAAGCAGGATTGGCCACAAAGATTTTGAAAATTTCAGTGGCCACATTCCAATGACCCAACTGCCACGCAATTCTGTCTCGCAAAGACCATTCTTCGCTGAAACTTTACTTTTATCATCTAAAGTAGGGTCAGCTACCGTTTCTTCGTGCTAGCACCAGAACACATTTTCTCTTGTCTGGGGCAGAGGAGGGCACAGGTATTCTGGGTTTCGATCATGAAGGGATTCTTCACTTTGTGCGCCCCCCCCCAAAAAGGTACATTCATGCACTCTGTTGCCACCAATTTGGTAGAGGTTCTGAAAGGTTGTCGTATGAAGTTGGGTGGGGTTTTCCTTGCCTTGCATGGAGCGTTATTTTCTATACACAAGAGCCATAGCCATCATCAGCATCATCAGCATCATCAGCATCATCAGCATCATCATCATCATCATCATCATCAATGATCATCAAAACCGTGAGTATAACGTGTATCCTCATCATTGCGTCAGTATTTTGTCTGAGTATCATCCCCACCAGCAACATCCACCAAATGTTGCACCTGTGTCCAGCATAAATGTGATGTGTTGATATCTTTCTCATCGAATACAACCGCAAGATATCACAACTACATACCATTTGGCCCCAACGTTTGCTCTCAAGTATATGATTCTCCTGAGTTGTTTGGTGCCTGCACACCTGTGTCAGATATTTGATGCACCCAACTGAAATTACTTGGCGCACTTCCGCGTAAACCTCTCCTGTTTGGACCTGAATTTTCTGAAGTCCTTCGCGTGACAGCTGCAAGTAAACCCTTGTGAACAATTGCGTCACCAATTGACGACTGTTCTGAAATTGTTATGGTATATTTGGATGTATTTGGGTGAAGTCCGCCACGCTGCAGCTCTGCCGAGGGTGGAAACTCCCACTGGGCCTCTGCGTCGGATTACACAATGGTGGCGGGGTTCCAGCGAGGCTGGAGATGGTGCCAGGAGCAATTTGTATCAGGTGCGCGGGAGTGGTGGTTGTGCTATGGTTTGGTTTAGGTGCAGCTGAAGGAGCAAGTCAGGGAGATGGAACAAAGAAAACATGGAAACTTCAACCCGCGTCCGTGGATTACCTTTCAATGAGCTGGGCTTTGTGGCTGATGCAATCAGGGTCAGTGGAAATCGTGATGAGAATCCTGGCCACGAATCAAATGCAACCCAGAAAGTAACGCACAGCAACAGGCGGAAATGCAGCTTCCAAACCGACGAATAACGTTACAGCCAGCGCCTCAGTGTTGAACAGGGCAGAACTATATATGCAGAGCTGATAGTTGTGTTGTGAAGAAACCATCATCCTTTTGATGGAAAAAAGCAGTCAGCTACATTCAGCTTCAACTCCCGAGTGGCGAAGAATAATTGCAAGACCCTGACTGAATATATATATATATATTATATGTGACTGCCTCTGGCAGTCCCACTGGTAGCCCCGACTCCTATTCTTCCACCTATTAATCCTCACAACCAATTGGAGGTGTCCTCACCAGTTGTTTCACCAAAGAACTGTTTGCCCAGCTATTGCGACTGCGCAGCGACCTATTTTCCCCAATCACCTGCTGGTGGCCTTGAGCCAACCGTCCACGGTTGCAAACGGATGGATGCATGCGGCAGCTGGTGAAGAAGCCCCCTGACAGCTTGGGATACATTGAAGGTATTGGAAGGACAGCAGGTTATTCACACTGGTCTATCTTTTATGTTCGATTGTTTCTCCAAGTTACCCCATATTTTCTTGTGGCGTTTTGCCGTAGTGTTTGATCTCCATCGTGCATTCTAAACTTCCCCAGGTGTAAAACTGTTCGCAGGAACGTTGCATCCATTGGCTTAGTCAGGCAGTCTGCCAGCATTATCGCTGTCGACGCCCAGCGGCATACTGTATGCTGGGAGGACTGTTGTTTCAAAAGCATCACCCCAATTGTAGTTCGGAATTCTTGACAGTTTGGGGTGGCGTTCTTAGTAATGAGATCATACAGGGATTTACAGCCCGTGATCATCAGTCCTGAGTGCTCGGTCTTTAAGGCGACCTCTGGCTGGTGCCATGCAAACTTTGGATCTTTTATTTAAGCCCCACATACATCTGATCCAAGTGAGCTTGTCTAGTGAAGAGGACATGGCGTATGCTTCAGCACTAAGGGTCGACCTGACTACTCTGCCTATTTGTTTAGAGTGCCATACTATCGGTGAAAACTCGGAGGCCTCGTTTTTTGCAAGCATGGGGGTACAAGCCATTATAAACAGTCCTTGTTGAGCTGATAGTTGTTTTGCTGAAGCAAAACTGGCATTTCCAAAACTGGCAAAGCATATGTCGGCCATTGGAAGGGGCCGTACATGCACTGACGTGTCGGCATACGTTTGTGCTTCTTTCAGCACCTTGTTTCCTTCCATCAACGTCTCTATGGTGGCAGTGGTTATGCCAATGCCTTTCTGCAAACTGGCAACTTTCGTGGCAATATCCGGCCGGGAGTGAACTGCAGCATACTGGAGACTACCACATAAACCCCTTAGTTGTTGCATCTCTTGAGGAATTATTTGGCTATCCAACATCCCTCTTCTTGACTTCGAGACATCGATGGGGCTTATTTTAGCTAACGGACTCGTTACCGTCTCACAAATCCACATCCGGTAGTCTGGGGTGGGGTAATAACGTCAGTTGCATTTCCACATGAACTGGACGCTACGCTCCATGATCTTCATTTGCACTTTCATGATCTTCACTTGCACTTCATACTACGCTGTTTGAATTTCTACGTAAAATTTTCATGATCTTCATGTTGATGCTACGTTTCTGTTGATGCTACACAACTCACATCTCTAGGCAGCAACCGCCGGGGACAAGGTACGCATCATGTGATGAAGATGGTGGGGTGGGGTGGGGTAAGGTGGGGTAATAACGTCAGTTGCATTTCCACATGAACTGGACGCTACGCTCCATGATCTTCATTTGCATTTCGACATGAACTTGATGCTACGCTCTATGACCGTCAGTTGGATTCTATATGAACTTGATGCTATGCTCTATGATCTTCATTTGCACTTTCATGATCTTCGCTTGCACTTCATACTACGCTATTTGAATTTCTATGTAAAAATTTTCAACATGATCATGCTACGCAGCATGACGATGCTACGCAACATGAAGATGCTACGCTACATGACGTTTCTGTTCATGTTATATTTTGTATCACTGCGGTTTCACGCATGAACTTAGCATAGATGTGTAGATGTGTACATTGTAAGAAAAACAAAGGGCGTTGTTTTTTCTCCATGGTTTCTATCTGGATCGTGCTTTTTTTCTTTCAGGGCTCTTTTCAGTGGCGGTGGGAGTGCGCAGGGAAAAACCTGATTTACCACATGCGAGCCCGAGCGTCTTGACATACCTCGTGCGATAGTGCCCATAGCACCACTGGAGCCCGACTGTGTCCTGGATGACATGGAAGCAGGCCCAACAGTGGCGCATTCGCTGCTCGAACTTGCTTCGAAGCCCGATCGAGATGTCAAAGTCATGGTAGCGGAGCCAGTCGCCTCGTCATAGGAGAACCACTGCTCCTGCCCGATTGTGATGTCATATTCTCTGATGTAGTTCCAGAAATCATCGCTCTGGAGCCCGATCGTGAAGGCAAAGTCAGAGATGAAGCGCCTCCAGTGCCCAAGCGTGACTCCACCTTCAATGATGAAGTTGGCATCGGACCACTGCCAATTTGCTCGCAAGAGCCAGATCCATTGGTACTTCGCCATCTCCAGGAGCCCGCAGTCTTTTCAAGCAGCATTGAGAAGCTTCGTGCATCAACTGCCCAGCATAGACTGCCCCTAGCGCCATCAAGACCGCGCCAGTCACAAAGATTGGTGTCATATTCATCCTTTTCTGCGTCCTCCTCGTCCATCGCTTTCGCAGAAGCCACCAACGAACTACCCACCATGATGGCCTTCATCGCTCTGTGACCATCACCTCCGCCAGATTGACCTTTTCCATGGTCCATTTGAGGCACTTCAAGCTTCATGGAGGTCGACCTTTTGATGCCCAAGTCCTCCACAAACTTGAAAAAGGCTTGACCATTGAGCTGCTTTGTCAGGCCATCCGCCACAAGTTCTGAACCTTTCAGATGTAGCAGCCGCCAAAGTCCCGCACAAGCCGCATCGGTGTCCTCAATGGCTTCACGGAGGATCGCTGCCCTGATACGCAGATGTCTTGTCCTCCAAGAGGCATGTAGTGCCATTGGCCAAACCAATCGCCGCCATATTGTCGCCATAGATGACCCGGCTGAACTGGTTGGCTTTCAGCGGCTCCTCCCCATGGCACATAGTACAACAAACTCTCTCACAGTACGCCACAAGCTCTGACTCCGCAGTGCCATGTGTAGCAAATGCTTGCTGTGAGCTTTGCGAACCAACAGGGCTGCCTCCAAAAAACACTGCAATGCCCTGGATGCTGCGATGGCCAGTGCCTGCAGCGTAGGCTATGCTGAGAAGATCTCCAGACTGCGGTGGCCTCATCGCAGCTTCAGTTGATTCTGCTCCCCAGCCATCATTGGGATGTCCCTGAAGTAGTGGAAGTCTCCAGGGTTCACTTTGATGTAGCTCAGGAGCGCATGACCCACCTCCAAAGCTTTCTGCGGGTTCTTGGACATCGACCTGCCCATCGTTGAGACTCCAAACGACGCATCTGGCCTGGTTCTTGTGGCCAGCCAAAGCAGTCCACCCGCAAGAGCTTGTGCCTCTTTCAAGGTCTCAGGGGCTATGGACTCCACCGCCTCAAAGTCAGTCTCATTGATCTTGAAGTTGGGATATTCCGAACCATGTTCAGTTCGCCATCCCTCCAAGAGCTCCTTCTCATACCCGCTCTGGCCACATGTAGTCCATTGCCATCTTTGTCAACTGTAATCTCCGTGCCACAAAACTTCAGCGCCTTAGACTCTGATGCCCATTCCGCTGCTGCGCATGACCACTTGACTCCACCGCTTGCAGTGCTTTACATACAGCCCCCTCCTCGCCACAGAAGAGCAAGTCGTCAGCTCTTGGTGATCTGAGTCTCGTTCGACCAACCTCCAAAGGTTATCATCAGCTGTCTTCTCAAGGCGGCCAACAACCTCCACCCCATCCTCGCTGGTTCGCCTCCACATCAACTGAGGCAGCGTAGTGTGTTGCGATGGATGCCCCAATCTCTAGGGCTTGTTGTCAGGCCGTACAGAGCCATCTCCACTAGCCAAACTTCATCCTCCTTGGCCAAGCCCAAAGCTCGAAAGACCGTCGGTATGGTCATCGCCACCAGCTTCATCTCATCCCGGCACTTTGCAGTCAAGAAGGCTGTCCGGATGTCAGTTCCCATCACCTTCCAACCCATCAAAGCTGCTGTTTTCAGTGCCGTTCGCACTTGAGTGCTATCAGTGCCACCTGCGTAGACATCCTGCTCCGTTGCCGTGGCATAGTTCCCGCAGATGACAGCCCGACTGCGGCACGCTCCAGACTGAGCTTTTCTCGTGTGGACCATCTTGCTCGGTAGGAGCTCAATCTCAGCTCCGGCTTCAGTTGCTTATCTCTCAGCTGCTTTTGTGTCACCTGGATCACCGCTGTCTTGTGGTTCACCAGTTGATCATATTCAGCTTTGATTGAAGCTTCCCAACCCGGCAACGGCTCCCAGACCTCCTTGTTGCTGATGGTCTTCGTGACCAGGAACGTTGCCATCCATAGCGTTTGGTCCAGGCAGGTTGCATCGACCAAATTCATCATCCTCCCGGATGTAGTCAGTGACATTGCAGTGCAAACGCCGCAAGGTTGGTGCTCTCGAGCTGGAGCTTTGTTCCTGGGCTTGAGCCACCTCCACATCTCCTCCACCGAACCAAAAATCCGCCTCCAGATCTTCTGGCATCCTTGGTGAACTTGAGGACGATGGTTGCCCCATCTCCAGAGACCAACTGTCCCTTGAATCCACATAGTTGGGTTCCGGCTCAAACATGTCCGGGAGGCGCTGAGTGATTACCTGCCCCTCTTCAATGTCGAACATTGAAATTGCTGGGGTTCTGGCTTTTGTTCTATGGCGTCTCAACGGCATTGCTTCAGGATGCTCATGGAGGTAAATGACTTGATCCTCAACTGCAGGTTGTTGAACTTCGGGGATCACGATGTCGTCCGTAAAAAACCGGTGACCAGTTGCTTTAGACTCCACAAAGTACCCCGTATTGGTCAGTGAGGAGTTCATGTCAGGCACCAAAATTGTGATCTCATCCCGCACTTCACACCATGGAGCATACCGGCTTGCCATGACTTGCGCAGAGCGTAGGCTGTGGCCCCAGAACGTGGCCAGTCCAGAAGTTGCAGTTGTGCTCGAAGACGTCTTTCGCCAATGTGGCGGGCTGCCAAAGGCCATTGCTGTAGAGTGCTCACCTGAGCTGAAATGAGGGTCCCAATGGACTTTTTGATTAATCCCTTCCTCCCAATACTAAACGTCCCCCTAATACTAAAAACAGGCGTCCATCTCCAGTTTCGGAAAATTTCAGTTTGGCCAATTTGACTTTTAATTGATCCCCTTTAGAAAACAATTTAAAAATGAAGCTACCATTTGTGGGTTTTCCCCCCTAATACTAAAAGACTAGTCAACCCCGGGGTGTTTTGTATTAGGGGGAAGCTTCGAAATCCAATTTTTGGCAATATTTTAATTGCGGTATATAAAGAAATTTAATGGATTTTGAGATCGAAAAAAATAGTTTTTATTATTTAGGGTTTTAATTTAGTATCAGGTGGAAGCTTCGAAATCCAATTGTTGGCAATATTTTAATTGCGTTATATAAAGAAATTTAATTGATTTTGAGATCGGAAAAATAGTTTTTATTATTAAGGGTTTTAATTTTGTATTAGGGGGAAGCTTCGAAATCCAATTTTTGGCAATATTTTAATTGCGTTATATAAAGAAATTTAATTGATTTTGAGATCGGAAAAATAGTTTTTATTATTAAGGGTTTTAATTTAGTATCAGGTGGAAGCTTCGAAATCCAATTGTTGGCAATATTTTAATTGCGTTATATAAAGAAATTTAATTGATTTTGAGATCGGAAAAATAGTTTTTATTATTAAGGGGCTACGCCCCCTGCCGCCGACCCCAGGCAGGGTAGCTTGGGGCGGCGAGCGGGGGGCGGTAAACTGCTAAATACTCGTCGAGCTGATTTACCTTGTTCTGTTTTTTCTATCC
>Ga0126342_10021375_pt1 | contig 10792 bp, 11 predicted proteins | sample Cyp1metagenome_FD_92528 | JGI IMG/M metagenome (GOLD analysis project Ga0126342, IMG submission 92528) | Coral microbial communities from Lord Howe Island, Old Settlement Bay, Australia - Cyphastrea 1 metagenome | ecosystem: Host-associated > Invertebrates > Cnidaria > Coral ... | reverse complement strand
GTCCTGGAACAACCGGGCATGCCACCACAGGGCACTGACTGAAATTACGATAAAAAAAACTTTTCGGGCTCCAGAAAGTTTTTTTTCACGGGGTCTGAATGCACCCTTAATTTTCTATTTTTTTTCACTCTGATGGGAACAAAAAAAACTTTCTGGAGCCCGAAAAGTTTTTTTTTTCACTCGTTACACATGCTTTGAAAGCAATTTCTGCCCACCTCGTTTCTGAATTTCATTAATTCACCTCGCTTAAATTGCAAAGATTCACCTCGTACCTCGTCAGCCCTCGCTCTAAATGATGTTATTCTTATTTTAGATTACATATATATGTGTACACTATATGCATGCCCACTCGACATCATCAGCATGGGCAAGCTGGCCCAAGCATCAAGACTTCGAGGCCATCATCGATCCATCTACCGACGTTTTTTTTGCCTTACCATCCCATATTGATGCATGGACAATTTGTGTATGACCTACCATCTGGTTATGATTAACATAGCCATGGAAAATCACCATTTTTAATAGGTAAACCATCTATAAATGGGCCATTTTCCATGGCTATGTTAAATAACCAGAAGGTATAGCATCTATAGCCAGAACTTGTCATGCCTCCATCCTCTCTGTCCAAGACACGCGTTGCGAAATGTTGGTGGCTTTCCGAAGCTTCCGACGTTCCAAGACGCGACTCTTCATCAACATGCGCAGCAACAATTCCTGGGGAAAGCGCTTGCAATCATCGGAAATCATTGGAATATATTGGAATCTAATCCTGGGCAAGGCTCCAATGTCCTATCGTAAACCTCAAACTTGATCATGTCTAGAGTTTCCACAGTTGTTTGGGATGGATAGGAGCCGAAAGCCAAATTCCAAGACTTTGCCCAAGCACACAGCATGTAAATCGGCAGGTAGGTGCAGCATGGTCGCTATGCTAACAATTAATAAACATGGGGGTAGCATGGGTACGGGTCAAAATTGGGGGTTCCTAAAATTAGAGGGTACCCCCTAAATCATCCATTTTGATATGATATTCCATGAAATAAACCATCCAGCTATTGGGGATCCCCCATTTATGGAAACCCCCAAACAAAATCGATGGGGACGCTGTACATATAAAATCATAGAAACCAGTTGAAACGTAAATATGGAGGTTTCCTACAATGGGGGTACCCCCAAATCATCCAAATTAGACCCTTTTAGTACTGAAACCTATGCGTGTGGGGATCTCCCATTTTCAGAACCACCCCTTTTTTGTGTTTAACTAACTACTTCTTGGAATTCACCACAGATATCCCAAGCACCAAAAAAAAGGCTAAGAATAAGGGCTTTCATGCCAAAGATATCCAAAGATAACCCCCAAGATATCAAGGGTTAAAAAAACACCAACAATCACGTTCAAGAAAGGGCAATTGCCCGAGGAGCATAAGCTTTCTGCTCTCTAACCTTCTGCTCCTGCGCCAGGATTTGCAAGTCGTCCAAATGCCTCCGTGGATCATGACCGAAAAAGGCCGAAAAATGAGTTGCTTGGGGGATTGGTTGAAGGGACATGTTGCAGGAAACCATGAGATATCATGAGATTGACCACATTTACATCAATCTACCATCCAAAACGCTATGTTCTGCAGATTCTGTCCACCAAGTCTGGATATAGGAGAGATTCTGCAGAACTACTTGGTCAAGATTCCCTCAGGAACTTCCAATTTAAACCGTTTGCGACAAAGGCATGGATTCAGCTTATCCAAAAGAGAACATCCTACTCCAATGTATTCAGAAATTCAGGCATGTCAATGCATGTCATGTCTTTTTCCAATGCATTTACATTTCAGGCGGTTCCTTGGGGGAGTTAGATTACAGTTGAAAAAACATGCAACGTGATCAAAGTGGACAGGCGCCCGTTTGTTGCAACCGAAGATGTTGAGTTTGTTGCAACTCTGGTTGTCCAAACTGGCAATGGGACCTATGGACCTATGGATGATATTTTTTACAGTCAATGAATCATAAGCTGGTTTCAATGCGACATACCGACCAAAAAATAAATTCAAACAGATTAATGATATTCTCGAATTTCTCACGGCAGAGATCAAACATTGTTTAACATGCTATAAGAATAGAGAACTGATTGAAACACGGTCACCCAGGCGTCTTTTTCCCTTGGGATCTTTCAAACAGCGCACTGTCGAAAAGCGGCCAAACATCGGACGAGACGCTGTCGAGCGTGACCCAGCAGCGTCATGATTTGCTCTTCCATGTGGGCTTAGTGCGGTGAGTGGAGGACCCAGCATCTTTTTGGGATGTTACGGTGAGGTTGTTGTGAGGTCGCGGAAAATTTCCCGAATGAAATTATGCATAAGAATTATTGTTATTACATGTTATTACATGTTATTACATATGTATATATATATATATATAAATCATATACACATATATGTACATATACGCCGGATTTCAATACTCGTTTTTTGATTGTAAAACTGGTACTAAAAACCGGACTTGCCAATGAACGTCCTTGTAGAAGTACATCACGTTGTATCACAGAATGTACTCCCTCATCTCTGCCAATATATCTATGAGAACGGCGTAGTTGTTGGGTTTTTGTTGGTAGGTCATACTCATTTTTCTTGCTGAAAATTTCCCGTGCTTGTTTGGACTTGTGTCCACTCCATTCGAATGGTTTGCAGGCACAACCTTTTCGGCTGTTTGCATCCGCAGTATCGGTGCTTCCTCAGCTCATGCTAGTGGTTAGTACCTATTTCTTGCCCCATGGGAATAACGGTTGCACCCATTTTGAGCCCGGAGCCCCTTCACTGGTGATTTGTGTCCCGTACTTTGTGGAATGTTTGGTTTCCTGGGCGGGACCTTCGAAAGGTAAAGCCTCCGAGGCTTTCTTCGCCATTTGCTTCAAACCATCTAAATCACACTATATTATATTCATTTATATTATATATATATATAATTTAATAAATTACAACAACTGAATCTAAAAATTCAAATCCTATAAAATCCTCCCAATCCCCAAACCACGGAACAGTCGCAAAAACCCAGGGATCACCCCGGGCCTCCCATGGCCTTCCATGGCCTCCGTTGCCGAGGCGCTACTCCGCTTGGTGCTCCACGAGGAGCGCCGCGCGGAGGGCGTGGCTGTCATGGCCATGGCCATCGGGGAGGCGCTGGCCGACTTCAGCGGCGACTGGGTCTGGCGGAGATGGGGTGAGGCTAGAGATGTGGATGCCATCTGTAGAACTTAGAGAAAAACAAGAGATAGAAACAGAGAGAGAGAGAGAGAGAACAATATATATATATAGAGATAGATAGATAGATAGATAGATAGATAGATAGGGGTAGGTAGGTAGATAGATAGATAGATAGATATGTGCCCCCAAGTATGCATGGGGCCTGAAATTAAAAATATCAACAGATTAAAATGCTGAGGTAAAGGGATTCAAACACTATCAAGCACTGGAGGACGAATTTCTGTTGATTTTTCGGGCTGGAGTAAGTGATTAAGGCAAAGGTCCCATGACTAAAAACGTCGTTTTTAGCACTGATTCCGTGAATGATCCCATTCCAGGGGTTCACCAACTTCCACCAAACATCGCAGACTGTTTGAATGCAGATTGCCCTGACCCGCGCCTGCAAGCGGCTCTTGCGGCTGCGGTCGGAGATTGGTAAACCACCTCAGCTCTTGATAGAACCTGAAACCAAATTACCCTCTGTTTAATCAATATAGCTACGGAAAATGGCCCATTTGCAGATTATTTTCCCATTAAAACCTCTATTTATAATGGATTTTCCTGTTCGCTAAGTTAAATAACCAGGTGGTAACTATATAACCAAATGGGGTGTCATAGGGTATCAAATCTGGACTGTGAATCCACCAACTTATCATGCGTCGGACTGTTACATGAACGATGTACCCATCCAACGTCTGATTTACCAGCCAACATAGCCAGCAGAAACTGGCGTGACTAGGCCAACAAAAAATATATCTATCTATCTATCTATCTATCTACCTACCTACCTATCTAATCTGTCTAATCTATCTAATCTATCTAATCTATCAAATCTATCTAATCTATCAAATCTATCTATCGAGTTATCTAATCTATCAAAACTATCTAATCGATCTAATCTATAAACTGTATCTAATCTGTCAAATCTATCTAATCTATAAAAAAACTATCTAAGCTATATAATCTATCAAATCTATCTACCTATCTAATCTATCAAATCTATCTAATCTATCAAATCTATCTAATCTATCTATCGAGCTATCTAATCTATCAAAACTATCTAATCAATCTAATCTATAAACTGTATCTAATCTATCAGATCTATCAAATCTATCTAATCTATTTAAAACTATCTAAGCTATATAATCTATCAAATCTATCTACCTATCTCATATATCAAATCTACCTAATCTATCAAATCTATCAAATCTATCTAACCCATAAAAATCTATCTAATCTATCTAGTCTATCTATTCATTCATGATATGCGTGCCCAAGATCGTCATATACCAGCCCAAACAAATGAAATTAATACATAACACACGCATACTTATAGTTTATATCTATATATCTACAGTATGTATATATATATATATACATATGTATATGTGCATGCCTGTACATATGCACATACACAATCACACACAAAACCTATACATATATATATATATATATATATAAACATGTAAATAATAAATACCTATATAAGGACCCCAAAGAATATTCATCTCATTTCATCTATGAAAAACCGAGACACTCACCGGTGGAGGTTCCACTTCCTTCTCGGCCTCTCGCTCACGCCTGGGTGAAATGACCGGAGTGCTTGGGGTAAACCCAAAAGGAATGATCCAACAATGGCTGGTTGGTGGTTTAAAAAACATATTGACAAATATGAGTCAGTTGGGATGATGAAATATTCCATATATGTAAAAATAATGTTCCAAACCACCAGACAAATGGACAATGCCAATCCTTTACTAGGTCGATTTTGGCCGTGCCAAAACACCATAACAACTATCACCCATAGATACCCAGCTGACAATCCTCGACAAGGATGCTGAGCATGGAACAATGGAACAAATTCTGACACCTGCCAATCAAATCAGAGGATATCATATTTATATATTTACATGGTCAATCTTCGATGGCCCACAAAAGTAATCCTTGGCTGGGTAATGTGGGTAAAATAATAGTGAACCACCTGTTTGGGAATGGTAAACATACCACCTATAAAAATGGTGATGACGGGGGATGGTTTATGGCATTGTTTTACCCACATTATTATTTATTTCCATGGTAAAATCTATAGCAAAACATTAAGGATTCAACTAGCCATCCAGTCGCCAGTCGGATGCATCGGGCCTCATCTCGATTTGAGCTTCGAGGCGTTTGCCATGACCTTAACCAGGGGAGACATCGCCTGTAAACCCAAGCACTTCACTCAAATCCAACACATATTAATATTATATACTTATTTATATACGTATTTAATCTTATTTATATACTTAATATATGATCTTAATATATGAGTATTATCGGACTTTATGTCGATCCATCCGTCATTCCACTCCACTCCATACTGATCCAATCTGTATATTTATATAGCCAATCCACATCCAAATGGACTTAATTAATGTGAACCACAACTGATTATACAATATAACATGTTCCCAACAGAAAAAGAAAAACAACACATAAAATACGAACAAACTGATCTTCCAAAGCCATCCTGCTCCGGTTTCGTAGATGGGGGGGCATGCCCGTAGACACATACCTCCCAGCCATCATGAGACTGCATGGAAGGGATCCCAGAATGATGCGCCGTAAATTCGGAAAAGTTCTGATTGGCCAAAAGCCAATCAAAAACCTGAAGTTCTATCCAAATTGCACAACGGATCACAACTAAACGAACTACTCTACACTGGTGATCCCTCTCCAAGGAACTCTCGTGCGCCTCCCTCTTGCAAGCTTCCTTTGTCTCTAGGAGACGCTGGGCCCACCTGAGCCAGGCTGCAGATTAGCCATGTCAGGGTCCATTTCACTGGCAGGCCATCATGTGGAACGGAGATGGAACATAGATAGTGCTTCAAACTTCAATCCTTGAAACCACCAGGCAAAGAAGGGGAGGCAATAATCTCCATGCAGAAAACAATGATCAGGAGAGCGTTTCATGGTGAATCTTGGTTTCCCAGGAGGAGAAAGCACACATCAAACATGTCAGCCGCGCCAAGCATTGATGCACGTTCACCAATGCCATCTCAATCTACCTTTCACATCCTTAAAAACTAGCCGCTTTGCCAATAATTGGTGGATAAATATGGTTGTGTCTGAAAATTGGGGCACATCTCCAATTATCTATATATATATATAGCATTTGTTTGGAGGATAGTGATGATTAATCATTGGGTTTTTGTTGGCTATTTAGGGTATACAAACCCATAAAATCCCATAAGTATGCAATATATCTGCTCTTGGTTGAACTCCCCAGTGATCGTCGCACCTCTTCCGCTCCTCGGCCTGTTTCTGAAAGGCCTGCTTCACTTTGTAGTAGCCATAGTGTCCTACCACCGGAACAGAGAAGGAAGCAAGCGAAACCTCCCCAGCTGAAGAAAACAGTGAAAATGCCGACAAGTTGCAATCACGCAAATTCATTCCTCCGAATTTATTTAGTTCAAAATGCAACATTGAAATTCTGTTCATGTCTGATCATGGCTGTGGCGAGTGTATGTTCCACAGCCCTTCCGAACGGGACCTTCTTCTTGATACTGCCTGACTGAGTGGAAAAGGGGTGACACATGGTGACCAAGTTGGGCTCAGAAGTGCAGACTCTGCACATCTGCAAAAAAACTTAAATATGTCTAGCTCTGGAACATAGGTTGTTTACCAAGTCAAGTGAATTTCCATAGCTATATATTATATATTTATATTATAGCTGTATATAATACACACATATATATATATAATTCTAAATTAGAAACACTTGCGAACCGATAAATCTCATTAAAACAAAGGTGGAGGTGTTCCTAATCACATGTAATTCCGTGGAATTCCATCAACATTTTGGGTCACCCCTTGAAGCCAAGCCCATCATGTCAGCCAGGAACTTCAACAAGAACTCTTCAAACTCATCGGCAGCTTTGCGCATCTTGTCGAACCACCTGTGTCCAGTGGAAGTTTCGCCGCGGCACATCGCTGTTTCAATGGGGGCCAAAACATGTGACCGTGTGACCGTGTGACCAAAACAACTGGCTGAATCTCAGGTCAGATAGGTCAGTTTTTCTCTGATCTTCATTGATCTTCTATGTCTTTGACCAAATCTCTGTTGGATGTGACCTTGGTATCCTTGGTAGATCCCCGCTGAAGAGCACAGCATTCAGCCGCGGCCGCCTCGCGAAGGTCATGGCAGCCGTTAAGAGGCGGCTGGTGAGAAATTCTTCGGCCTCGATCCCGGCCGATGATTCGAGGCCATTTTTGGCGTAGCGAAAATGTGAGACCCGGCCTGGTGAACATACAAAAAGCTATTATACTATTAAACATGGTCATTTTTCATGGATTGTCCTATTAAAAATGGTGATTTTCCATAGAAAGTTGATGAATACCCATTAGTATCATTAATTAATAGCATGGTGATTTTCATAGTTATGGGACAGTTGTCCAGAGGGTAATCCATGATAATCTACTACAGTATTGGACAGTCCCGACCAACCAGCTTTGCGATTGCCCAGGGTGGACCATACAAGCTGCGAGGATTTCGACCGGGCGACTTCGATATTGGAAATCCAAAGGAGCTTCCGAATCTCCTGGTGCCGGGGTGGGGTTTATGGGGGAAAAATCATGAGTTGTTTTTTATTGTTACAGTATCCGTGCAAACCTTTTGGCACAGCATGAACCTATAGTCAAAAAGGCCGCCGTGGATGATTACGCTTGATTGAAATACATACACAAGTGATGATACGATCTTTTGCGGTGATGTAGGGGGCACAGAGGGTCCCAAAAACAACGCGGACATCAACTATCTTCGGCCCTGAATGGCTCCCCATATGAGCAACTAACACCAGTACTGCTGGTTCTTGGTTATGTTTTTTTGGGGGGTGGCCTCACCATCTCATCATCGCAATTGCAGTTCGCAAGTGACGTTGCCATCATTACCATCATGCTGTGCATGGCCACCGGCCATGTGTTAACGAGTCTACATCTGCCATTCCAGGCTCTCTGAAAAAGCCCTCATACTTCATGATGCCATGAGCACAGCCCCCAGCAGAAACATGACGATGTCTGTCAGAGATATTCAGAGATGGTCATGATTGGATTTCACATGGACATGTCAGAGGACTTTCCAGGTCATTTGATTCTAGAAGGACCTGAAAAACACGTTTTGACCCTTGAAGCACACAACATCCTCATGATACGTAAATTATATAATCCATTGATTGGTTCCTGACAAAAAACAACTCACTCTCTTAGCCCATTCAAAATTCATGTTTTCCAGCTACCAGTAGCATGATAATCAGGCGAAACATAACAAACTATAACCTGCCAAAACTTGTGCGACTTACCTTAACAATCGTTGCTGAACATTGTTCCCATTAGACAATCCCATCTTATATTCCCTATAGTGTGTATACAAACATGTTCTTGTTCATATGTGTATCAAATTCCTATCATATTCCTATCACATTCTTATTATATGCCTATCATATTCCTATTATATTCCTATCATATTCCTATCATATTCCTATCATATTCCTATCACATTCCTATTAAATTTCTCTCATATTCTTATCACATCTTATTGTACTCCTATCATATTCCTATCACATGCCTAGTATATTTATCTCATATTCCTATCACATTCCTATTAGATTTCTCTCATATTCCTATCACATTCCTATTGTATTTCTCTCATATTTCTATCATATTCCCAATATATGTCTCTCATATTATTCCTATCAAATTCCAATGATATGCCGTTCATATTCCTCTCAAATTCCGATTTTATTCCTATCACATTCCCATCACTGTCCAACTACATTCCTATCACGTTCCTGTATTATTCCTATTGTATTTCTCTCATATCTCTATCACATTCCTATTATATTTCTCTCATATTCCTATCATACTCCTATGTATAGTACATGACATCGCCACGCCTGTTTCTGGTTGATGAACTCCTCCACCAGCTCCGTGACCTCCATGTCCTGACCAGCTTCGGGATACCTAGCAACAAATATCTATGATACATGTACATAAAATAGATATGTATAAATATATATATATATATTATAATATATATATATATATATATTATAATATTTATATATATATATTATAATATTTATATATATATATATATATTATAATATATATATATATATCATGGTTTATTTCATGGAAAATCCTATGAAGTTTAGTGGATGATTTTTGTTGGGGTCCCCTCATTGATTGGAAACCTTGATATATGTTTATATAATATGTAATATCATAATCATAATCATAGCTATCTGATATGTGCATCCATCTGTTCCACTGCAGAAAACCGGTAACCCGAATTCGAAGTTGTCGACCCATACGGAACACCAACTGCCAAGGTACGCTTTCGCCCATCGCCTGCAACCACGCCATGTAGTTGAAGCTCTTGGCTTCCTCCGACAGGGCCTGCGCTGTCGTCATGGTCATGAGGGTCGTGGGCCACGAAAAACGATGGTTCAACGGTGCATTGATCCACAGAAATGGTGATGTTACTATAGAAATGTGGATTTGATCTAAAGAAACCTAGCATTTTATGGCATAGTAACAAGTGATTTTAGATGATTTTAATATATATATATATATATATTATATAAATATAATATATTGAAACATACAGTAGGGTTTACCAGATCTGCGCCTTTGGTGCGTTCTTGGAATATCATGTGTCTCCAACCAGAGAAGAGTGAGAATTGAGATTGAGAATTTACGAGCACCCTACCGGAGAAAGTCACCACCAAACAATTTAATGGAGTTATATCTGCGCAAACCTAGGTCAACTGGGCCTTGTGTATATAACTAGGGCCCATCTTTAATGATGAAGTTAGAGCCTGCAGGCACCCGAACCATCCTGAACCCTGAATCAAAGCCGCTTCTTGCTTGTGGTAGGTCTATAATTAATGGTCTATCTCGCTTGCAATGAATATCTTCTTTTTGGATCCACTGACCAACTATTGATGTACAGATTGGGAAGACATCGGACACTTCCTGCACCAACACAGGCCCCACAGGCCCCAGGGTCGGATCATGTCGGATCCTTTCCGAATCACCAAACGGCCACTGCAGTCAAGAAACGGCCAAAAGACTGAAGACACGCTCCATGATTCGGTTGGTCTTCTGTTCCTTGGATGGTCCCAAGCTGCAATTTTTTTTTCGCCCCGTTTCGAACACACAAGTTCAATTCACCTACAAAAAGTCGATGCAGCATGCTATATATTTCGTGGCTCATCCCATTTCTGCTCTTCCCCTACAAGATGTATAAGTGGATTAAGATGGATTAAGATGAATTAAGATGGATGAAGCCATACCTGCGGCCTCCAACAGGCAGAAATTTGGGGCTGAACTGGAATAGTAGCCTTTTCTGTGATCGGGCTGAAAAATAGCTTGACTGCCAATTCGGGCAAGAAATGCTATTTAGGCAAGAATTGCAATTTGACAAAGTAGGTCTAAAGATATCTTCCCCGAACAATCAGGGCTTGAATTTTCTCTTGCATGTGCAGTTCAGGCAAGTTTTTAAAAATTGTGTCAAAGCAAGTCGG
>Ga0126342_10021374_pt1 | contig 10792 bp, 11 predicted proteins | sample Cyp1metagenome_FD_92528 | JGI IMG/M metagenome (GOLD analysis project Ga0126342, IMG submission 92528) | Coral microbial communities from Lord Howe Island, Old Settlement Bay, Australia - Cyphastrea 1 metagenome | ecosystem: Host-associated > Invertebrates > Cnidaria > Coral ... | reverse complement strand
TCAGAAGTTAGCTCCATTGAGGAAACAGCCTCAGAGGTGCGTATCAGATATCGTCGAAGCACACAGTCCGAGGTGAGTGATCCAGATTTGTGGATCTTGATGCAGCACGAGGAAAGCCATGAATCAGAGAGCCCAGAGTTTGATGAGGAGACATGAAAGTTTCCAGAGAATCTCATTTGCGGAGATGCTCATTTGCAGCCATGAGCCATGAGCGCTGGATATGAGCAAGAGCAAGGTGCCTTAACCGGAGGGTAATGTGAGTCTCCGTTGGCACTAGGGATTTTACCTAGAGGAAATTAGAGTGTTTCATCATTTGTGCTGGACCCATACTCCAAAGGAGTAATGCAAGAAGTGGCATCCCATACGTTGGACCTCAGCGGCAATTGGGCCAGTGCAAAACTTTTCCAAATTTCTTTTGCAGTGATGGCACATGGACTAAAGTCTGTGCCAGGGGGTGAAACAGTTTTACTCCGTTTGTATTCCAGCGCCAATAGCGTATATTCAGTTGTCAGAAACATGTCAACTCAATGTGCAACATGCACATGTGAATCAGTATCATGTTGAGGCGCTTTTGACTCAAGGAAAAATTTCAGTTTGCTTCGGACTTCGGAGTGAACAAAATGAATTTTATTTTATTGAATTTGGGTTTCAAAAAGTAAACATTGGTTTTTGCTGGCAGTTGTAACTGCGGGATTGCTCTGTGTAAACTGGGCCCGCATCATTTTACCAAGAAATATTGGGACTGTATGTCACACTGGCGTTGCCGGTTGATGTTTTGTTATAAACATCAACCGGACCATCCCAAAAACGGTATTTCATAGAATTTGCTTTACCCTTTACCCCAAACAACCGACATTTTTTTGCATTTTTTTTGGTTTGATGCGCGCGCGGCGTGAGTTTCAATCCATGCGGCGAGCCGCCCATCCAAAACATTGTTTACAGAACATGTGATTGTTTGTTGTGAGCGCAATGACCAAATAATATTAGCTAGTGATTTGAATGGATTTTTCAATTTTTATTTTAAGGAAGGACAGAGGGATGGCCAACGGTTGTTGAAAAAAACACATGGCGAACAATTTCATATTCAAACATTTTCAAACAGGTTCTTCATAAAACCGATAAAAATCCACAACAGAATAACAACAATTATATATTCAAAATCGCCATGTCCTTGAGCCCTCCGAAAAGTGCACGGGCCAAGACCGGTGCTTCGCTTGGTAAAGTGGCATCCTCAGCAGCACTTGTCAATTTCCCATGTGTTTTGCATTTTTCAGGGTTGAGGCGAATTTCCACATTTTATGTTTTTCCATTGATGTTTGCCATGGCAACCTGCCAAATTGTGCATTGAAAAGATGCGGTGAATGCTGTTTCAAGGACAATAATAAAAATCTTCGTTTTGGCATTGCGGATGCAAAGTTAAGGCTTTAGCTGCTGTGCTCGAGAACAAAAAATCTCCAAGAGATGATCCCGTTCCTGCACAAGAGATTAAGGCTGGACAGTGACCAAAAGAGATTCAGGAACAGACAGTGTTTTTGTGTTTTAATATTCGGCTTTGAAATAGTCCGTATGCGTTTTGCACAGTATGTTCCAAAATCTCAAAGTTCGCCTCTGTTTCACTAGAACGAATCCATGTATTTCCGTACTATGTAATTTGTTACTTCATTGTGCACTTCGTGTAGACACAAAAGGCTTTGCTGGCCCTTGCTGCTCTCGATTGCATCACCTTGCTTTCCACCGTGTTTGCCAGTGTTTGCCAGTCTTTGCCAGTGTTTGCCAGTGCTTGCCTTTTTAAAAATTCGCAGTTTCTTAAGAGACAAATCATGGTGCACCTGAATGTCGAGGTCCGGAATTCATGAAAAATAAAAACATGTGTCCCGGGGACTGCTAGCCTACTTGTTTCATGCAAAAAAACAGTTTGCACTCTGATTTCAACATGTTTGACCCCGTGTTGTGATCAGGCTGAACTGGCGTTGTCGATCAAAAGTGACCGCCGCTTCAAACAAATGGACGCCTTCACTCGACAGAAGAAGGCTCGGCGGGGCACAATGCCAGAAGACCCCAGAATGGCCGTCAAGAACGATGCAGGAAACCCGAACCATGCTTGCCTTCCGTCACTATCCATTACTGCGTCATGATTCAAACTCTACTTATACTTGTCTACATTCTTGGTTCAAACCATGAAACTTGATCGGTTTTGAACGGAGGTACGGTTCAGGACAGTGAAGTCTTGAAGTCCAAGGATCGGTCAAAGCAAATCACATATAGTCATATAGTCTACTAGTTTCACTTAATAACCCACTTGGTGACCCACATTGGGCAAATGCTTGGAATACACTATGCTGCAGTGTAGTCATGTGGATCAAACCAATATAAAACATACACATTTGATTGTGAATCTCGTATCTTCCTCCTCAATTACAGGTTTGGCCTCATTCAGTGAATCTAGCATTGAAGGCGGTGCCTTTGCCCAATCTGCCGCTCGCGAGTTTGGCCCTAAGATGGTTGTGGTTGTGGTTGTGGTTGTGGTCGTGGTCGTGGTCGTGGTCGTGGTCGTGGTTGTGGTTGTTGTTGTTGTTGGTGGTGGTGGTGGTGGTGGTGTTATTGCTGTTGTTGTTGCTGTTGTTGTTGTTGTTGTTGTTTGCCAAGGCATTCAGGCATTCTTTTGTTGCCAATTGATTGAATTGATTGAATTGATTGAATTGATTGAATTGATGGTGTTTGATTAAACCAATTTTACAAGGTGGTCCAGCTGACTCGACTTGTGTGTCTAAGTGCATGGGCCTGTCCTGTCCCAAGGCTTGCCCAGACCACACACGGTGGCCGGGGGTGAGGTGCACTGAGGGATGTGGACGGTAGGGAGAGAAGAAGAAGATGGAGAAGGGATAAAAGATGATAAAAAATAAAGAGTGAATCAATTGGGTGGATGTGATGTGCTGATGTGCTGATGCGCTGTGTGCCATGCTTATGCTTCTAATACTTTTGCCATGGGTCAGTAGATGTGCATTGAGGCTGGCAGAGGCTAAGGTTTTGTAGAGTGTGAACGCGTCATAGTTTTGTTTTCAATTGCCTGCACTGTATTTCACTATCAGGTTTGGCTAGGGGCTAGTTGACTTTAGCTCTCAAACTTGGATCCTGGCAATTAAGTGAGAGTTTCGAAGGTGACTCCACGTGATAGCCATAGCCATGCAAATCTAGAACATGTTAGCCGTTTGCCTGGCTTGACAAAACAGGTTTGTTAGTTATGACATGTCTGCTTTTACCGTTTATATTTTGGCAAATAGTGTTCAAACATGGTGGTGTTGAAGTTGAAACGTGTTTTAGGGATATCTTTTCTCAAGAGGTGCTTTTGAGACATTTTTTCTGCTTCAGGCAGAACGGGCAGCGCCTCAGGCAGCTTCCGAGCTGCGGTAGAATTCGATGAAAAAGTTGATGCTGTGTCAACAGTTCTCGACCATTTTGCAATCAATCCTTTTCGAGGTCTCCTCATGTCTCCTCAAACTTGCCAAATTCTGCTCATTTGATTCGCTTTCCCAAAACTGTTCTGCGATCTGTCCAAGTAATCTATGAAAAGTGGATGCTTGTGAGTTGGCTTTGAACTGTGCAGGGAGCGTCTGAGCCGAGTAGCCCGATTTCGGGGAGGACTGAAAGAGGCAAACTTTGAGATCCATTAAAATTAAGGGAGTGGCAGTGGTAGTGTGATGGACGGCTATATAGTAGGCTGGTTTTGGCAAACATGTAGCTTCGCCAATTCTGACCCCATCCACAGATGTCAAAGTTTTGACTTCTGGTGTCTTGGACTCAGGGTGTAACGCGTTGCAAGAGCAGATTCTTGCGATAGTGCAAATGGTGAAATGCCCTGGAGCAAATGGATCAAAACTTTTAGCAGTATCTATAACAACCCAAAAGATAGACAGTTGAACACCTGGAATTTATGGGAAAACATCACATCATCTATACCATCCTGGAAGTACTCTTCTACTTTTTTTGGGGTTGCTATCTACATATATATATATATACACATTGTCATTATTCGTTGAAACAACCATGAGCTTCTCTCCCTAGTTCTTCGGCTTTGCTGTGCTGGAAAAGCACGCATTCTCGCTGTTTTAGCAAAGGACCGACGCAAAAAGTAGACAAAGAGATGCAGGCATGACATAACTTTCAGCGCTGCGTCTGCTCACATAGTTTTCTGCCACCTGTGCTCTGAGCATGTAAAGTTCATGTTCTTTTCAGTCAGTCTCTTCCAAGCAAACTCCGCACAGGTGTGGATTTGAGCACTCTGACGGGTGAAGAGAGGAGCCGAGTTCCGAAAGCGCTTTGGCAGGACCTTAATGAAGCTGCGCAGAAGTTGTTGAGAAGCTTCAATTGACGTAGAGAGTAGATGCACTTCGAAAATTAAGACGCCTCATGAAATGAAGGCGTTGGAGTCTGTCAGAGGTATTGTTCTAGATAGATAATATTGAAAGTATTTGAAGGTCGAGAATTAAAGAGACTTGGTGGTCAAGCCGCTCAAATGCCTTCCCAGGGTTTGTATTTCTTATTCTTGTATTCAAGAGACTTTAATCACAGAGCCTGAAGGGTGCCTAAAAGGTGCTCAACAGGTTCTAGTTTCAATCTTCCTAGACATGTTCTTCCTGCATTTCCTGCACAATTTCTTACCTTGGTAGCCGTTGAAGGACTCAGTTGACCGATCCATCAAGCGTTTGATGGTGGACTTTGACTTGACGGACGAGCCGCTGGAGACCTGGTGGGGACGGAGTTTTCAGAGAGTAGACCGTCAACGTCGAGTCAACGTTTAACTTTGGCTCAGTTGATAATCACAATAATATATATATATATATATATACACTATAAATACATAATTATGTATATATATATATTCATATATAATTATACATATGTATGTATATATATATATACACATAGTCTTCAATATTTATTAATATTTAACAAGTGCAAGATATATGTCAACTTTGTGCAAATTCAAAAGAAGGCGTTCACTCCGTACTATGATTGTGCAATACACTGTTTTGCACTCTCTTGCGACCTCTAATCTACGTCTCTAGTGAGGGATGGAGTTGAAGACTCCAAGACAAACTGAACACTAAAACAAAGTCTATTAAAGCACTATATACAACATCCTCAGTTTAAGACAACATCCTCAGATAAGTAAAACTAAAGCACTTCAATCTATCTCAAACATTCCTGAAGCAGTTGATGCTTGAGCTCTTGATGTGATTGCACGTTTCAGACAGCATTTCAAGTATTAGCTTTTGTTTCTTTCATTTTTTTTTTTCGGATGGTCACTAGTTCATTAGGTCGTGTCGCTTACATCATTTGGAGCGAATGCACGACTGGTGGCTTGGATGGTGCTTGGATGGGGGTTTTGACTTGGAAGTTTTTTTCATGTTGCTTCCTATGCTCAACTTCCAATCTCCCTTCTTAAGACCTTGCATATCTGCATGTCTTAATCTTAAATGTCAAATCTGCACCAGCATGTGGATTCTTGTGATAGCTTAGCCTTCCACACTCAAGCAAGCCAATGCTGTTGTTCTGGCTAGCCTAGAAGGGCTTTATCCCCTGGTTCTCTATTCCTCAAGTCTTGTGTGCCGATGCCGATGCCGATGACGATGACGATGACGATGACGATGATGATGATGATGATGATGATGATGATTATAATGATGATGATGATGATGATGATGATGATGATGGCTTAGCATGTCACTACTGCATCGGGATCATGTTCTGCCACAGCAGTGCTGTCTCTGATTAGCATGTTCTCCGACTAGCATTTGATTGGCAGTCGTTGGGTGAAGGTCCTAAAGGTGCTGCCTAGTGCGAGGGACAGGATACACGAAAATCAGACGTGCCTGTGTTCAACTTCTGCATACCTGATCTTTCGGTCCTCCGATCCACATTCTTTTGCAGCATGAATGTTGTCACTCACACTCAAGTTATATATAATATAATACAATATAATATAATATAATATAATATAATAATATAATATAATAATATAATATAATATAATAATATAATATAATATAATATAATACAATATATATATATATGTGCATGTGTTGTTCAGTCAGGATTACCACGGCTTCGTTCCAGATTGTGGCTAGGTCATCTCTATCAACAATGGTGCTCTGCGCAAGTGTCTGACAAGCTCTTCTTTTGCAGTATCAGTGAGCCTTTCGTCTTCACCAGTTCCTGTCGGGTTCAGGTCATGTAAATATACAGGACATTGTCCAGGCCATGTTGCTTTCAATATTATCATGTTTCGTTGACACTGCATCTCCCGTGTCTCTGCTGCGAACCCTCATATTGTTTGTGGCTTCTGCTCTTGTTTCTGATTGTGTCTTTGCTGTCACTCGTTTACATAGATAGCACTTGATAGCATCCTGTACTTGTGTTGTGTCAGGCGAGCTTGTCATAAAAGGCCACCTATGACTTGGATGGTGAAGGTTATTGTTGACGTGTTTAAATTATGTTTTTGATCAAGGGAAGATGACGTCAGAGAAGACGTCAGAGAAGACGCCAATCTTCCTCCCTACGTTGTATTGCTTCAGTATTTTGCAGACAATAGTTGTTCTGGGAAATGTGAAGGACACAGTTTTGCTGTTGAACATGGTGCTGCTTTGATTGTGATTCTGCGTCCTTGACATGCTCTTATTGCGTTTTTGCTGTGGTTGCCAGGGGCAATTTTGTGGACGGTAGGGCAGACTTCAGCAATTCCTGACAGTGTGCAATCAAGTCCCCTAACTGCCCTAACTTAACAATATTCGCAGTAAATTGAAGCTCCTAACTAAAAATGTGAGTCTCTAGGTTTTTCAACCTGAATTGTTGAATTCATTTCTGAATGGGGCGCCCGGAGGATTGTCAGTCCTTTTCAGCAATCATAGTGATGTTTCCTGGCTTTGACCAAATGTTGGATCATCGCGCCAAGCTGGATGAAAAATGAGAAGACACCGTGAAGACACCTACAAAAGCTCACGATCGTTGAAATCATACATCAAATTTGAGGCTTGTATTAGGATGAGAGCCAGTCTGCTCATGAAATCCAGCCACCAAACGTGAGGTTCCTCAGACATGGGCCAAAGGGCAAAGCAGCTCAACCGGACCGGTCCGTTGAGAGAAGTCCAGCCTTGTCATTCCTGTCCAATAAGAATGCTCTACAGAAGTCTTGTCTATGGCTGTATATACACCCTTGCTGAGTCCAAACGTTTTCCAAATCTGCAAAATACTTCTACAAAGCAAAGTTGTTTTGGCATTTTTTGGTTGAGTTTTCTTTCAAACGCCAACTTTCTGTGGAGGAGAGCAGTGCAGATGGTCCTAGTTACCTTCGCGCAGAGCGAAACACGCGGCAGCCTGCTCCGGTCCAATCCTCAGCCACAAGGTCGTAGCCGCCTCGCAGTCGAACTGACGGTAGGAATCACGTAGCAACTTTTCATAGTCGTCAGAAAAATGTTGCGAGTACTTGGCTGTTTGAGTTGATGAGCTTTCAGTGTGGGGGATTGTTTCGGGTTCGGAGGCTTGAAGTTTTGGCCTTGCAAGCAAAGTGTGTGGTTTTCAGTGTTTGAGCCGAGAAGTGCGCAGACCCAGGCTGGAAGTATGCAGGGCTTTTCAGGCATTGATGCTGGGGATCCACAAAAACACTCCGGCCAGCTGGGAAGCCCTTTGAATGCCACATTGCACTGAGGCACACAGATGCGGTATCTCCAACTTTAAGACAAGGTAGCAGACAATTTCTTGACCCATTTTTACCAGTTCGACAGGCATCACAGGCAGGCGTCATGGGCGTCACAGGTCTCACAAGCGGCGCAGGCATCACACTGTTTCCTTCTCTTCTTGGATCGTTTGGCACATTTGCCCTCTTTGACTGTGTTTTCCTTCACAGGTGTCTTGAGCCCTACCTCCGAGTTGATGTCTAGCATGCTTGGAAGCCTAGCTGTGGAGTGCGAAGTCCCGGCAATATAGTTCACCTGAAACCGTGTTGCACAGCATTATAGAAGATAAGATATAGAATAAAAACAAGCACACACACACACAGACACACAGAGAGACTCAGTAAAGGGTAAAAGTACAGTAAAGGCACTGCAAAAGTATAGTAAAAATACAGTAGAAACACCGTAAAAGTGCAATAGAGTAAAAAAAGATTTAAGCGCTTACGCGCGACAGCTGGCCAGGGGCCCATGTTGAGGTGATAGGGGTCGAGCAGGGAGCAAGAGCTCAAGGCTATGTTGCCCCATCGGGAGGCTATGTAGGTCCAGCTTGGGGCTATCGGGGGGCAGCTTGGGACTAGGTGGGCGGCGGTTGCAGGGGTCTTTGGGGCGGCATGGGTTGTGGCTGGCGTCGTGGTTATTGCTGTGGAGGTCGTTGTTGTTGTTGTTGTTGTTGTTGTTGTTGTTGTTGTTGTTGTTGTTGTTGTTGTACATGTGAAAACACAGATCGACATCCATGCCACCATATATGCAAGGAGCAAAATAGACGGACCCGTAAATATATATAGAGTTGAGGTGAGCTAGAGCTTTGCTCAAGCGAGGGTCAGAGCTTTGCTCAGACCGACCAGAGCAACAGCAGTGCCAATCCATGTGGACGACCTGTTTACAGTGAACCTTGCTTCATATACGCAAGTAGCAAAACAGACGAACGCGTAAATATATAGAGATGAGGTAAGCTACAGCTTTGGTCAAGCAAGCGTCAGAGCTTTGCTCAGACCGACCACAGCAAGAAATCTTCTGAGCCTAGATGGTTGAAGGGGTACTAGTGAACAATGACTGGGGTGTGTGGAACCGCATGGGTCCAGCCACCATGCCGCCGGAGAAACTCTCGAAGAGTCCACAAGCGACGGTTGCCGCACACCACCCGCAAAAGGCCCTTCCAATCGGCAGCAACCTTGTGAGTGGTTTTGCCACAGTGACAAAGCATGAATCACTTGGGATATGTCGGGATCATCATGGATCATCCAATGCCAAGTGGGAAAGAAACAAATTAATTAAGACCAGCAGTCATTGGAGGCATGTTTACTGGCCTCTCATCGCCACGAAGAAAGCTATCCACAAGCTCGGTGAGTTTGTAGCCTTTGTGGGGCGGTTGTCGAAAAGTGTGAGACACATTGCTGTGCGCAAATCTTAGCCGCATGTCGGTGATGTCAAACCATTGGACCAAGTGCCTCCACTTTTCTGATGGGCTAGAAGGATCCAAATTTCTAATCTGTTGCCGGAAATGCCTCAGCACATCCTGCAAGAGTTTTGTGTTGATAGGATGGATCTCCTGCTCAGACTCGGACCCATCATCGAGCATAGAAACATCTCCAATCTGATGGTTGTTGTTTTCTATGCCTGCAGATTCTGGTAACACCAAAGCTGCGGGCTGCTCAGAAACATCTCCAGTCTGATGGTTGTTGTTTTCTGTGCCTTCGGATTCTAGTAACACCAAAGCTGCGCGGGGCTGCGCACTAACATGTATGAAACTAAGGAAAGCGGTTTTGGCTGCCAAGGGGCTGAGCATGCTTATAGCTTGTGCAGACGTGGTGTGTGCAACCAAAGAAAGCGGTTTTGGCTGCCAAGGCGCCGAGCCCGTGTGACGGTGGATGCCAGACACAAGTGCGGCCAAGGAAAATTTTTCTTGCTGGCCAGAGAGGCAACAGGCCAGGGAAGGAATTTGTCGATGGCCATAGGGGCAACAGCCCGGAGCCGGCGAATTATTGTTGAAGGTACACAGGTGTTGTTGTTGTTGTTGTTGTTGGTTGTTGTTGGTGGTTGTTGTTGTTGTTGTTGTTGTTGTTGTTGTTGTTGTTTGGTGCGCGTTGTTGGTGGTTTGTTGTGGGTCGTTTGTTGTTTGCTGGGTTTTGTTTGTAGTTTGTTGTGGTTGTTATTGTGAGGTGTCGGTTGTGTGTCGTTGGTTGTTCCTTGTTGGTTGTGTGCGGTTTGGTGTTTAGTGTTTGTGCTTTGTTGTTTGTTCTTTGTTGTTTGCTGTTGGCTGTAGGGTGGCCTAGCGTGAGGCTAGCTTGAAGGGTCAGTTGCTGCTGTTGTAATGGTTTGGTGTTGGTTGGTGGTTGTTTGTGGCTTGGGGTTCGTTGTTGGGTGTTGGTTGTCTGTTGTTTGTTGTTTGTCGCTGGTTGTGTGTTGTATGTTGGCCGAGCGTGAGGCTAGCTTGAGGGCTCTGTGGGCCCTGTTTGCTATGTTGGCCCATCTTAAGGCTATGTGGGCCTAGCCTCAGGGCTCGGTTGGTCCCGCTGAAGGCTATGTTGGCCTATGTTGGCCCATCCTGGGGCTATGTTGGCCTAGCTTGAGGCAATGTGGGCCCAGCTTGGGGCTATGTTGGCCCATCTTGGGGCTATTTTGGCCCAGCTTAGGGCTATGTTGCCCAATTTTAAGGCTATGTTGGCCGATCTTGGGGCCTATGTTGCCCCATGTTGACCCATCTTGAGCCACTAGAGAGTCACTAGATCCGAAAAATTGTAGAAAATGGGAGCAGCAAAAAACACTGTAAAACGCAGGGTATTTCAGCGCTTACGCGCGACAGTCGGCCAGGGGCCCAACTATGTTGGCCCATCTTGTGGCTATGTTGGCCTATGTTGGCCCATCCTGGGGCTATGTTGGCCTAGCTTGAGGGCAATGTGGGCCCAGCTTGGGGCTATGTTGGCCCATCTTGGGGCTATTTTGGCCCAGCTTAGGGCTATGTTGCCCCATTTTAAGGCTATGTTGGCCAATCTTGGGGCCTATGTTGCCCCATGTTGACCCATCTTGAGCCACTAGAGAGTCACTAGATCCGAAAAATTGTA
>Ga0126342_10021373_pt1 | contig 10792 bp, 5 predicted proteins | sample Cyp1metagenome_FD_92528 | JGI IMG/M metagenome (GOLD analysis project Ga0126342, IMG submission 92528) | Coral microbial communities from Lord Howe Island, Old Settlement Bay, Australia - Cyphastrea 1 metagenome | ecosystem: Host-associated > Invertebrates > Cnidaria > Coral ... | reverse complement strand
TCGGTCTGGTTCCGCGGTTGCGGGGGGGGACGGGTGTGGGGCGGGTGGGTTTGGGGGGGGCGGGGCGGGGGGGGCCGGGTGCCGGGGCGCCGGTGCCGGTGGCCGGATGCGGGTTGCCGGTGCCGGATGCCGGTGCCGGATGCCGGATGCCGGTGCCGGATACCGGTGGCCGGTGGCCGGAAAACAAAAAATGTATATTATGCAACAGCCAGTCCCATGCTTTTCGTTCGGGCACCTGAGCCTCACCTGTTGCCACCTCCCCCAAAAAAGATGCCTCAAGGATTCAGACCCAGGCCATGCAAAAAACTCAGGGTCCGGGCTGATCCACTTGTTCATCTGGTCGATCATCTGGTTCCTCTTTCACCTCTTTCAGTAGCAGCTCCAAAGGTGCCGCAGCCAGCTCCTGCGGTACCCAACACTTGAGTCGGCATGCGTGAAGACCCCCAGTCCGTCATTCCATCCACCTACTGCGGCCCGTCCGTAAAGTCACCACGAGCCTTTCTGCCCACCTTGGTGTTTACATAAGCTGCGGAAAATATGTGGTACAAGATGGTACAAGTACAGTACATAATGCAATTGACGGGGTGTTCCTACCTCGTTCTCCAGTCCCGTAGCACTTTTTGGGGCCTGACCTTGTTTTCCAATGCCGCATTTGATTTTAATAGCTAAATGCTTTCCGTGTGATGCCTACCTCGTTCTCGGGGTGTTCCTACCTCATTTTGCAGCCTAATTATTTTGTTTTGGACCGAGGTACGCCCCAGTACTCTCCACCTACGAACCATTGGTCCAAATTGGTCCTCTAGATGTTTGTAGTTGTTGGAGTCACCTTCGTCAACGTCACTGGTGTCTGAGGCAGTAGCGGTGCATGCTACCAAGGGCTGCAGCTTCGGTAAAGCTACTATGGGTTCCTCCTGCAGTCGTGCAGACCAAGGACAAGTCGGGGGGGATTGCGGGGAGCCTTGGTTTTAACATTAAACATTCGGCTTTGGTGCGCTGAAAAACTGCATCCAACTACTTGAGTATAATTCTGGGAGAGGTTCCATGCAACCAGGTTTGAGTAGGGGTTAAAGTGACAACAGGTTTGCTTGGACGTATTCTCGGTTGCTAGGGCCTAGGGTGCACAATGTTGACCCATGTGCAAAATCCCGTAAGGAATGGCACAACTCCATGACGCTAAGGACTGTTGACCCTTCCAGCTAAGTTCAACAAGTCAACAGTTCAACGGTTCAACCCTGCAGAAACTGCGAGGCCACCTGGATACCTTGATAGCTTCGAAATGGTGATGCGGCTCCTGTGTGCCGCCTTGACCTTCCCGTGGAGGGGGCCTCTGCTTGGCTCGGAGGACGAATGTGGTAAAGCCAATAATATGCCATCCCAAAAATCACCACAAATGGATGGTATAGACCATCCCAAATGGTGGCTTTAGGTTTCTAAATTGAATTGGTTTTCCTTCATTCAGATACTTCCGCAACCACTCCATCCAACCCCAGATCCCGAAAGATGTCGAATTGCAGCCAATGGACCATTTGAATTTCAAATCAGATGAGGGTTATCCCCTGAAGAATTTCATGGTGAGTGAGTCTATCCTTTTCCATACCCATGACGGATCCATGGTGCTGCTATAATATGCTATATATGGTAACATAGATCCCATCAATATACCCCCAGATTGTTCGCATATATACCAGCACCATGGATCCTATGGGACCCCCTAGAGGCTCCCCGGCAGATCCGGACGACGTCTGGACCGCGCCAGTCTCGCAGGATTGCCTACACGTCCGTCGATCGACGTGACCACGAATCATTTTCCAAACGTTGCCATATGTGGTAAACCCAATGCCTATAGTTTGGGGAATTGGAGGTGGTTTATGATATTGGGTTTTTGTATAATTTTATAAAATCCACAAATTGGAGATCATCAGGGAATGAATCCATTGGTTTCATGATCCACGGGCTTGCCCAGTCTCATTGTTTCCGTGGGGCCGTGCCATTGGGGCTCAACCTGGTGCTCATTATTACCACCTAGGTACTGAGGAATATTATAATATATATATATATATTATATATATATAGGGAAAACTATGGATACTATACATGTGTCCCAAAAAAGTAGAACAGTAGTTGATCACTGTTTTAGTTGGATTGTGTTGTTCTATGCTTTTCTACCATCTGGTTACTTAACATAGCCATGGAAAATCACCATTTTTAATAGGTAAACCATCTATAAATGGGTCATTTTCCATGGCTATGTTAAATAACCAGATGGTATCTTTTTGGAAGTTGCTAAATACACAACACACACACAGTTGCGAAGAAAATGTCAGCCAGGTCTCATCCGCCCAGAATGCCGTGATGAATTTTCCAACCAGTTGCAGACTCTAATGGGAAAACATATCAACAATGATATTGGATGAACATCGATTATGACATTATGATCAACTTCGATTGTTTGTTTGTTTGGTTTTGTTTGGTTTTGTTTGGTTTTGTTTGGTTTTGTTTGGTTTTGTCTGGTTTTGTTTGGTTTTGCTTGGTTTTGTTTGGTTTTGTTTGGTTTTGTTTGGTTTTGTTTTGTTTGGTTTGTTTGTTTGTTTGTTATTTGTTGGTTGGTTGGTTGGTTGGTTGGTTGGTTGGTTTACAGCTTCAATATGCAGGGCGGATTTGAACGTGTGCGCATATTTATCAGCATAATCCTCCCTTAGTGCTACTTAGGGACCTACAATGAAGGTTCAGCGCCGTGTCTAGAATGAAGTTTGTTTCACAAAACCGTTGGCACATGTTGGCCCCTATAAAATGAAGCGATTTTCTTTGCAAGAGTTTATGCTTGCAAAATGAAGAGTTTGCAGGTAGGCAGTGTGGGTCCTGTATAATGAGCATCTAACCCCTGCAAAATGGAGGGAACAGTGCACCCCAACCATTTTGCTATATAATGGCTGTCTGGAAACACATTTTCATATTTGTAAAGGTTCCTCATTCTATAGGCCTTCACCGGCCGGGGACTCTGTATGTATATATATATACATATACATATGCATATGCATATACATATACATACACATATACATACACACTATTTGTGATTATGTGCGCGACCATTCTTATGTGTGCATATCATTGCATATCCAGCATAGGTTGCGTGCTCATGTGCTCAAATGAGTTTATCGCCCCCCTTAGGACCACTGACTTGATCTGTTGTAGAATACTCTCCCAGAAGCCTCTAGTGTGGTATTGGATCTACTCACCCTTATTGGGGGTTCATTAATGAAATTAATCTTAGGGCGTGGGATCCCAAATGATCATCAACCACACAATGGATCAAACTGTGGCTTCCTTCTTCCACAACTTCCACGTTGATCATGTTTTTTTTCAAGTGGCTGATGGCCAATTGCGCCGCAACCATGTGCCGTCGCTTTTCCAGCGGGTTCAAGGGCCCGCCTGGCAAATGGCAGCGTGCCAAGGGTGATTCATGTCTGCATCACCCGTGGCCATCCAGGCCCATCTGGAACAAATCAAGGCCTTGAAGCCAAGGAGTTTTTTTCGGGAATGGAACAGAAGGCTTGAAGGCCCTTTCATCCACATACCCATCCTATCAGGTATTACATGGTATTACTGTACTTGGATGTACCCTCTGGTAAACTAACATAACTATGGAAAATCACCATTTTTCATGGGAAAACTCACTATTTCTATGGCCATTTTCAATAGCAAACTGTTCGTTATTACCGGAGGGTACAACTGGGGCGGTTTCCAAAAATCGCCAATCCCCAACCTGGAGCTTGGATCGGTGGCACAGGTATCAACACCTGAGCCATGGAAGCTATTGAAATCATTCAACAAGGGCACTATGGCCACTATGGGTCGCAGAAAATGATTTGACCATGGAAGTTCGGGCTTGTGAGGTTTATATATGCGTTTGAGATGTTGCATTCAGCCAGATGACCTTCTTCGGAGAGTCTTCATAGCCACCAGCCTTTCTGGTGGGGACTTTCCTGGCTTTGGCAGCTATGGGGCTGGATACCTCGTTTTCTGGGATCCAGATTTGAAATCAGCTTTGAATCAATGAAGACACCCCGAATTGACAGAACTTTTTTGCTTCCATCTGCAGTCAGTCCTCCTTGCTATTAGTCCTGGTTCAAAGTTGTGACAAAAACCCTGGTTTCCGAAAATCTTCCGGCAACGTAGCATGACGTCATGGCTCGGCATGATCTGAGAATGGACGCTAATATGGTCAAAATATATCAAAATATGGTCAATATTGTGCCAAAATCATCAAAATTGTTCGAGACTCACTCATACGACTCATATGGAAATAGAATGACATCGAAATCTATTTCAATGCACACCATTCCATCCAGAGATTTACAACCGTTTTTTCACCATATTTTTCAATGTGTTGCTCATCCCTCCACCGAGCCTAAAGTCGCTTCCTCTCCAATTCTGACCTGGTCACACTTCGGTGAACGTGGCAAATGTGGCAATGTCAAATTGAAAAAATGTTGAACATGTTGAAAAATGTTTAAAAAAAATGCATGTTTACAAGTTTAATTACACAGCATCGCAAGTTCTTCAACATACGCATGCCAGGACATGCCAAGACGGATCTTGGAGACGCAATATACCCTGCAAAATAACTCGTACGTGAGTAGTACAATGCACAACCTTTTACGAAACCAAAAAACCTTCAGCTACCCTAAGCTACCGGGCAGGCCATTTTTTTCGTTCGCAGCAAATCCCGTACTTATGAATTATCATGAATTATCCATTTAGAAGATGTATGACATGAACCATACTAAATATCTTGTGCGTTTTCAGTTATACCTGGTATATCCAAAAACAATATTATGATAACATATCATATTTATACATAAATAGCATAATATACATGTAAAGGCGTAAATATTTACATCATTATATCACACTAGCAATCCAGATCGCAATAAAGTACGTCAAATCCCGGGACAAAACAATACAACCCTCCCATAATAAAGAACCCCTCTGTCAACCAGTCACTGTCACTACAAGGTGGTTCGCGCCAGTTCTCAGTTGGTTTATATATCCCTAAGATTGTTACCGGGTATAGTTCACGGGAGTTATAAATCGAGAAACATAGTGAATATATATATATATCTACAACTATTACTGTAATCAAACTACCATGACACCTGGTATAGTTCATATACAACTAAATTACATGGAGCCTCAAATCAACAGTTCGACCCTGCCAATTTTCGGGTAGAAGAGTTTAATTCCACTGAACATTGCTGCTATTTTCAGGGTGTTAATTTACCAGAGGGTAACCGGGTAACCGGTAACCATGATCAACCATCATCAAGCATCATTTTCCATGATTAACCGTTATTATCCACTATTGTCATTGATTTTCCATGATGATCCATTGGTTTATCCATTATTCACCATCATGTCGTTCACCATTATTTCCCATGATTACCCGCTGGTAAACTAACATAACTATGGACAATCACCATTTTTAATGGGAAAATCCACTATAAATGGTCATTTTCAATAGCTATGTAACAAATTACCAGAGGGTAACCATCATTAACCATCCTTAACCAGTCGCTCATGGTTTCCCAGGTCTCACCTTCGGCTCGGGCTCGAGCACGCTGCCGTCGCTGCAGCAGGCAAGCGGCTGAGCGGCGCTGCAGCAGCGCCAGCTGCTGCCCGAGCTCGCGCAGTAGAGCCTGGAGGAAGCTATGGCTGTGGAAAAAATATGGGAAACAACATGCGAAAAATATGGGAATATGGGAAAAAAAACAGTATGTCTATCAGACTATCATGGAATATGTTGGACATAAATTTTAAAAATATCCCAATTGGACATACCCCGGAAACATGGGTTAAATATGAATAGTATTTTATGCTTATTTTGGGGGTTCTATCAATTCCCATCGACAGTTCATTGGATTTGCTCCTTAGGGTCCTGAAACGCTCCAGACACTTGGGTTGGCCAAGCCAAGCCATTGAGTTTACATTTACATATGCAGGCAACCTATGAAGACTTCAAAGTCGCTAAACCATCCAATTTAGAGGTCATCTAACATACGGTTCAGCAATGTTTAACAACTAAACCCCAAACCAGTTGAACAAGAATGCATTTTAGGTGTCGTCTAACCATCCCGGTTCTACAGTTTATATAGTTAATAACACCTAATAAGATCTTGTAACCATTAACCATTGCTTAATCCAGTTCTATAGAATGGAAAAAACACGGGAAAATCGTTTTTGTCATTGTTTGCTCCTAAATAAAGTATATAGTATATATGTCTATGCAATTTGTTCTCTGAAAAAACATTAACCAATGAAACAAGTTCAATGAGTTTAAACAAAGATTTGGATAGATTGTGCTTCTATATAGTTACATATATATAGTTACATATAGTTGTGTATGTATATATATATATATATATTTGTTAATCTATTCATTTATATACACACATACGCATCTATTTATTTATTCTGTATATATATATATATAATAATATATATATATATATATTATATACAATATGCACGCTAAGAAACATCAAACGGAACCCAGGGTTTCGCTGGCTGCTCAAGTAGGCTGATCAGCACGCGCTGGGCGTTTTGCAGCGTCAGCTCATACCTCATGCTGCGAGGTAAGCTGGGTCACGGTTGAGATTGGAGCTATCTGTCTGCCTCTCTGTAAAAAAAACACATTGCATATTTATATATATATTATATATGCGGGTACCCCCAAATCATTCAAAATTAGACCATGTTAGTATTGACCTCTATTTTTTTTAGGGATCTAAGAAACCCTCATGTGTTCGCCCACGGAATTGGCCCTGCGATGTCCCCAGCCATGTCTGCCAGGTGGCTGCTTCAACGGGGGCCCAGGCATGGCCCCCGCCCAACCGGAAGATTTTTCGAATCTCGCTGAGCCAAAATTCCCCCCAGAGACGATCTTGGGAACTTGTGATCTGAACACCACAAATCATACCCTCTGGTTATGACTAACAGTTTGCCATGGAAAGATCCACCATAAGTTCGGTAAACCATCTATAAATGGGCCATTTTCCACGGCTGGCTGGTGGTCGCCAAAATGATACCATCTGGTTATGACTAACAGTTTGCCATGGAAAGATCCACCATTTTTAAGTTCGGTAAACCATCTATTTCGATTAGGGCCATCTATACCATGGCGAACTCTTCAATAACCAGAGGGTAAAAAAAAGGTTGGCATAAAAAGAGATCAACCAAAGGATATTAAGATCAACGACGGAACATTCACCAACTATCGGAGATATTGGCCAAAGACAAAGAAATCTGGGGAATGTAGCCAGTAAACGACTAAAAATTGGATATCACCCGAAAAACATGCGAGATTGACTTAAGCAACACAATCATAAAGTGGTATGAAATCGACCATTTTCTGGCGATACAAATGAGATAGTTCATGGGATAATTGTTCTTATAGAAGATAATTGGTGGTATCTCATGATCCATACCCATCCACAAACCCTTGTCACTGGTTGGTCCGGAAGATTCTGAGAATCCATTGGGACCATCATCCCGGATGTTGCACAGAAAATGTTGAAAACCTTCAATGATAAGTTTGATTCTGGATCTCTTCATTTTCGGGGCCCATAGGGGCGAATAAAAAAGGCAACGCCAGAAAACATCCAAGCCGGCGTAAGAAGAGATACAAGACATCACAGTGATCCAGCTGCATTGAGCTGTTTCAGTTCTACTACATACATACATACATATATGTGTGTGTATGTGTGTGTGTGATTATATGTATATATATATCCATGTTCAATGTTTTGTGCGCCACGGTCAAAAACATGATATTTTTTTAATGGTCATCTCACCAAAATGAGATTCCAATAGTAAGAGGTACATCAAAACCGTGGCCTCCTGGCAGCAGCAAAAGGCCCAATCTTTCAATAGTAATAGGGCTGCAGGATTACCCATCTTCCAACATCTTTCCAGCTACCCTGGGTCAATCTGGGTCAGCACACTGCTGCCACCATGCTGACCCATGGATGCCGCGCCCTTGCAGCTTCCTAGCGGCTTCAGGGTCTTCAAAATGAAAAACAAATCAATTGAAAAATGCGGATTTCCCAAAAGGCATTGGACATTGAGGGACACAAAGGGCAAAAGTTGTAAAGTAGCAAAATTGAAGAATTAACAGCCCAGATTGGAGAAAGAATTGGGGAAACTGAGGATATAATTCATTCGCGGGTGCTGGGTATGTGACCGGCAAAGGTGGCTATGCAAACAAAGACGTCTTGAAAGGTTTTTGGCACAAGAGCAGGATGTCTCATAACTCAAAACTTCTCACAACTTGAATAAGACCTTCCACCTAACTGGTCAGCTGGGAGACACTCCTAAAAATGACGAAAGTTGCGGGTCCGTTGTCACCTGAGTTCTGAACCACAATCCTAATATTGTACACAAAACGATTGTGAATAATCACAAATATGCATGCTTGAAAAAGTTTGAAAACCAAAAATGAATCCACCAACCCCATCTTTCCCTCATTTTCTGGGTTATGTTACTACACAGCATTCCCATTTTCCATGGCTAGCCCCAGGCCAAGTTGGCGTTGGCTGCGCTGGCCTTGCCAGCACAGCAACACTCACTTCGGCACACCTCGGGTGAGTTCAATGGCCTGGTCACCAATTTTGGGAGAACCCCAGCCCCAATGATATGATCCCATTTGGTTATGAGTAAATTCCAAAATATTACCAAAAATATTGGGGCTGGGGTAAATCCCAAATTCTATTCCCAATGATATGATCCCAATGATTCCATTTGGTTATGACTAACAGTTCGCCATGGTTTGTCGATGGCCCTAGTCGAAATAGATGGCTTACCGAACTTATATTCCAAATATTCCAACGTCATCATCTCGTTTTTTTTTTCACGGACAAGACTGAGTCTGCGCTTCCGAAAAAGGCCTCCCGTTTGGGATGCTTTGGAAATTCATGCAGATCTACCATACAAAGGTCGACACGGCATCTTGCCGTATGCGCATCAGCGCGCGTCTTTGAACAAGCGCAGCCCAAAAAAGGGGGTCACTTGCTGGACTGGTGCAGCATACGACCCATCCCTAAAGTGCAGACCGAAGATGACCAAGGTAGAGCTGGTCCACTTTTGGAGGCCTAACCTCCCAATCTGGAACTCAGATAAGGATAGACCCATCGTATCTATTCATATCCTCACTTTGCGGGAGTAGGCTTTGGATCTTACACATGCAGAGGCATCCCAAATAATATCCTCGGATATCTCTATACATATCTATCAAATGTAGTATGTGTGGGTGAAGAATTCTGACAACTCTAATTTGTATCCCATTTCCTCACGTCAGATCTGCCATGATCTGCCTCTACGACAACTCTCTTGGGCTGCTTTCGCCCGTCTCTTCCTGCCCGGCACTGGATGCCCCGCCGCCACTGTCGGCAGCGCCGGCAGCGCTGGCAGCGCTGCTAGCGCCGCCAGTGGCTTCTGCAGTTTCCTTCTCTACGTCCTGGGCCAACGATAGAGACCACCAGGCAACTTTGCTAGTGCGAAAATGGTGGAGTTGACTAAGTTCAGACTACAAAAATGGGTCCGGAATTGTTTTGGGAATTATGTTTTTCTGTCTTTTTTTGGATATGCTCTTCTGCCCGTTTTCCTTGAAATTGCAGCATGTTGGAGCTGGAAGCTGCCATTTCAACATTTTGGCGTTCGAACCTCTCATTTTCCATGGTATTTGCAACATCTTGGTGCTCAAACTTTTCATGTTGGATGGTATTTTGCGACTAGGGGCAATTTAGGGTTTTTTTAGGTTTGTTTAGGGTCTATGTAGGGTTGGTTTTTAGTTGTTTAAGTTTTTTTTAAGGGTTTGTTTTAGGGTTGGTTTGAGGATTATTTAGGATTGGTTTGGGATCTATGTAGGGTTGGTTTACGGTTTCTTTAGGCGTGGTTTAAGATTTATGTGGAATCTATTTGAGGTTGGTTGTGGTGGGTTGCAGTTAGTTGGAGTTGGTTCAGGGTTATTTAGGCATGGTTTAAGATCTATGTGGGGTGGGTTTAATTTAAGATCTATTTGGGGCTGGTTTAGGGTTTATATATTTAGAGTAAGTTTAAGTTTTTTCGTTAAAGGGTTTACTTAGAGTTGCTTTAGTTTTTTTGGATGTTGGTTTGGGTTTTATTTAGGGTTGGTTTAGGGTGTATCTATATTGTGCATCTTGGGAGTTATTTTATTTAGGCTTGAGAACCCCCCCCCAAAAAAAAAAAGCAGAAAGAAGCAGAGAAGCAGAAAAGCAAAAAGCAGAGAAGCAGGGAAAAGCAGAAAAGCAAATATTAAGCAGAAAGGCAAAGAAGCAGAGAAGCAGGGAAAAGCAGAAAAGCAAATAATTAAGCAGAAAATCCCTACCCCTATAGAGGGGGAGGGCGGGGGGGGACAAAACCAACCTGTCGAATTCCACTTTTTTTTGCTTGGAAACTCTGGGATAGTGATCCAACCCCTCGAATGGAATTGTATAGTAACATTTCTTAACAAGCCTGGGGCACTGGTTAGAAAATACTTGCGCTTAGCTCCGGAGGAGCTAAGCGCAAGTATGATCACGGCAGCGCAATTTTTTGGAGGGATGCCATCCCTACACATGTGCTGCTTCAGTCTGACAGGTGCTTAGCTCCGAAGCGCAAGTATTTAATTTTCACCTGCTTGCCAATGACATGGAATGATGAGGAATATTGATCATTGAGAAAACATGATTGCAAAAATGAAATTTTAAAATGAAATTTCAGTACGACTCCCCCC
>Ga0126342_10021372_pt1 | contig 10793 bp, 7 predicted proteins | sample Cyp1metagenome_FD_92528 | JGI IMG/M metagenome (GOLD analysis project Ga0126342, IMG submission 92528) | Coral microbial communities from Lord Howe Island, Old Settlement Bay, Australia - Cyphastrea 1 metagenome | ecosystem: Host-associated > Invertebrates > Cnidaria > Coral ... | reverse complement strand
TTATATTTATATATATTTAAATAATAATATTTTCCAAATAAAAATAAGTTTAATTAATTAATATTTTATTTATTAATATATTAAAAAATAATATTTAATACCAATAAATAAATTTCAATTTATATAAAATTAGCTTAATTAAATAATTAATAAATAATTTTTTATTTTTTTCATCATTATTTTTTTAAATTTATTTATATATTATTTATATTTTTCCTTTTTATATTATTTTATTATTTAAATTAATTTCGTCTAGATTATATATATATATACATTATTTTTATTTCATTAATTTATGTAATTTTTTCAAAAAATAATTAATTAATATATATATTTTATAATTTTTCTAAAATATCATTACTACAATTTCTTTTTTAAAAATTCTTGCACAATATATTTCCCCAACAATGTAAGCTAATAGGATCTTCAGCCCAGAATAGCTACGGTATCGGGACAAGTTCAACGAGGTTCCGGAAAAAATTCCGAAAATTCCAAAGAAGATGTAGGAAATTTTAGTGCAGAATCAGGTTACGTTCAAAATGGTTCCAAAAAGGTTCTGGAAAAGGTTTAGGAAGCTTTAGTACAAAGTCAGAGTTCAATAAGATACGGCCATTTAATTAACGGAAGCCCAGCAAGGTATTTCCAACGCTTAGCTCAATAATATACTTCAAAAAGATTTGTAAAAATAATATATTACGGCTATTAGGCATATCACCGAAGCTTATTTTTTTAAAATAGATTATCAATAAAAATTAAGATATAATTTTCCAAATTACGAAAAAATAAAATAATAAACCTATATAAACCTATATATCCTATAATCTATCACACACAAAATCCTCATATAACAATACATCACATAAGATACCTCACGCAACAAAACATCATATAACAATACATCACAGAACAATAAAACACATCACAAAACATCACATAACAAAACATCACACAACAATACATCACACAACATTACTTCACACAAATAATACATCACATATCAATACATAACGAAAAAACACATCGCACAATAATAATCAACAATACATATCTCACACCCATATATCACGTATCAAAATATAATATAAAAATATATGACTAAGCAATAAATCACACAACAATACATCCCACGGCAAAATATCACACAACAACACATCCATTACATTACATCACATACAAGTAACAAAAGCATCACACAACTATACATCAAATAAAAACCGCGTTGGAATGGCTGCATAAATCTCGAAGTGGTACTGTGAACCGCATCGTAATGGCTACAAGAATGTTACATGGGATTTGTGTTAGGGCGGCAGCCGGAGCGCGAAACACCGTGTTTTTGTCCAACAGCGTAAATTAATAGGGTCTTCAGCCCAAAATAGCTCCGGTGTGCACTAGTGCAGGTTCAACGAGGTTCGGTTGAGAGCCAGGTCAGGTCAGGTTCAATAGGGTTCGGGAGGAGGTTCCACGAAGCCTTCGCGCAAAGCCAACTCAGCTTCAACAGGGTTCCGGAGAAGGTTACGGAGAAGCGGAGAAAGTTCCAATGGAGGTCTGGGAGGCTTTGGTGCAGAGTCAGGTCACGTTTAACAGGGTTCCAAAAAAGGTTCCGGAGAAGGTTCCAGTAGGCTTCGGTGTAGAGTCAGGTGAGGTTCAATAGGGTTCCGAAGAAGGTTCTAGAGAAGCTTCCGGGAGGCTTTAGTGCAGAAGCAAATCAGCACAGCTCAGCGTCTTCCCAGACAGCTAACATACCTTTTATATTCGGCCAATAGCCAATCGTACGGTGTCTACAACATTACTCTATATCTCTCTTAAGCCTTAACAGCGTATGTAAATATGTTCAATACTAATGCTATATCCACATCACATGCAAGCCCAAACAAAAAACAAGGGCAGGGTTAGCCGACGCTAAAACATATATATATATATATTTAGAATATGCTTAAATTATTATATTATGTTATATTAATTTATTATTAATTATATCAATATAATAGTAATAATACATAATAAATAATAATAACAATAATAATACTTTAGTATTATTATTAATACATTCATTAATATTCTTATGATTACTATAATAGATTCATATATATTCATACATAATCATATAATTATATATTATTATATAATACTATTCTTAATTACATTATATTATATTATATTATATTATGATATCTTTATATTATTATATTATATATCTCATATACTATTCTATTTTGGATATTTATATATATTTATAAATTATATATAATAAATTTTAAATATGTAAGAATCTTAAGAACTAAAATGACTGCAAATCATTGGCAGTCTAGGTGCGTCGCCGCAAATGCACAATCGCGACATTTCTGGGTTTTGAAAATCTTGGGAAGAGCCTCCTGTGCAGCGCAGCAGCTGGTCTAAAAGAGGAAGCATAACACTGCACCTGGACGCATGGGGGCTATACTTTCCAACTTCCAAAGAACCTTCCCTCTACTTGATTTACCTGATTGCTACAAAAGCAAAATAACGCGCTAGTTCTCTGATGTTATGTGGCACGTATCGGGCATTGTTGCTAAGCGTGGGGGAGATCTTCATGCACAATGAAGCTGCCAAAAAAAGAGTCGCGTCAGGGGCCGGTACATACGATCACAATTCTGAAGTCCAGCAATGGCACTGGCATCTTGAAGAGTTCCAGTTCGCTTCACTAAGTCGAGAAATTCTACTTGTTCGGAGCTGCCCCGCCCAAACCCATGTTTGCAGTGTCAAAATGATGTAGAGGCTACATGAGGCCCACCGTTTGGTGCTATGATGTTGACATAGGTTGGAAGCTACAAGTGCAGAAGTAACATGAAGCAACCAGGTAGCCTGCATGTAAACAAGAGGGCTGTGAAATCATAACTTGCACATGGCCAATACAACTCTGTACATGCTGCTGCTGCTGCTGCTGCTGGGTCTACCGCCACTCCTGACTCGCAGTTGGCACGCTTCCCTCTGGGAAGCACTCAGGAGACATAATTGACGTTGTCTGACAGCCTTGGCAGTTGCTTTCCACACAAAGTTCGCTCCGCTGGCCAAAAACAAAGCAAAGCAACTATCTGAAAATCAAGATATTCCAGTTCACTGCAGCCAGCGCTTCCAATGAATAGCCAGTGTGACATATCCTGAAATATCCTGAATGTGATTCCTGGAATAACTCGGGACGCTTCCAACCCTGCCAAGCCACTGTCAGGTGCCTTTGCAGATCTTCCTCGGAATCTCAACAGTCAAGTTGATACAGTGGGGTTTTGCCGTCCTCACACTGTCTGCTGCCGTATGCTGCCGTGCTGTTTATGCTGTTTGGAGAGAGCCCATGCTTTCACTTCAAGAAATTGTGGAAACTTTGTCATCTATATGGTCTATACGAGTCTATACGTGAGTTGGGTTCAAGAATACAAATCACGCAACAACTATCCTTAAAGAATCATACATGGAACATAGGGCCCTCGGATCCGCTGGCCAAGTCTTAATAGCTATGTCACATGTAATGTGTCGCCATGTGTTGCTATTGTCTCAAAGTCTTAAGAGCCCTGCCAAGTCCAGCTGCAAAGCTGGGATCCAAACCTTTAGGCAGAATCTGGTTTGCAAGGATGCGACGCAAGGCGTAGAGGTGCAGGACACAAAAGACAAAAGGTGTTTGACTTTTGACCTTGTTCAAACACCATCTATACATGCACTTTGAAGCCCCAAATTTCCCATCTGTCGCCCTAATCATGCATGTGATCCTTCTTGAATTCTATCATTCCAACTTCGCACCGATGGCCTCAAAGCAAGCAGCAGCGGGAAGCAACGAACCTGCAATTGCCGTCCAAATGTGTCCAATTCCTTCGATCTGTTCAGCTGTGATTGGTGTGGCATGTGTTCCAGCACACTATAGTATGTGCGTGAGCAGTCAGTGATGGACTTCATCCTGAAGTGTGTGATCTGAAACATGATAATTAAACATGGGTCATCCGATTTCATCCGATTTCATCCGATTTCATGCATCATCTTCCTGGAACAGTACCGTCGCATGGCGCCGCTTTGAACTCTCATGGCAGCTTTGCCTGCTCAGCCTGAGACCTGGCCAGAGACCTGGCGCAACGAATCTGTCCAAGCACAACGAACATGTCCAGAGTCCATCAAAGTCCGCTAAATCGACTAAATCATACTAAATCGACTTCAAATAGCATGAAGACTTCAAGACATTTCAACAAGCCACCGTAAGCCACGGCAAGTGACCTATCTTCGTCATGCGGCACCTCTCGCATCTCCTCCATATATCTCAGATCTCCGGACTAATGGGACTATCGCATTGACATCCATTGACTGCATTGACTCATTGGTGACGCAAACGGTTTTGGTGTCTAAAGTGCAAAGGAAAATCTTGTCTAACTTCTTTCAATAGATACAAGTATATGATATGCTAAGATGATGCAACATGATGAATGTCTAATTGGAAGTTGATCTATTCAATTTCAAACCTCGTTTGATGATTGTGCTCAGGCAAAGGTCGTCAACTTGAATGCCATCACTGTCACAACGCCCGTCGAAAAAACATCTCTCTCCCTCAGTCCAGCATAGTTTCAGTAGCCTCCTCTGGAGCCTCAAGTCAAATCTCACCAGAATTCATGCACCAATTTTGGCCGAAAAATGCTTCAGTCTGAACTGCGTCAAAACGCAACGCATGTTCAAATTATGACCAATCGCACCGAAGCATGTGGCTTAAACGAGCATGACAAAATGACAAAATGCAAAGTTGCGCTGGCCCCCCTGAGGCTATAACCTGTGGCTGCGAATCCTCAGAAAGCTGAAACGCTTAATGCTCATCCCCGCACCCCTGCATCCCGGCACTAACCTCAGGACCTATTTGCAATATATATATATACATATAATATGAGTTGTATAGTATATAGTCTATAAACATATAAACACATGAGATTCTTGACACATAAGTACATAAATTTTTGACAAACATGTATATATATGGAGATAATTGGATATATATAATATGCCTACCTCGATGATAAATGCCAGCTGCAAGCCGAATATTCAATGGCATTTCAGATACCTAAAGTGAATGTACCCAATGTATGTCAGGTCTATATGAGGCCTCTCTGCAGGACAGTACAATGATGGAATATTCCCTCAACATTTACCATTACATAAACATTATACATAAACTGCGTATCTTGCAGTCTTACAGTACCTTGATTTCGGGCATATACTTGAGCGGACCATTGAATCATTGAAACATGTGCATGTGATTCACGTAGTGCAAATGTGATGTGATGTGGTCTGATGTGATGTAGGCCTACAACGTAAAGTACTGCAGTTTAACATAGTTTCACAGTTTAACCCAATATGAATGCGATTCAATGTGGATACGAATGTCAACATCAGGCGGTGCAATTCAAGAAAAACATGGGTATGAATCTGTGGGGCTAGATGCCGTTGCACATGCAGCTGCGAATGTAAACGCGCAAAATTATGTGCGTGGGCGTGATTGTGCGTGTAAATACCTGCAAATGCACACACACAATATCATGCAGGTATGGGCATACGGTATGGGTGTGTGTGGTGGGGCATTCCATCCCTCCCCTCACCAAAGATGGTCATAGCTTCTCTGATCATAGCTCGTACACAGCGAGAACTCTTGTGTATAGGCAGCATACAATGATACAATGTAACAACTTGTGTACAGGTCATGCATAGGTAGCAGAAAGGAAGTACATAGGCAGCATGGAGGTTGATGGGTAGGCAAGTTAGCTGTGGGCAATAGGTACACAAGACAGAAACAGTATGTAGGTAAGACTTTGTAAACAATGAAAAAAGGTACTAAGGTACAAAAGGGAATATGTGGCTGTGGCGGCTATGTGGATACTATATTCACGTAGGTACTGGGTATTGCACGAGAACGGTGGTACAAAGACGGTGTACGCACAAATAAAAGGCGGGAGAATATGGGAGAATATCTAGGCAATTATTGTGGGAAAGGAATCTTACGCACTCAGTCTATAGGCCATGCGTTCTTAGATATCTGAGGTCATAACATACGAATCAGCTCTCTGTTGCCAGTATTCGCAGCTATGTAGACAATGCGTTGTAGTACTAAAAGGATCTAAACGGATCTAAAAGGCGTTTTGAGAAAATTTGAGCATCTGTGAGGTGACCACGGGGAGATGAAGGCGGTACCATGGATAGAACATACAGCATACAGATTGATATAGATAGATGATATAGAATAGAGGTGGACTGTAGAAAAATGATTGAAACATGTAGATGTGTATGCCATCCTTTTTGTAACTGTGCTCATTGTACTCTCTCTCCCTGTTAAATCTGTTTGCCTTTTGGATGCTTTTGGTTTCCATGAATCGTATAACCAACGTGCGGCCTCGTGCAGGAGCTCGTTCATCTGCCGAAACTTTTGATTCGCCATCCGCAGCAAAACATCAAAGCTCCTTGGCTCCTTCCACCGCCTCAGCAACAAGCTGCAACCAAACCAACTGAACATGCGCATTCCAATCATTCCAATCATTCCGCATGCTTGGAAGCTAAGTTATCTTAGCTAACATCTTGAACTTCGTGCTGAGGGATGACTCTCACAACAAAAGCTCACATAAGCTCACACTACTCGTCTTGTGCACAGAAGATGCTTGACAACAAGACTGCACTGAATCCTTGAGAAGTCACAGTTCAGTGTGTAACATGGTATAATATGGTGTAATATATGCAAAATATTATCAACTTCATTTTTTTTGTTTCGACATATTGAAAGTCTCAGCAAAGCACTCGTCCAAGTCCTTTGCTCTTTGCTGCGGCGACCTGGAGTCACTTCTACGGAAAATCTAATGCGTTGAAGATCGTTGAAGTCCTGAGGATCCAATCATCACTGCACCGTCGGTCATGCATAGGCATAGAATGGCATAGATATAGATTGCTTGATCATGCTTGATTCAACATGCCTCTGAAAGCTCGCCATGTACTGCCTTGAATCCTCCAAGTTCGCGCACGATCCACTGCTTCGCAAATGGTTACTCTGCGTGCTCTCATAGAATACAATACACTATCCAAGTGCGCTCCTGCATTGTAGATAGAGAACATTTCTCATAAAACAAAGCAACCATAACATTACATGTCCATCATATTGTATTTTATCGTATTGAACTGCAGTAGTCTGAATTAAACTTTTGCGTGAACGCACACGTGCATTTTCCCGCAGGCAGACAACCCGGGAAGTCAAACAAGCACATGCTCACGTATCCACATCTGCTTGTGGTTGCGGGATGTTGTGGGTATGTACGTATGAAATATATTTCAATATTATTCACATGTGCCGATAAGAAAAGTACAACATATAGGCATATGCGCACAAATCAAAAAGATACAGTGATCACATGTCATGTAATTATACAGTCACATGTTCCAACATGCACACACACATAATGAGTATTCATAATGAGTCTTCATCTAACCTACACTAAAAATGCATACATAATCATAGATAATGTGATATGCAATTAAATGAAACGGTCCTAAATTTACCTGCAAGTGCAAGCGTGGTTTCATGTACATTCACGTGCGATGCATAGATATTCGGCCTTCAAAAGCAACAACCACAGGGTGTTCTGTGCCTGGGCATAGCGTCGCACGCCTTGGGCGTGCTCAAATACATACCTGGGCAGTTGAGCTGGATGGCTCAGCCTCCTGACTCCCAAGCTGCAAATACTTTAAACTTCTTGTAAACTTGGAAAACAACTTCACCGTGTGGTTTACCCTTACATCTATGAGCTTGTCTTGAGGCATAGTTTCCCGTACATACAGTAGTGGTCAAGAGTGGTGCATCTTTTCAAGCACACGTTTCATTCATGGAATGTCATGAACATAAATTGCACGATTGGCCTGTTGCTTACAGCACATGATAGCGCAACAAAGGCCCCGCGCTGTGGCTTCGCATGCGGGAAGAGCTTTCACCTGTGTGCTTTGCGTCAAGCTGTGAAACGAAATCATGCCTATTTCAATCAACCAAATGGATTCTATACGGTTAAATACACATATATATGTATAAATGTATTCATATAATCATATATACAAATGTATTCATGTTTGAAAATGCAGCAATTGAATTCAACTCAATTATGTATCTCAAAATATCTTTTGTACATTTTTGTACCACCTGGACTGAAGTACGAGTTGCTCCGCTAAAACCTCGTTTTCCTCTGGTGTTATATCACAAAGAATATAGCCATTATATAAATATCATTAAGGGCATGTGCTGCAATAATGAGTCATGTTTTACACACATCTATTAATATTGTTATATTTGTTGAACATTGTTGAACCAGCTACGTTGTGGGATGTTGTTCTTCCTATTTTTGATTCAGGTTTTTAGCTATGGCTATGGCTATGAGTCTATGGGCACTCATTGAAATGTTGATCGATACTATGCAAAGAAAAGGCACCGGTCGAAAAAGGGTAAATCAACTTATGAGCTGGTTACATTTTGTCTGGTCTCTGATGCCAAGATTGTTCCTTGGAACAACTTCCGAGAAAGATTATGGACGATGTGTCTACGGAACAAGTCCTCACAATTTTATTTCGAATTTGCTGAAGGTTTTAGCGGCACCCTCCCATACTATTGAAAGCATTTGCGAGCAACTTTCCAAGAAGCGGAAGGCAACATAAGGCACAGGAGGCTGTGTACGCCGTGAATGATGCTTCCACACTGTTCCCCTTCAGACCTGTGCACTTTGAGTTTTAAACCCCTGAGGCATAAACCATCTGCAGCTGAATGGCGTTGTGGCAGCTGTGAACCTGCGACCCAAGATGACCCAAGATGACCCAAGATGACAAAAAAAGAGGACCCAAGATGACTCAACTCTGTGAATGTCACAGAAAGTTCCTCTTCTAGACTCCAAGCCAGTGGAAGGAGAAAACTCTGAAAAAAAACATCAACTTTTTGAGTTGAAAACGGTCGGACCAGGTTTAACATTTTTCGGAACAGGTTCAACGTGGTTCAACCATCTTCAGGGAGTTGAAGTATGAAATGCCGCTGTCTGCAATCTCCGTGGCTTGGATGTGAAACATGGTCATACATGGTCAAATCTTCGAAACGACATTGCGAACGCAACATGAAGTGCTTACATTGTAAGCGGCACTGGACAAAACAGAATCAAAACATGTCAGCCACTTGTATCATCTTATATGAACTTGTCAAGTTTGAAACTTGCCCTTTGCAGCCAAGCAACTGCAAGGTGAAGAACAGTTGTTGGGCGAGAAAGCTGGGAAGCTGCGCGCCCCCAGAAAGGCTGGGCTCCTGGGTTTCTGGCTTAAATGAGCTTCAATTCTAGCTTAAATATGCTTCAATTATTTGCGATCTGGAAGCTTTGAATATGTTTGAACAGGTTCTATTCAGATTGAATAATCTGTTACACTTGACAAAACATGCATTCAATGCCATGCATATCAACACCTTTCTACAAGAGACGCGTAAACATCTCCAAACTATGTGCATGTGCCTGTCATCATGGCACTCAAGACTTGGAAGTAGCATGACATACATATTCGATAACATCATGATTGCAAATGATTGCTGATGGGCAGCCGTAGGAAACGACTAGGACCTAACTAGGAAGACAAATCAAACATGGTTCAAATAGATTGAACTTCAAGGCAACTTCCCCAAGTGTTACCACTCCATTTTCAAACAGCCTGGTGAAGATCTTAGTGCCCGACAAACGTTCAGCAGTGGCTTTGCTCCCGCCTTGTTATATGCATCAACCAAGCAGCATAACTTACTGTACATCATGCCCAAACAAAGCACATGCGGAGAACTTTGCAAATCTTAGACATCTTCGACATTCTGAGCTTTGGAAAGCACGGCCCATAGGTCTACCAAAAAATATGTGGAACGAGTTCAGGTGAGGGCACCTTGTAGAAACTCCAACAATCTCTAACAACTCTAGCTTGTGCCCTTGTGACAAAAACCAATATGGCAGTTCGCAATTCTTGATGCAGCTTATTGCTGTGGTATGTTTGGTATGTAAGCGTGTTTGGAGATCGAGTGGCAGTTCGAGTCAAAACATTGAAGTATAACATAGTTCATGCGATCTCATCTGCGTTTCTGATTTTTCTTGGTTGATTCCTTGCTTGATTCCCAAAACGCATATTGATCTGCAAGGCGCTGAGCTTGGCTATAGTCCAGCACAGCTGCCTATGATGATAGCCATACATAGCGGTACTGCCTTCAAAAGACACATTTTGTCCTCCAAAGGAGTCAGAGCTCTACGAGATCTCATTGTTGGCCAACCTGTAACCCCCTCCGTATGAATCATGGTCCAAACCTCTACGCTGAAGCTGCTCCTGGCAGCCAAATTGCGTCTTTGGCTGCTTTGGAAATCTTTGGAAGCTTCTGTCTATCTTTGTCCATCTTTTTTATTCTTCATCCATCTTCATCCCACACTTATCCACACTTCCTCTGCAATTTGGGGCTGGAAACCGGATGAAAACGGCAGGTAGAAATGGAAAGCTCGAATTGTGCCCTGGGAAGGTCAGCCAAAGATGGGAGGCAAAGTCGTACTGTATATCATTGTCTATCTATACAGTATAGTACAGATACACAATAAACGAACTATAAATATGATATAAATATGATATAAATATGATATAAATATGATATATATGATATATATAAATATATTATAAATATGATATATATATATATATATTATAAATATGATATATATATATATATATTATAAATATGATATATATATATATATATTATATTATATATTATATAT
>Ga0126342_10021371_pt1 | contig 10793 bp, 6 predicted proteins | sample Cyp1metagenome_FD_92528 | JGI IMG/M metagenome (GOLD analysis project Ga0126342, IMG submission 92528) | Coral microbial communities from Lord Howe Island, Old Settlement Bay, Australia - Cyphastrea 1 metagenome | ecosystem: Host-associated > Invertebrates > Cnidaria > Coral ... | reverse complement strand
GTGTATATATATATAAACATGGTGTATATATATATATACATATTTGGTGTATAGATATGGTGTATATATATATGCATAGTATACTATATTATACCCCAGTTATATCACTTCATGGGTGACATTTTTACCACGTGCCATATTCCCCTTCCACGACGCCAGCCGCGAAGCCGCGTCGCCCGTTACTTCACTTTGGCACAGCCGGCGCGTTGAGTCCAGGACTGCGGAGATCAAAAGGATGGGGGACCACGGAGTCTTGGAGGTGGATACACATTCTCTATGTATATCTATATATTATATACACAGAGATAGATAATGTATGTAGATGTATATGTGTACATGTATATATATATATATATAATTATATGTAGAGTTTATCTATCTGAGTTTAAGTATATCCACTTTGTTGGTGATGTTTGCTCGTTTTGAGAGGTGTGGATAGTTCTGTCTGAGTTTCAGTGATTCTATCTGTCAATGTGTTATTGTATATATGTAATGTTCATACAAACCATGACCTCCAGTTCTGGATTTAGACCCATCGTGCCCAACTAGCAACATATGCACATGAAATGTTGAGGATCAGATATGTCACTACACAGGAGACATTTTTCAACAGCCCTCGCACCATTATTATGTTTTGTTTTTGGTGGTCAACAAACCTGCTTAGGGTGGCTGACGCGCAGACACTTACAGCTGTGAATCTATTTGTGTTCAGCGTTGCAGTGTTGCACTTCCTTATGGTTTCATTATCACACACAGGGAGACCAAGTGTGATTAAACTAATCAAACCAGATTGGCAGATGTCAATATCAACATTTATCAAAACATAAGTGAACACAGTTCACTTATGACTACTTGTGGTTTCAGGGAGGAGCACGGGCCGGAGGGTTGTTACATTCTGGGGAGTCACATGGGCGTGGGCAAGTACCCAAAGATTCTCAACAAACTATTGCTATCATCTTCTGAGATGCTCAAATAAATCTCAGATCCACTGGGTGATGTTTCAAACAAGCGCGGTTCAAGTAAAGAGAAGCGTGCAAGGTCAGGCCCCCGACAGTACAAGTACTATTTGGTAATGTATGGTTTATCGAAAAAGAACACATATAGGTTACATAATCTCCACCATAGATCCAATCATTGATGGAACTATAAACCAAGTTGCTTGAACTTAAATCAAATACACACCTCATAATCATGGTCAATCTTTGGTAGTCCACTGTTTCTCTTTTGCTGGTTATGAATACTTTCCATTTATAGCAAAACCACAAAGGATTAACCTACCTATCCAGTTGGTTGAGGATGTAATGTTCTGCCATGTTTGGTGGTTTCATCCTCATGGTTCTATCTTAGGGTTCCCACATTCTACTCACATGTGGATCTAAACCTGGGAAGACATTCCATCGGCTAAGGAAAACATATTTCCCGATATAAAATAGCCACATGAGACTGTGTCCCATTTTCAGACACACCATGTGTTCACTCTCAATGCGTTTTCGGATACTGCAAGTGCTCCATTGTGTTTTTTAACGGATTGTTTGAAAATAGGGTTCCCAAAATGTCTTGGTTGATCATCAATCTTCCCCTTCATGTTCTTTTAAGGTTGCATCTTAAATCACAAAGTCAACTGAACCAATTTCAATAACTTCTGGTAATTCAAGATAGCTAGTAAACATGGCCATTTAGGTGGTTGATCTACCACACATGGTGATTTTGCTACACATTCCCTTGGGATTTTGCAACCTGGGCCCCAGGCCTGATCATGCCTGCCAAAGGATCCGTGCCTCTCCGTGGGGCCCCCAACCGATAGCTAAGCTGGGGCTTAAATAACTTGCTTACCTGAGTTGCCGGGTTTATGGCAGCAACTATCTCCAGGGATGAAATTATAAACCAACTAACGTAACTTGGGGGCCCCCCAGTTTAAGACGTCAAAGGGTTTCTGGGGCTCCCATATTTTACCATATTCCAGGTCTTCAATCAAAGCAATGGGAAATCCTCCGAACAAACGCCATGGAGCTTCCCCCTTGGAAAATCATCCAACTAAACAGATGATTTTCCAGCAAACCATGTCCCATGACTAAACAGGTGACAAAGGTATATTACCCTCTGGCAATTTAACATATCTATTGAACATGGCAATTTATAGTTGATTCACCCACAAAAAAATGTGATTTTCCGCAGCTAGGTTAGTTTACCAGAGGGTACATCATGTTTGTGGTAAACCCTAAATCCAATGCCGTAAACCATCCCAGTAACCTATACCATGGAGGTCCAAGCTGAATTATCATCCCAAATTGAGGGTTACCAAATAAGAACCCTCGAAAATCGGGGATGGTCTATAATTTACCACAGTGCTTTAACTATATAAATATATTTTAATGATGCAAGACTTTGGATGATAAGAGATAGCCTGAATGATCCTGGATGATCCTTACCATGATTGGGCTACTATATTTACTTGGATGAATTTTCATGTGCATCATAGGAATCGCACGTGCTGAAAAAAGGCTAGACAAAATCATTGATCAGTGGAAACACATCGAACTCAAAAGTAACTCGAATGACCTGCGGAGCAACCCGACCCAGTACTTAAGTATGCATACTTGGAACATTTGGAACAGATTTTACACCCATTTGGGGTTTAAACATGTTTCAAGCTCTATTTCTCAGACTCTATTCTATGAGTCCAGGGCATCATTCCTTATCCCCAGTTTACCAAGTGAACACACTACAGTTTAGGTGAACTATGTGTGAATTTTGTGGGTGAATTGAGGCTTGAGGGTCCAGGTATTCTGGTTGTAGGGTTTTCTGATATTTGTGTGGGTAATTGTTTAGCAGTACGTTGATAACAACATGTCGTGATAAAAAAAAAACAACAACATCACCACTTTCCAGTTACCTTTCAGATAGGTCACCCAAAAATCATGTTCCGTAAAGTCACCTTCTAGTTATTATCTCCAAGGAAACTGGAAGGTTAGGGAAATACACATCAAATAATCAACAAATACCCTGTAAAAATCGTTGATTTACCAATGAAAAATAGTGATTTCCCATAGCTATGGTGGTTTCCCAGGAGTTAAAGGTCCACAACTCTGTCCTTGGGTCCTGCCTGGCACAGGTGGTGCTTGGCATAGCTCCGCCAAACCACTGCCCTCGCACAGCACAGCATGTGCCTCGGAGTTGCGTTGATGATATCTCCAAATGTCACATTTAAGGCTTTCTCTGAAAATGTTTGGTACCTCAAAATCCAATGGTTTATGATCATTGTCCCATTTATAAGGATTATTTTGAGGTATAGCCCATTTTAGACAACCATTGCTATCATATGGGGAAAATCATGGGGAAAATCCATTGGGAAAATGATGATTCACCTGCCATAAAGTCATGGGATAGGAGTGGGATAGTCCAATGGTTGGTTTCATGGTACAATCCCAATATTCCAATGGAACATAGTGGTAATATCAATTGGTAATGATAATTATCTGCATTATATTCCATATCATTTATAAATAGTCCATGGATAAACATTGATAATGATATTCCAATTAGTAATGTTGGAATTCCAATGGAATATAATGCGGATAATGGGAAACCCATTTGGGGATGGTTTATGCAACCCAGTTATGGTGATTTTGGGGATGGTTTATTTTTGGTACAATACACATGATACTTGCTGGTTTATAGAGGTTCCCACAATGGGTTATGATAAACCCTACATAAGTAGATAGGAGGTAGTCTAGTAAAAAAAAAACTGTGAATTGATATTTTGGGAATTGCTCAATATGATCATGGGGGTACAACCAACGAATCATGCAGACATACCCTCTATTGCGCTCTATTAATGGATTGTTCTGCAAAATTCACCTATAAAATGATGAACCAACATTAACCATTAACCAACATGACATGTGTCCCGATCTTTTGGGGAATCCCCATGTGATGTTCCTCATCTACGGGGATATGGTGAAGTTCTTGGAATTCAGAACGGGCAAAAAAATGTGGAGATGCTGGGATCTTCAACCAGAAACATGGAGAAACGTCAGTGACCTCAGTGTCTGTGGATATGTTATTTATTGTACCCACACGTCCTTCGATGAAGAATACCGAATAATATTTGATAATAGTGAAGATATCAGAAAATGACGTGAGGCTCTCTGGATCAGAAAACAGCACCACCGCCACCACCACCACCAACAACAACAACGACAACAACGACAACAACGACAACAACAACAACAACGACAACGACAACGACAACGACAACGAAAACGACAACAACAACAACAAACGCAACCTGTACTGGGAACTATACCCCTGTCCTACAATTGTTGTCCCATCATACAGGCTCGGCTTAAAATGCAGTGAACAAGTGGTTGTGTGGTTTCCACTCTCCTGATGAATCTTCGACCATTCTGGCTCACAGCAAGGAGGGATGGAATTGAGTGTACACCATCGCGCGCCAACCGTTCTATCAGAGAATGCAGAGACATTTTTTCTGAGAACTTGCTCTAACTTCCACCATTCACTTCTTTCAGTGTTGGATACCCTCTGGTTATTTAACATAGCCATGGTATAGATGGCCCAAAGAAATAGATGGTTTACCTGGGTTTACCTATTAAAAAAGGTGATTTTCCATGGCGAACTGTTAGTCATAACCAGATGGTTCACTGTGCCATCCGTTTCACGCCGCCATTTTGCAACTGCCAAGTCACACGTCGAAATTCCTCTCTAAGGCGTGTGAACAGACGCACCTAACAGGCGCACGTTGAACGTGTCTGAAAATTGGGAATGCACCCGAAATTGCAGTTCAATGGGAACACTCATTATTTATCAGTGAATTTAGCAAAGCCCAATTCTGGGAACAAGAAATTGCAGTTCCATGGGGGAAAGGCATACATGTAGACAGTCAATATTCCGATTGTAATTTCACGCTGACAGTCTGCAAAACAAACCAGACTCCATCTGGCAAAACAAGACCACATACACTGGAGTTTGCACATACTGACAGCAGGTTAGACTTATATTTAACATATAGTTTGTGTATATAACTAGACTATATATACAATATACTATACAATTATACATACATGAACACGTATTATATACATAGTTGTATATACAACCAAAATTAGAAATGTAGTGTATTTATATGTAGCTTAGACATATGACTACTGTGCATATTAACTATACATTTATAATCAATTATAGACATATATTTGTACATATATATATACAATATATGTATAGATATATATGATTTATATATATATATATACAAAACAGTTCACACAAAATATATCGATGATCAAACTGCTTCAAGGTCAGTACCTTTGAAGAGGCCTCGATGTTAGCCACATCTTTGCCAGGTTCAAAGGGGTTGTCCACAACGAAAAAGGATTGACCTCAAGGGCGACATGAGAAAGTTACGTCATGACCAAGTTCTCTCCATGGATCTAGCCTGCTGACATTTGTTCAAAGTATCCAGTAGTTCAATATACTATAACAGGGTTAAGTTTCGAGTTTCAAACTACTGCTGTTAATCTTGAATCGTCTGTTTTGCGTTGGATAATCACAAATGTTCGTTCTATTCCTGCAGGCTAAACATATCTACGCATGAAAAATAAGCTACCAAGGTTCACCCAATTCCCAGCCGTGGGTCAAGCAGTAGAAGTTTCCTATAGAGTGATACATCTTCATTAATCAACTATACTGGTTGGTGGTGCAATAACCATCTTGAAACATATTAATCAATGGGAAGAAAATCACATCCCATATATGAAATGGTAAATAAAAAATGTTCCAACCCACCAACCAGTGATTATTAACCATTATTAACCATCATTAACCATCATTATCCCATACTAAACCAATGTTCCAAACCACCAACCAGCTTCAAGTCCCCGGTTTTTCTGCGTCCCGGGACGTCCTTCGAACTTCATCGTGAAGCTGGATGTGTCACGAATGGCGATCGCTCCACAGTCATAGACCTCGAGATCACTGGCTTGGAGTCGATTTCGGTGTCACGGCTGATACGGCTGATACGGTAAACCCAAGAGTGTTCGTAAAGCAATAAGCTAAGCACAAAACATATTTTGATGGAAAAAACCACCCATCTATGGTAAAATTGTGGATATTTGGGAATGGTTTACTATTGCTTTACTATATTAATATGTTATAATTTATGTATTAATAAACACTCCCGAGCAATCAGCGGGGCCATATATAGCATGGTAAAATTGGGGGCCATATTTGGGGCAAATTTTGGTTCATCCCACGAAGGGTTAGGCATGGTTAGGCCATGAAGGTTAGAAGTGGATTATAATTATAACCCTACTTATCCCACGATTCGAACCAGATAGTAACAACAAATAACAACAGTTGATCAAAGATAATCATAATAATAGCTGGGGGTTTCCATAAATGGGGGATCCCCTTTTTGCTGGTTGGTTTAGAATCAAAACCTAAATGGATGACTTCGGGGGTACTGGCCCAAGGTGTGGCCAAAGGGCCATGGCTTAAAAAAAGGCCCTTTAAGCTCCTGGGTCGACATCTTCAACATTTCTTGGTCCAAAAGCATCAATTTTGTGTCTCTTGCAGCATTTAGCCATCATATGAATCATATTAGTGTTTTTTTCTTTCTACCCCAGTTTGATCCATACATCCATAGGTTCTGGGGTAAAAACACAGCCCAACTTATGAGGGCAAGAATTATACCCATCATTTTCCGCACTTGGATTGCTGGTCATTGATGGGTATTGTGTAATCTTCATGTTTCTCACTAATGCCACTGCAATCCGTTGAAAATCAGGTCGCTGACACTGACCTGAAATAAGGTACTTCTGGAGATCATTTCCTTAAGAATCTGACAACGTGGTGAGGTCAATATAATTGGCCCCGTGTATCTGGGCAAATTATGATCATTCACCTCAGTTCGGCTATATTGGGATAATTCCCTGAATCCAATTATCCAATTCCCATGATTCCAAGGAGAGCAGTGAGGTCGTTTTTACGCAGATCATCGCAGATCTATCAATTGTCATTGCCTCATCCATCGTCGTTTCGCTGAGGCACATAACCATAGTAGCGGAAGAACTCCAGAAACAGTTCGCCCAGGCTTTCCTGCGCCGCGCTTTGAATTGCTTGCGTCACCGATGCTTGATGAAACTTCCATGTTCATTTGTAAAACTCTATGTATTCGTGAATGATATCCGATATCCCTGTGTCGGAATCTTTGGAAACTCAAGCTCCTCCCTGTACAAATCCAAGGTTTACCTCTTAATTTTCTGCAGGAAAACTGACCTTCAGCAGCATACAACATAAGATAAGACAAACAATGACCTACCCTGCTGTTCAGCAGTCGGTACACCCACTTGATATCTAAGTTGGCTGATTGTTCCCAGATTTACCCAGTTAAGTCTCCATTCTCAGCTATGAAATCCCAACTTTCAACGGATGGGTCTGGGCTTGATCATTTTCCGTACTTGGATTGCTGGTCATTGATGGGTTCCAAACATGGTGTAATCTTCATGTTTCTCAGTAATGATCCACTGCAATCCGTTGAAATCAGGTCACTGACCTGAAATAATGTACTTCTGGAGATCGTTTCCTTAAAAATCTGACAACGTGGTGAGGTCAATATAATTCACCTAGATTACTCCCATCATATCCTGATTGTGTCCCATATTAATCCATATTGTACCACCATTCTTGTGGTAAAACCCTCATTTTTGATAGTTGAACTGAGTGGTGAAAACTCCAGACTATTCTGGGTAAGTTGTAAAATGCCACTAACCTGAAGGCTTAAGGCGTGTTCATGATGAATCCCCAAATCCAATTCCCATGATTTCAGGCTTCGGTCACAGTGAGGTCACTATAATTCGCCCAGATTAATCCACATGGAGGTTTCTCAAAATGGTGCTACCCCCAAATCATCCAAGTCATTAGCCCAATTTACCCTCTGGTAATTTAACATAGCTATTGAAAATTGCCATTTACAGTTGATTTTCCCATTAAAAAAGGTGATTTTCCATAGTTATGTTAGTTTACCAGAGGGTAATCCATTTTAGATCATTTAAGTATTGAAACAACCATGGTTTTACCATGGGATCCCCCATGACCCATGAACCCCCCAGGAATCAACTGCCTCGCCTTGTTGGGTGCAAGAGATGCACGACTTAGCGACAGATCGCCTCAGAATCCGAAACTTCAGAATGGGTTGGTTTCTGTTGGGAGAATCTACAGGAAAAACGATTGGTTTTAATGGATTTGTAGGAGGGAAACCATGAAAAATAGGAGTTTAACCAACAATCATCTGTTAATCATCTTTTCAATGGATTGGTTTTGTTGGGAAATTTTACAGGAAAACCTATGATTTTGTTCTCCTATCAAAGTGTCCTGTAACGAAACCAATCAAATGAGAGATGATGAACGAAATCGCGATCGATTACTATCTGATTGGTGGTTCCAACCCATCCCAAGAATATGACTGGATATCATCATCCCATCTATGGTTAAACATAGCTAATATTTGAAACCACCAAAACAGTTTTGGAATGTGGATTGATATTTAAATTATCTATATATAATTCTTTGATATGGAAAAACAATGGAACACGTGTTAAAATTATCTATGTGTCTGTTAATAGGTAAGATGTTTGATAACTTTTGCTGAAAAACGGACGTGCGTCCTAGTTACTTACTTGGGACCTGGATATTAACCTCACCAAGTGGAACTCAGGGCTCATGGTGTTGACAAGTTATGAACCATCCATTTGTCAGTTGTGATCATCATCCAGCTAAAGATGCAAAACAAAAAGTAAGAAATTGAAACCACCAATGAAACAAGACTGAAACGTGCCAACATTCACCAATCAGAACCGAACTTTCAGTTCACGTTTCTCTGTACACACCTAACATGTCGCATGTCCTAGGGGGCAATTTGAGGTGGTAAAAAACCTCCATACTTGGTGGTACTACAATGGCTTCCTGCATGTGTTCGTGCCCTTCCACCAACCTGATGAGCAAATCAAGCGGAGAAAATACCATTCTAGCCCTACCTCACTCATTCCCAATAGTCCACCCTACTTTTGCCATCGTTTGCCCAAAGCTCCCCGTGTTTTAATACGCAAATAGCAAACATTGCACACATGGCAATGATAGGAACATGATCATATTTTGATCTTCCTGCTGCCACTGCCGCCAGGTTGCTACAGAAACGACAATCGGCACCTGAACACCAAGGGCTACTGCGGCTACTGATGCCTTCCTGGGGTTATGAATTAAATTATAACCAAAAAACAGGTTCTGCTGCTGTGCTCATCAACAATTATGATGTCTATATAAGGGCAATTTGTCCAATTTGTAGTTGAGCCATTCATTAGAGCAGTATGGTGCCAGCAAGTTTTGGGGCCATTTAACAGCGATCAACTGTGAAACACAACACAATTTGGTGTTTGAAACCATCCTGACAGTGGTAAGGGCCGCTGAAACTACCAAGTTTGGTGCATGTAAATGGTCGACGCATGTTGACGCGGGCATTGCAAGTTTTTCATCAGTTTGAATTATATACAGTTTATACACTGTATTTTGAAGAGGAATTGAAAATATTGCAGTAAAATCCTCAACTCTCCAAACCCATTGGTGATTGTGCAACCAGTCTATGGACACTATGGGCCCTCGACAGACCGGGAATGCACGTGAACATGTACTCACTTGAAGATATGCTTCATGATATTTGGGAGTAAACGCCGTTCAACATTTTTGAAACAACCAGAGTAGGTGGAGTGCACAACAACTCAAAAAATCCTTGAAGGCAGGAAATGGACATCAACCGGGATGCGGCTTGGATCATGTAATTGCAACCCAAAGCAAGGTGCAGCCCACGAACCCGAATGCAGTCACGTAGAACACTTTTGTAAAACAAGTTATTTGAACAGTCTTGTACATTTTTGCCCTCTTACCGTACCAGTGCACTGTAGACTGTGCATGCGGAAGAGGGTAGAGTGGAAAGTGTGGAGTGTGGAGTGCGGAGTGTAAAGTGTAGAGTGTGGAGTGTAAAGTGTGGAGTGTGGAGTGTAGAGTGTGGAGTGTAGAGTGTGGAGTGCAAAGTGTGGTGTAAAGTGTAAAGTGTGGAGTGTGGAGTATGAAGTGAGGAGTGTCAAGTGTGGAGTGTAAAGTGTGGAGTGTAGAGTGTGGAGTGTAAAGTTTAAAGTTTAAAGGTGGAGTGTGGAGTGTGGAGTGTAAAGTCTAAAGTGTAGAGCGGGCAACGCATAACACATCTGAAGTGCTGCGCCTGCCACGCAAATGACGACGCAGGTCTCCAAAGTGCTGCGCCTGCCACGAAAAATGCAACTCATCTTCTGAAAATGACGCAAAAGATCGCAAAAGTATTGCGCCTACCACACAAAAGGATTTTCGACACGTTTGCAGACACGTGATAATGTCAGGAAGTGCCACGCCTGCCACGCAAAACGACACTACAACTTGCTTTGACACCTTCGAAAAGGAAAGGTTTTGCAGCTTCCCCCATAGACACGGCGAGGCCACAGGAAAACCAGCTACTCGAGACGAGACATGTTGGAGCATCAGAGCATTTCGTACGACTTCCTCCAATTTTGGCACTAGTGAGGGCCCAATCTAAGGGGACGCAGTTCTGGTGGGAACGCGGGATGGATGCCTTTTTTGCTTCGCGGAAGCACTTAGAAGCTGCATGGGCTTCTTAGAAGGGTTTTGCTTCTTAGAAGCAGCCTCTTAGAAGTAGAGGCCTTCTTAGAAGATAAGTTTTCTTTTTGATTTAAATT
>Ga0126342_10021370_pt1 | contig 10793 bp, 6 predicted proteins | sample Cyp1metagenome_FD_92528 | JGI IMG/M metagenome (GOLD analysis project Ga0126342, IMG submission 92528) | Coral microbial communities from Lord Howe Island, Old Settlement Bay, Australia - Cyphastrea 1 metagenome | ecosystem: Host-associated > Invertebrates > Cnidaria > Coral ... | reverse complement strand
GGAACCGTAAGTGTCAAGGTCTGGGAATCGGCAGTTCCTTGCCATGGTAACCTTTGGTTCCCACGTTGGGAACCATCAGTTCCAACCTTTTCTATCTGGGGTCTATGCCGGTGTAATTTTTTTGATCCCAAAGCTCTGTTGCATTGTGATGACTTCGTCAGGCCTTTCTCACATGGAGTGCGGCCGAAATGGCAGCAGGGAAGCTTCCTGAGAACGACAATCGATTGCTCCTCGGTCGATTTATGGTAGGTTTGTACCAGCCAATATGATATGAGGGTTCACCTGGATTGTCCATCAAACACTGAGAACAACACAGTCTGTCATGTGTTGGCTGTATCAAATATTTCTTTATTTCCCATCCCTAGGTATAGGATGATTTTCCGGAATTGACGAGGATGCTTTGGGTATGGATTGAAACTAGCAATGAACAGAACTTTGATTCATATCCACCTGAAAAAAATGGGTGCTGACCAGCCGGCGAGGTTGCTCAGTGGAAGAGATTTCGTGGCTTCCACTGTGGGCTATGCCCCGCTGTCCTCCATGTGTGATGTTTCACGCTCAGGCGCGGCAGCAAGCTGAGGGCCCATTGCCCAATGGCTGGTCATTAGCCCTCGGGAATGACTCGCCGAGCATGGCTGGTACATGGTTCCCACTTGAATTGTAGGCACCTGTAGCAATTGTAGATGGTTGACGCCCCAACTTGAACTGGTGGGGAAATATGTTTTTGGCATGTTTGGAGAGTTTGAATCCCGAATTTCCTGGCAAAAACTGGCAGGTTCCATCAACATGTGTGGCGCCAGCAACCAAGCGATCGCCGATTGCGCGGCGACAGTGGCGCATGAGATGGGACACAACTTTGGTATGGCCCACGACTCTGGGAGCTGTCCGTAGCTGGGTTTAGATATGATCACTGAGCCAAGGGTGAAACATCCCCTTCTTGATTCTTGCTGCGCGTACTGCCGGTAGGTAGACAGCCCCGAGACCCATGAGCATCCAGAAGATGGACTTCAAGAAAACTCAGTTTCTTGAGATCAGCTACCATTTCAACTTGAGATTCCATCTCTCCTCTGAATCATCAATCATCATCCTCCATCATCCACCATCTTCCGCCCATGAAGCCAAGTTCAGAGTGGTTTTACCCCAGGTTTTCCATGGTTTTTGCCCATGAAACCATTGGCATCCCATGGTGGAACCCCATAGCCGAACCAGGCAGTCCGGCTACGTCATGGCGGCCGTGAGCCAGGGCCAGGCGGCGGAGCAGTTCACCAGCTGCAGCGTGGCAGATCTCAGCAGATTCTTCCAGGAGGTCTATGCCAAGAGCCCTGGCGGGTTCCTCCAAGGGTTCCCTCAGTTTCTGAGTATCTGAATGTGATAATTGTTGCTGGTATATAATAGATATAGTTGGACAATTGGGTATACGGATGTATACGGCATATTGCATGATAAAACGGGAATTCAATAGTGCAATAGTTCTGGCACCCTCCATTTTGGGGATCATTTACCAGGGTACTGTTGGGTTGGCAATGGGAAAACACTTGTGACATGAAAATACAAAGTCCTGCAATAAATCCAACTACTGTATATAGTCCCTTTTGATCACTTTTGTCTCATCGGCCTTTGGATGGCGGTGGGCTGGAGTCGATCGAAGGTAACCTTTAGGTCTGCACCTCCCTTGGTGAAAGGAAACCAGCCCGAACCCAGACACCCTGCAATGCTGAGTCTTGCAGTCCCGAATGGTCGAGTTTCAGACAGATCAAAATCCCAGATCCACCGATGCAATTCCCTTTCCACTGCCAGTGACTGATCCCCAAGTCACCAAGGAACGGTGAATGCCTGGGAAACAAACCCTCTCGGGTTTTTGGAGATCCTGTGTGCGGCAACGGGTTTCGAGAAGACGGGGAAGATTGCGACTGCGGTTCCAGCGACTGTTCTGTCATCGACCCTTGTTGTGATGGCGCATCCTGCAAGTCTCTTAGAGAAAATTAAAGAAACAGAGATGAGAAACGGGCTCGAAATCTGGGATCCCGGAACATCAATGGATTCCTGATAGAATTTCTGTGTCATGGGGCGGGGCCATCAATCTGGAGATGAGGCAAAGAAGGGCTGCAGGGTCAAAAGTAAGCACCACAAACATGGGTGCCTAGATTTCTCAACATCTTTAGCATACTTGTCAGTTATTGTTTTTGTGGTCACTGTGTTACCAGAGTAGCATGGTTTCTATACACGTTCTGTTGGATTTACGTGTGCGGCAACCGTGTAGCAGTCAAAGTTTTCAACCTCCCAAGTTGTGGCTAACTTCAACATCGACCAATCCCAATCCAGGGTGGTGGGGGGCAAAGGGATTCAGGGGCAGAAAATCAAGTGGGAAAATGGTTTGGTTCTGCTCCAGCCTCTGTAAACTAATGCCAGCCTTGTTGACCTTAACAGGTTATCTCTCTAGCTGTGTGGTGTGTCCATGATGCTGTCCACCAATAAATGGGCTGCCACGCATTCTAGATGGACTATGGACTAGTTCACCACAGGCGCGAATGTGTTGCCCACCAACTTCCTTGGTTCTACAATATGTCAATGAATTTCCATGATTGTTGGTTTTATTCTACTTTGTGTGTTGTTTTGTTTGTTTTGTACCCATCATTCAGCAGTACTCAGTGGAATGATTTATGAATTATGATTACCCGTTTGCATTTTTTGGGTAGAAAAACGCATACCACCTGCGGAGACTGGGAAATCCAAAGTGCCATGAAGTTAGAACGCGACCCTCGAAAGACTTTGGACTGGGATGAAGATGATTCTCCAGTCCCGATGTGAAGGGATCATCGCAATTCTGTGGATTGACATGTATCAACTACTCCAGTGAAAGATCGAGTGGAACCACCCAAAATTTGACGCAGACTTCCCAAATATTGCAAACGAAGCACTTCAAGAAATAATTTGGATGATAGAATGATAGACCATAGTAATCCACATTTTCATACCTTTTCCAGGTTTCCAGTGCCGGCCCAGGTTCGCAGATGCCAGCTACCACTGCAGCGATGCGATGAGTCCCTGCTGCTCCAGCTGTCGCAACGTCACGCAGGAGGCGCAGCGCGGGTGTCGCGCCGCGAAGAGCTCCTGCGACCGGGCGGAGCTGTGCCCCGGGGGCACCGCGGAGTGTCCCAGGGATGAGCCGCTTGGAGCTGGTGGGGATGGGGAGGTTGGGAATTCCAACAGAAATAACCTGGGATGGTATGTTGAAGGAAAAAGAAGGGTGATGTGAAGTAGGAATGCTGAATCAACTTAAAAGATGTGGGATATTTACCAACAAACATGGTGAATGTCTCCAACCCTGATGGTGATGTAAGCGATCAACATGAAGATACGAAGTTCTAGGTGTGCAAAAGTGGGAAAGAGCCCAACCACATCAAAATGGGGCAATTACTCTCGTGCAATGGTGGATGGTGCGGTCCCGTAATTAGGAGACATCAGAGTTTTTCTGCAGATGAACACCCACAAAAAATCTCAGGATTACCCTCTGGTAATTTGTTACATAGCTATTGAAAATGGTGATTTATAGTGGATTTTCCCATTAAAAATGGTGATTTTCCATAGTCACTAGGAGCTTCCCCAAACTGAAACGTATCCATCCAGACCCCACTGACTCGCATGCTCAGGTACTTCTATCCTGGTGACACGTGCACCCTGACGCACAACGGCAAGAGCTATTCTGGGCTTTGTGCCATGGGGAGTTGTCATTCCATGGAATACACCTGTGCCGTCGATGTGACCCGAGACTTCTCAGGAGTGCTGAGACGGGCCTGCTGATATGCTAAAAACATGGAGAGGATCCCCTGTTTAAGTAGCAGGGCAACTGCAGCACACGCAACAAGAACAAGAAGAGTGAAAGAAGGACCATCATTTGTGAAGATCAATAACACCAGGAAGAAACAAAAGGATGAGTAGAGCCTACTCCAGTTCTCTGGCAGAAACGATGCTGGTCAGGAACCTGGGACCTGTCAGATCCCTGTGCGGGCTTCAATGACGACTGCCAGACGGCTGCTTGGTTGATTTTCTTCGGGCTGTACCGCAGAGGCCTCCAAATGTTCAGATTTAGCTGGGATGCAAGGACTGAAAAAGTGAGATCGAACCAAAATCACGGGCGGTTATTGTGTGCTACACGTGATACTAGACACCAGTGATGCAGTGATGCTTTGATCATTTTCAGCCTTGGACATCTGGCCGATTGCGGATTTGACCGGCCTGAGAGGGAATTTGTATAGTGCTTCACACTCATTCACGAGCCCTTAGGAACTGGTTCTGCTACTGTAGCATCCCCGAATCGGTGGGAAACACCCAAGATTCGATCGCCCAAGATTCGATCGTTTTACCATAGTCAACATTTTTTCCACTTGAACGTATATATTGTACCAGTATGTGCCAGTGACACCACTGGCTCTCTGCTCAGTTGCTCAGGTCCTTGAATTGGTTGGGCTAATTCGATCACTTCTAAGAACTTCTAAGGTTTCTGATAGAAAAGGGTGCTGCCCTGTAAATGCATTCCATCCAACCAATTACTTAGGTGGTCTGTCACGATGCCAGCTTTTCTTCTGCCACTGAATGCGCGCAACGCTTCAGTGTGCATGGCATCCACATGCCGGTTCCAGACGGAACACCCTGCTGGCATCCCAGTGAGCCCAGTGGGCAAAGGACGGGAGCAGAGAGATGTGGGTGTTTTAAACATGTGAACACATTCACCATGACCAACCCTTGCAGTTCAAGCAGGTTTCTGATGCCCAGTAAGCAATAAATAGATCGAAGCCCAACACACAGTAAACTCCTAGACTCTCCTAGACATGCACTTGAGGGTAAAGCTATGTCCCATGAAAACACATATCTGGTTGCGAAGACCTTGCTTTTCCGGGTATACTTATCCTCATTCTTCCCATCGAATGACAGGAGAACACACATCTGGCAGGATCTCATCCACTTCCTACCATTTCAAATATTTTAAAATCATTTATATAGTGCATCCTTTCCCGAAGAATATAGATATGATTTGTCAAATTTGTTAATGGTGATAAAAACATCATTGCAGGTTTCACCATTTTGTGTCCATTCCGAACGTTCCCTTCCCGATGGAGGACCGGCATGTGCTTCCAGGGGCGCTGCCAGCGACCCGAAAGCTTGGCTGTGGTGGCACTCTGCGGCAATGGTGGCATCGACTATGGTGAGGCCGCGGGAGTGACCGCATGGCGTATGGATTTGTCCAGAAGTGGGGGGGATGGGACGGCCCAATTGACGGCAATTTGTTAATCTTCAAGTTCCCAGAACTGAAGAATTATTTTACACGGAAATAAACCGCTTCACTTTAGATTTTAGCCAGTACAAGACAATTTCCAGAGATTGGTTCCCATACTCAATAGAGTTTCCAAACCTGGCTGTCGATGGCCTGTGGCCTATCCGGTGGGAGCCCCGCATCCAGGTTGTTTGCACGATCAAGCAACACATCAAACAGTGGTTGCCCCCACAATGATACAATGACAAGATATGCATCTCGAATCTTTCCATCAGCACTGTTGGCATCACCATCCCTCAACTCCCTATTTCTGGTGTTTATGCTGCTATTACGTCCTGTCTCCACCCCCTCAGGAGTGTGATTGCGGCAAATCTGCCGACCCCTGTTGCGACTGCAGCACTTGCAGCCTGTTGAACAGCAGCCGTTGCTCGGCCCTGGACGCCTGCTGCGACGCCAGCACCTGCAGCCTGAAGGCCGCGGGCGTGGCGTGCCGCGCGGCGACCTCCAGCTGCGACCGGCCGGAGCGGTGTAGCGGCAATTCACCACTCTGCCCGGTGGATGAAGGGGAACCCTGGGGCACGCCCTGCATGGCGACAGATGGCACGGCCTCCACGTGTTATGGGAAGGTTTGCTTGCCAAGTTGCGAGATGCAATTCAGCGAACGCTTTTCTTGTCATTTCCGAGCTGTGAGGTTATTTTAATCTTGTTCTGACATTTTCTGACTATTTCCTATTGATTTGGATGTTGTATTTTTTGTCAGGCTTATGACCCAACTGTCCAGTGACCCAGGTTTAGATGAGCAATGCAAGGACAAGACCGGTGGTCAGAAACCGGTGGCCCAACGGAATCTCACCACCGGAGTGGCGAGGGAGTTCAGCGAGCATGGCTGTACTGGACCATGGTGCTGCAGCGCCTGCAATCAGCTGCTTGCTGAACGGAGTTGAACGGGTGTCAGCAATGGGATACCACCAACAGCCACCAACAAACAATGGTGACCTTAGTGACATGGGGAGAATAGAATGTATCTAAACTAAACCTAAACTGTTGAAGTTTATGTTTGTTTCACATTTGCAGGTTTTAAGAAGCATTTGTATTGATGGCTAAATCTTTGTGGGTTTGCAGAAAGGTGACGCTTATAGAGTAAATTTAGGATAAGATAATAAGATGATATAAGATGGCAAAGGATAGTATAAGATAATGCGATAACGATATAATTTATTAATATAAGGAGGCCTGTATTACGTGGCCATGGGCACTGCTGGGTGTCAGCTGGGTAGGTCCAGCTGTTCCCCAACGATGGCTGCACCAGCTACTGTCATCGAAAAAAGGCTGAGGATGGCTGAGGCTTCTGAAGGGTTTCTCATTGTCTGGACCCGTATGGAGTGAAGGTTGTTTGATACAAGAGACACACCTTGATCAAGAGCCCGGTGCTTTCACAAAGGGCAGGGACACCCAAGAATCCACCCAAAGGGGGACATATGAGCAGGAAAAACCAAGGTCAAATGATGTCAGAAAGGGTGAGAAACACAGGTTTGGCTGGGAGCAAACACTATTGATACTTGAAGTGGCAGCCTTTTTGAGTCTCAAAAGAAACCATGGAAGGAAGGTCATCCGCAGACCCATATCCTCAACCTGATCTTGCCCCTGCTGCAGCTTGTTGAGGCTGATTTTCTCCCAATCTTTAGAAAGAAAAACTCAACAGTTAAGGGTCGCGTAAGCGTCTTATAGCGTAAGGTAGGCGGTGCGTAAGCCCAAGCATAAGTGGCAAAGCAAATAGGTTTTAGCGCCGCTCAACTGTGTGCTTTCCTGAGGCTGGATGGAGAATACTCTGTCAATGGGCTCCGCGTTCTGAACCCCGTGATGTGCACGCAATGTTCTTGGAGTGAAGTCTCCTCCACCTTCACCGTCAACGGTGTGAGCAAAAAGATTTATCTTGGTGCAGCTGTGGATGGAACGAAGCTGGCCGATCCATCCAAGTAACTCAACTCTGTTTTGAGCAGCTTTGGGATTTGTCTGTGAGATGGGAAGCTATTATAGACTAAGTACTAAGTTCTGGTTAGCGCCACATATTTCTACTATGCTGCATTGTTGCATCACACCCACATTCATCCCTCCTCCCACTTTCCTCGAGGATCTGCCTGAGGGCTGAAGCCATCAGCCCCTCCAGCAGCTGTGGAGCCGACGAGTTTCTGGAGCTGTCGGTGGGGCGCTGCCTGCCCTGCGACAAGTCCTGCAGCGGTTGCTACGGCGCCACGGCCCTGGACTGCGCCTGCTGCCGCTTTGGCGTTCGCGATGGGCGCGGGATGTGTCCTATGTCCTTGGACGAGAATGGGGAAGCGATAGCCTGCACCTTCAGAAGCACAACCGAGGCTGGGAGTTCTGGAGGGGGTGGTGGAAAAGGCTTGAAGAATCTTGAAGAGGGTTCACTGTGATAAGACCAGCAAAACGAGAAGATTTGTATGGATTTGTGACGTACAGTAATGAGTTGCTTGCCTAGAGACAAGCCTACTGGACGGAATTTCCGAACAGATCAACCCAAGTTTGCACCATTTTCGGGGCGAGTCTGTGGGACACGCTTTCTTTTGGGAGTCGGCGAATCTCCAAAGCAATCCAATGAACACCCTGAAAGGCGGATCCTACTGGTTCCTCAGATCCGATTGGCTCAGTAAATCAATGTATTTCTGGGCGCTTCCCAGCAGTTCTGGTGCTGCTGGTGCTGTACTTGGCACCTGGAAGGTTGATGTAGTGCGCTGCGGTGCGTCTTAGAGTCTCTGGGGACTGCCCCTCAGAAAAAATGCAATCTCTTCATTCACGCTATTTCCTCTAGCGGCTTCTGTGCCATCAACGGCATGGATGAAGTTCATCGGTTTGCCAGAGGCAAACTTCAACTGAGTTCCCATTGTGTCGGCAATTTCAGCCGTTGAGTCGTTGTCTTGGGTCAGCGCAAAATGTGCAGACGAGATTCAGAATCGAGAGGAAGAAAAGGGACTGCTCCTTCATCACTTCCAGTATTATTATATAGACCTGACGTGAACTTCTCACATGGGAATTGAGTATCCATGAGCACACATCGTTACTGGGAGAATCATGTCTCGAAGACCATCCTTTTTTTTTTGAACAGCGCCAACCATTTTTGCAATTTTCTCCCATCATTGAAATGCTTCTTCCAATTTACAATGGCTCACTAAAGGCGTTCAGTTCATCTCTCCTGTAGATGGCACACGTATCACACGTATAAATATTATAAATGACTAACAAAAGGAGATAAATGCAATAAACAGGGGGATGGAAGAAACAATGATCAATGAGTTTAACCAAGAGGAACGGTATGTGCAGGGTGCCTCAAGCGTGGGCTTTCCCTACCGAGATAAACGTATTTGAGGGGCGCATATGGATTTTGAATTCCCACGGCATCCTTTGTGTGTGAGACCATAATCGAATTTTATATTTAATACTCTATTTGATTTGGTAATATTTGGTATTATTTGATCATGTCTTTTGTTTTTTCTCGTGATGATGCGGTTTCTAACACAGTGAGCAGACCTGTGGTGGCGAGGAAACTGGGTTTGGCAACACATCTAGAGCAAAATGAAGGGTGAATCAGAAGTGTAGATGTGACTATCTCCGGATCAGGTTGAGATCAGAACCCCGGTAGTCACCCACTAATTGGGATCGCCCCGCCTTGGGGAGCAGTACTCACCAGGGTTGCGAACCAGTTACATTTGAAGGCTGGTTGTCCAAGCGTGTCACAATCAAGTTTTTGGATCACAGGTGATCACGGGTGGGCCAAAGATTGCGTCGAATTGGGGGTTCATGAGTTGTGTCTCGCTATCATAATCGACATTTCTTTTTTTCAAGTCTCGATATTTCACACCCAGATTCGTAAGAACACTTCAAGTGATGAATCTCTCTCATTCATCCCACTGCGAGCGTAAAAGATAATAAAAGGACTATCCTCAAGAGCATCAAGAATGGAGCCGAATTGCATATAGTTCTCATATGCATCACGTCAAGCCATGGCAATCTTTTGGCTGCAGCTTCTGATTTTGCCAACAGCAGCACAAGTCGTCCACCAGTGGACGCGCCAACGCGGTGGTGGGGGATATGATGAGGCTTATTCCCTTCAGGTGGGCGGAAGCGTGGAACAAAACTTTGAGTCATCTGGATTGACAGGGCAGTTTGGAGTTCATTTGTCTTCTGAGCCATGAAGTTTGAGTAAGCCGATAGATTGCCATCATGTCAATCATGTCTTGATCTCATGAAACCGTAATGGCTTGCAAGCTGAGACATTGCTAGCAGAGCCACTTTCGAACAATTCCAAACCACGCCCTGCGAGAACTGACCTGCGCTGGTTGGTTCCGTTCGGCAAATGTGTACATGCATGTTCTAGGTTATATAAAGGTTCAAACTGTTGAGCATTGGTCATTTAGGATCATTTAGGTGGTTTCACGATTTAGTCATAAGATATGATTAGGTCTGATGACATCTATTGAGAATCTATGTCCGGACTGAAACAAACATTGCAGATGAGCAGACCGCCCTTGTCTGAGTTGAAACTGTTTGAGTTAAATTGGTCTCGTCCTGATACCGCGGGGCATGCAGTTGTCAATTTTGTGTCATCTTTCAAGCTTGGTTTCACTTTTTTCCCAGTCCTTCGCCTCATTATCCGGTCGTTTTTTTTGGATTTCTTTGACTTTCCACACGCATCTGCGGCGCACTGCAAAGCCCAGCAGACCAGTTGGCGCAGGTGGACGACGTTGGAAATGCCTGGGTGGCAGGCGAAACGTGGAGCTCCCTGGATGGGCACACCAACGCGGGCGGATTTGACGTCTTCCTCATGAAATTCGACGCCCAGGGCGTGCACCAGTGGACGCGCCAGCGCGGTGGTGGGGAATATGACCACGCAACGGGCCTGCAGGCGGATTGGGTGCGACGTTGTTTTTCTTGCGATATCTTGTGACATTTTCCACAGAGCAAAGCTTCAGAACTCTTTCGGGGGTCGATGTTCCGAGTCATGACCATTTACATGGATCAATCTCTTGGGTGACTTTACAAGGGCTGATATCCCGTATCTCGCAAGTGTCTCATGGAAGTCTGAGCGATGAATTTAGACTAAATCGACAGAGTGGGATCATGCTTTGAATGCTTGGAACTTGGAACTCATAAAAGCACTAGATGCTGTACTTTATACTATGTACAAGTTTCTGCTAGAGCGTTGTCATGCCAGGAAAGATCGGACACTTGAGACATCTTGAGACCACTTTGTATGTGTTGATATATATGGGAGTTGATTTGAGATTTCTTGGTTCAAAATCCCCCTTACCATTTCCACTACTAAAAGGGTGAACGCGTGCTTGATACCATCCCCTGTTTCGTGGAGAATTTAAGCAAAAACAATGGACCCGTGCACCAGTTTTTGTAGTAAAAGGGCGTGCACTGTATCTTGTAGCGGCGTTCCATTTGGCACTCAAAAATCGGAAATGCATTTTGTAGTGATTTATTTTGGGATGCGTTGTGTCGT
>Ga0126342_10021369_pt1 | contig 10793 bp, 10 predicted proteins | sample Cyp1metagenome_FD_92528 | JGI IMG/M metagenome (GOLD analysis project Ga0126342, IMG submission 92528) | Coral microbial communities from Lord Howe Island, Old Settlement Bay, Australia - Cyphastrea 1 metagenome | ecosystem: Host-associated > Invertebrates > Cnidaria > Coral ... | reverse complement strand
GCTGAATCAACTGCGACACATGCTCGTGGCAATCAATAAATGCCATCCACGAAGCTCTTCCATGGATCCTGCTGGTGCGTTCAAACTTTGACATGGCACAGCATGTCAAAGTATTGCCATCCTAGCATGAGAAACCACTGATAATTTGAAATGTATCAGTTGGATACAACGCCCATAATCCGAACACATAATCCAGTATATCGGGCTCATCCAATTGTGATGCTTAACCAATACATACATATACTTATACAGATATATATTTATATTTACATGCATGCATACATACATACAATACTTATAATGAACCAACAGTTCCTCCCAACAACCAGCCCCATTCTGTTTTAGGCGTATGGTGGAGGTATGCCTGAGTTGCACATCGGCCCGGGCACGCTCCCTCCGACCGCACGCCCGGTCTGGGGTTACGTATTGTGATTTACAAAACCAAGTAGCAAGAAACAACCGGGACTCTGAGATGTGGCCGAGTGTAAGTGCCCGCTGCCCGCGAGGAGGTAGTGGTCCATCATGATGATGACGATGATGACGATGATGACGATGATGACGACGATGATGATGATGAGGATGATGAGATTCGGACATGATATAGCCTTTCCACTTTTTGGGCTACCTGATTCTTGGCATATGCCTGTGTCTACAACAAACGCCTGCATGCATTTGGGAGCTTCTTCATTTTACATATCTTGTAAAATTGTCCATGTTATATACTGTAGACATAGGTGCTTAAACATGTCCTCAATACAAAAATACTTCGTATATTGGTATTTGGATGTACATCCCAGATATCCCAGTTAGTAAGTGGTTCATTGCTAGTCATGCTTCCAACTCTGTATAAATGTGATACGCATGATACACCAAGCAAGCCCAGTGATGTATGGGTCATTTCCCACTAACCCACAGAGCCAGAGATCCAAAGCCACGAAGCCAGAGAAGTAGAGCAGCAAACCCAGCAGGAATCGCGGATCTCTCAGCCACGACTGTCCTGATGGCAGGGATTTTCCAAACGTTGACCATTTCGTAAGGCCGAAAAGTGCTGGGATCATCTCCCCGAAGGCAGGCTTTTGACTTTGACGAAGCTATGTACGCACCATAGGGATATTCGAACCCAATATTGATCCATATTGGAAGCGGTCAGAAATGGATACTCTCAAATAAGATGGATTACCAAACATGAAAAATGAGGATTAATCAAAGAAATGTGAACTGGCAGAGATCTTCATGGGTCTTCAAGTTTAACAAACCGCTCCTTTTGGCTATGTCGATTTCGATTCTCCGCACGGGCTCCTTGCTGCTGTCACATGCAGCATTCTGAGCATTCTGGAAAAATTAGCCCCAATTAGCCCTAGCCTACCTGATTTGTGGCTGTAATGCCTATCAAAAAAACTGTTAGAACTAGTTAAGAACCTAGTAAAAGAGTTTACAAACTAATGAAGAACCTATCCGAACACCTGTTAAAGCTAGTCAAAAAATGTTAAACATCGATCTAAACGCCTTTGAAACATGTTGAAACACCTATTAAAATTATTCCGGAGAAAAAACTAGTCAAAAAAACTATTAAAAGATGTTAAAACTAGCTAAACACCTATCAAAAACACCTATTCAAAAATGAACTTGCCGTGCCCAGCATCTGCCCAAATGCCGGCCGTGTTCTGCAAACCACCTGCTGTATCTACGACGTTGCGGAAATATTTATATATGGTGGTGAGTACCAAAAAATCTGAGGTGACTCAATGAACTTTGGTAATTGATTATAATTGAATATTAGTGATTCGATTAAGTGATATAATTAATTTGATTCTGGTAATAATAATATCATCATGATGGTAACAATAATGATAATACTTCTGGTAATAATTAAGTAGCATATACTTCTGGTAATATGCACAATTTGATGTCAATTCATACCCATATAAAATACATATAGTCTATAATAACTATTCATAATCATGGCGATGAAACATATGCTGCTTGAAGCATGAAAAATGCATAAAAATGCAATCTTTCAACATGTACAAAGAACATCTTCCACGATGTTGAATCCAAGTCCATGTGAAGTCCACGTCAAACATTACCTCTTGAGGTGGATTCTGATTGTGAGCATCCCGACCAGATCCACCAGTCTGTGAAGTCCCTTTTATAGATATTTCAAAGCTGTTAGGGAAAATAACATCAAGCTGTTGTTTTTGACGTCCCAATGGATGGATCTTTTTCGATTCGCTCTCGCCTGCCGTTGAGATAGCCATGTGTGATGGTCACCAACCAACCTCCCAAGGCTGGCATCAACGAAAAATTGCTGCGCGCACCGGGGTGAGGTCCTGGGAAGCTTGAAGCAATCAGAACCATTGGGGAATTCAGCTTGGAGGATTCAGAAACCCAACCACTAGCAACCGGAAAACGTGGTTTCTGCGGGTTTTTTTGGGGGGAATCCTACAATAAAATCATGGCTGTTAACCTATTCTAAGTCATGGTCCAATGACTTGGATGATGACTGGGGTATCCCCATGACTTTGGAAACCTCCATTTTTTGAGCCCAACCAATTGGCCTGAAATAAAGTTCAAGCAAACATAAGCAAACCATGCAAAAAAAAAAGAAAAGCGTCAGACATTTGACAGAATGTGTTCATAACAGCACCCAAAAACATCCAAAATCATCCAAACATATCCGTTAACATTGTCATTCACATTGCCGACAAAAAAACACATCCAAAATCCTGGAGTCCATCATGGACATCATGGGATCTTTTCAAATACCAAAACCATCCAAGACCATAAATCGTTTCTTCCAAGCTGCGCAGCAGATATGGATAGATCCAGCCGCGGTAGCTGTAGTGCAGGCACATCACCTCGACGGGACCCATTTTTCTCCAGTCGCAAGTTTAGGGCGGAGAAAATGATGAGAAAATGATGAGAAAATGATGAGAAACCATCAATAAACATATTAAACCATCTGTGATTGGAGAAAATGATGAACCATGATGAACCAATATGTTAACATGATGATAAACCGTGGAAATGTGGATAAATTATAGATCAACTTGGGGTCTTAGGTGGTTTTCACCTAAGTTTTCAGACGGCCCTTCGATTTCCCGCGTCCCATTCAACCTGCCCGAGCAGCTGCTGCACAGATCCTGGGTGCGACTTCATGCTTTTGTGGGCCGGGGAGCCTCAGAAGGAAGCAGCAACATCGACAAAACGAAGGTTTCGGGTTTCGACACCTCGAAGTTTTTGTGAACCTCCTGTACCCCAAAAAATTGGTCAAGTAAAAATTTGCATCTTTGAATATATGTTTGCTAGGCAGATCATGTACGACTGAGGGAAAACGGTTGCCATGTTTGATTGAGGCCAACTGCTTGGAACTGTGGTCGTGACATCGACCAGCTCAACCAGACCTTGCCTTTGAAAAATCCACCGGCCGAGTGATTCTGTTGAAGAAAAGGAAACACGAATTCGGGCGGTTTCTAATGTGTTTCTAGCTTTGAAGAGCTGTTATCCAGCTAACTATATTCATTATCAATAATGAAGTACTGATCGTGAATAGCATGATTACAGCTATTCAATCAATTTATGGTGAGGTTCTTGTGAGATGGCAAGATTGCACCCAGAATGATGCCTCCAGGAAGCCAAAAGAAGGAGTACAAAAAGGACATCGTCACAGGCACTTCCTCCAGTGTCATCGAGGCTGCAGTGGCTATGGCGTGTGCGGGGAAGGTTCGAATCCCTGTGGGACTTGCATAGTGTGTCTCTAATGTACAGCACAGAGGTAGGGTAAACTCATGGATAAAAGGAGGAAATAGAGATTCTATAAATGGGAAGGGTAAGATGCGTCGCACAAGAAACTTTGTGTCTGTCTTCTACAGGCATCATCCTTGTGTCCACATTTGACCAGTAGGTGCTGACTAACCTTTCCTTTCCCAGCTTGTCCTAGCCAAGGATCCATGAGCCACCATCCAACTTTGGGTGGCACGGAAAAGATGCTCTCGTGGCCAAACTTTCCATACGCAGTGCTGGACGAACATTCCTCAGCGACCATTCCAACATGGGGCCATGTCAATCACTGAGCAGGTTGACCCGTCTTCACACGACCGGGTGTCTGAAGACCCCAGATCAATAATTATGGCATATTATGGCCATTTGAAGAGGGAAAATCATGATGAACCAATGGATGATAGTCAATGCTGCGTAGGGAAACTCAAGCATCACTGGACTCCTCAAAGAAATCCGGGGCGGCCAGGTCCAGACAGAGGTGACCACACATCCACAATCCATATATGGTTTGTCTGAAAATAAGGTACCCAACTGAATCCATTGCTTGTCTCTATTAAAACAGCAGCCTTTGGAGGCTATATCATGGTATATCTCATTTTCAGACACACCCATATTTTATCATATGTTATGATTCACAATGATTTACATGAGGGTCCTATTTTGCATGATTTGTTTCTTCGTACGAGCCATTGAAATGGCTAAGTCATTGGGGATGGTGAATGCTTTGGGTTTACCACAGACGTGAAACACCATCAACAACTCATCATTCAAGGGTTAAGTATGGTTAGATCCCAAAAAAAACTCACTTCAGGGAGCTTTACACCATGTAAAATCACATGTTTCTTGGGCTTTTGGGCTTTACCACGGTGTCTTTTAAAGGCCATCGGATTTCAACGCGAATGGATCCAGGATGATCCAGGCGTCCGCCAGGGTGGTGATGAAGACCAGCAACGTGGCCCAGGTGCAGAGGAGGTTGAAACCTTGGTGGCGCCAGAAAGCTGCAGGAGGATTTGGAAGTCTATAGAAATGTCTATCCATATGATTTGGAAGTCTAGAAATGTCATGAAATGTCTATCCATATTAAATCCATTTCTGGGTGGGCCAGGTTTACCACTAGTTTTGGATGGTTTTGGTTCATGGTTAGCTGTGAGACATCGGCCATTCTGAAAGGAATGAAACCAACCATCCATCCGCCGAAGCTGATCCCTCTGTGAATCCGATCAAGAAACTGGTGGACCTGCTAAATCTGGCCAAGGCAAATTTCTGCCACCTTGGACATCTCATCAACTGACCGTTGCATGATGGTTTGAATACTAAGCCTGAAAAAAACCTCGGATGTGACACTGAATGACGTTGGAAAGTCCAACAAAATCATCGGTCATTGCAAATGTCTGGACACTTTGCAACAATCATACAGCCAAAGCCACTTGTTTTATGCTTCCCCCTATACCAGGTACCACCTCTTTGATGCATCCAGGAAACCAAATCACCTGGGCCTCCGCCACCTTTTCGGCAGTGTCTAGTTGACCCTTGCGTCTCATGGCACATCACCAGGTTGCTCAAAAGTCGGGGAGCAATCGATCATCGATCCAGAAAATGGGGCACAAAACTGGTACTACCAAGTGTTTCTTACGGAATATCAAACATCTTTCATCGTCTTCAAGGTTAAAGAGAAGAAGTTGCAGATTTTTTTGGCGGGATTTCCATGATGGGACGGATGAAAACTCTCCCATTTATAGATCCAGTTCCCATTGCAGTCTCAATTTGTAGCCTGCTTTCAGGTGACGCATTCAAGAATGGCTGTGAGCAGAGCTTGGCTCGTTCCAGGAACCCCATAGCACTTCGGTGGTCCCTTTCATGTACAACGGTATCTACGGACTGTTCAGAAGAAAATCACCAAGTATCCGCACATCAAATCAAGCATCATCATGCAAGAACTTCAACATCTAAGAATATCTATAACCAGTGCCAGAATATAGCAGAACCATAGCCTATCCAAAATTCGCTCCAAAGCAGTGCCTAACGTCCCAACTTTTTGGATGTCCAACTCTTCTGCCTCCTTTGGGCAGCTCCAACAGCTACAGAAATTCCTACGGTTTTGCCAGGCGCCAAATGTGGCTGGCCATGTGCTTTCTGGCCGCCTCTGCCTGTAGCTGGAGCGATTGAACAGCTGGAGTTTCCTGGATTCTGAAAAGTTCTGACTGTTTATCACCCATAGGATCCATGGTGCTGGTATATATGCTAACATGACTGGGGTATATTGATGGGATTCATGTTACCATATATAGCATACATGGATCCTATGGGTCATAGATGATTTAAGAATCTAACATCATAGATGATTGAAGATGATATAAGATGATCAAAGCAAAATAAAGACTACCAAGAATTGGACTCGGAATGCTTGAACAGTTTTTTTTCAGAGATGATAAACTATAAAATGAATCATGGTTCAGATAAGGGGGGAGGAGTTGTGCAGAGGCTTTTGGTAGGTACAAAACGCAATGCATACGCTGCGCAACTACAAAATTCAGTGCATGGTACCTTTTTTGCAGCTACAAAATACAGAACACAACCTTTTCTGAGTCGGAAAATAATTCAAAATCAGCACTACAAAATCCAATGCATCTGAAGTTAAAAAAATAGCTGAATTGCTAACATGATTTTTCCCAATGACATTTTGTAGTTGGGTCTATGCCATCCAAAGTTCCGACCAACATAATTTCGGAGAACATTTTGTAGTTGTCAATGATTGAATTTAGCTGGATCAAGTGTTGACCCCGTGCAGTTTGTTAGATGGCATTCTGTAGCTTCATGATCTGTTTGTGTCCATGTACATGTCACGCACTGTTTCCTTTTTCCCACCTCTTCTCACTTCAACATATACAACTACAAAATGCAAATGAGGATTTGAAAGGAATCAACTACAAAATGAATGCAAATACTAAAAGGTGGTCCCAACTCCTCCTTTTTGTACAAAACGACCCCTGGCTGGCATTCTGTACTGTAGCCCAAGTCCTCCCCTTTACGTAGCTAAATTTTGAAGGAGGATTAAAATGACATAAAATGGTCAAATGGTGCAGTTGAAAGGCATGAAATGTCTCCGGATATGAAAGTGGATGACTGATCCATAAAGCCTGTACCCATCAGGTTAGCGAGAACAAAAACCTGCCTGCGCTTGGGTGACATCCTTTGGATCCTTGTCGCGACACAATGCTTCGGCGAAAAGCCTTGGTACCAGTACCACGCATGACGTACTGAGGGGCACTGCCACCTCTCCCGTTGCAGTCCCAGGGATGATGTCGTTCGTGATATTCATGTACAAAAACTGTTTCGAGCATTTTCGAGCACAATATGCAATAGCTAGAGACTATAGGGAGTGTCCTTTCCCCAATGAAAAACATCAAGTAGACTCCAGTTGCGACAAAGTTGTGAAGCACTCTTCGCGCGATCCAATCACCAGCATTTCGGGGAAATCATATTGAACCTGTGACTAGCTAGCCCAATCTGGCAAAAAGATTGCTCATATTCTTATGTTCAAAATACTGTTCAAAATATGACTACTACTACTACTACTACCACCACTACTACTACTACCAAAAAAAATAAAAATAGGCTGATTCAGCTCCAAGCAGCAGAGCGAACACTCCGCAGTCACAGGCATTCTGCTGCTTCCCCGCCGGTGCCACCCTGACTTCCGTCTTTGGGGCCAGCTTGGCAGCCAATAGTTGGGCGGTGTGCAGATTGCCGGTGCCTTGATTGGTCCCAGGGGGCATGAGGAGGGCTTGGGGTGCCAGGATGAAGATGATGATGATGAGTGTTATTATGTAACGTTATCATATTATATTATAAGACTTATTGCTATACATAAATATATTTTTTTTTATTGAGTTACCTATTTATTTACTAAACTATTTATTTTGTAATATATGTTGTTATTGTATACATTGTTATATACATATATTATGGTTTCTATATTATGATATAATGTGAGGATTTTCCGAAAAATAAATCGCTGGGTCCCAAAAGTTTCTCTACTTCCCGAATTTTTCTCTAAGTTTTTTTAAAAAAGAACTTAGAGAAATTTTCCTTTGACACAAGCAAGTGAAATTTCTCTAAGTTCTTTTTAAAAAGAACTTAGAGAAATTTCCTTTGGCACAAGGAAGGGAATTTTCTCTACGTTCTTTTTAAAAGGAACTTAGAGAATCTTTTCTTTGGCACAAGCAAGGGAATTTTCTCTAAGTTCTTTTTAAAAAGAGAAATGTTCCATTGACAAAAAAACTACAGTTTTTTTTTTGGTTCGGCCGCGCGAAGCGCGGAAGAATTTTTTTCGCCTTGGGGGTTGGCCCCCCCCCCCGCGGGAATGCTCGCGAATTTTTTGGGATGATTTTCCGAAAAAGAAATCGCTAGGTCCCAAAAGTGTCTCTACTTCCCGAATTTTTCTCTAAGTTCTTTTTAAAAAGAACTTAGAGAAATTTTCCTTTGGCACAAGCAAGGGAAAAAGAACTTAGAGAAAATTTCCTTTGGGACAGTCAAGGAAAATTTCTCTCAGTTCTATTGAAAAAGAACTTAGAGAAATTTTCCTTTGGTACAAGCAAGGGAATTTTCTCTAACTTCTTTTTAAAAAGAACTTAGAGAAATTTTCCTTTGGCACAAGCAAGGGAATTTTCTCCAAGTTTTTTTCAAAAAAACTTAGAGAAATTTTCCTTTGGCACAAGCAGGGAATTTTCTCTAACTTCTTTTTAAAAAGAACTTAGAGAAATTTTCCTTTGGCACAAGGAAGTGATGTTTCTAAAAAGAACTTAGAGAAATTTTCCTTTGGCACAAGCAAGGGAAAAAGAACTTAGAGAAAATTTCCTTTGGGACAGTCAAGGAAAATTTCTCTAAGTTCTATTGAAAAAGAACTTAGAGAAATTTTCCTTTGGTACAAGCAAGGGAATTTTCTCTAACTTCTTTTCAAAAAGAACTTAGAGAAATTTTCCTTTGGCACAAGCAAGGGAATTTTCTGCAAGTTTTTTTTCAAAAGAACTTCGAGAAATTTTCCTTTGGCACAAGGAAGTGATGTTTTTAAAAAGAACTTAGAGAAATCAATAAAGTAGAGAAAGTGTTCTCCCTTTTTCTTTTCCAGCTTAAGAAATAAGATTTTAGTTTTTTTTTGGAATTAAATAAAGCCAAAACATGTTTAGTCCGGGTGAAGCTCTAATTCCCTGAAAACTTTCTCTATTTCCCTGAGATTTCTCTAAGTTCTTATTAAAAAGAACTTAGAGGATTTTTCCAGAATATCTACGATGTAAATCAAGCACTTTTGAGGCCAGAACAATACTTTTGAGCCCATTTTTCATCGTAGAAAAACTGAAATTCAGAAATATCTACGGTGAAAATTGCATCAAAATCCATGCTTTTGGCTTCAAAAGAGCAGCATTTTCACCGTAGGAAAACACCCAAAATCCTCTAAGTTCTTTTTAAAAAGAACTTAGAGAAATTTCAGGGAAATAGAGAAAGTTTTCAGGGAATTAGAGGATGCACAAGAAGTGATCAGGATTGAAGTAAAATTCACAAAACAAAATGCAACAAAACAAGTTCCATATTTTTTTCAATGAAGAACGAATAACCAAACCTTTGTTGAAGCATTCCCAAATCTATCAGACTTGTGCCGGAGCTGCCATATGTGTCTGAGAATCAAGGCGCTGCAGCTCCTTATTCGGAGCAGCCATTCAGTCCGCATGTGACCAGCACAGTGTCTCAACATATTATTGTTGTAGGAGTCAGGAGCCCCTCACACGACTTGATGTTTCTGCCAAGGAGCTCTGCAAAGCAGCATAGTGGGTAATCTCTGCCTTGAGATCATCCAATGAAGGCAAGTCTGCCAGAGAATTTATAGGCGCCTCAGTCTCAGTCTGTGTCTCAGTTGATTGAATATATGTGCTCGTGTCGTGTCCTTGTAAGTTGGTGTGTAATGAACAAAATCTTATCACTCTCTCAAGTCTCTCAAGCAAGGCTAAGGGCACTGCAGTCATGACATGCCTCCTCCTGAGCGCTTCGTCCCTTTCATTTGGCCTTCGAACCATCTTGTAGCCTTGGTGTATCAATAATGAAAAACATAATGTTTTAACAACTTGGCACCAGCAAGGTGTTTGCAAGATTCTAAAAGCAATTTGCTATGTTTGAATACATACTGATGTGTCTGTGTCTGTGTATGTGTGTGTGTCGGGACATTAGTGCAACCAAAAACCTTGCAGAAGCCACCAAGCAATCATTCTAACAGCTATCTCTTCTGAGATGGACGTAGTGACGGAAATCTCCTTTTTGCATTTGCGCTCCTTGCCGTCCTCCTTCACCGACTTGTGACAAGGGCAAGTCACATAGAAAGCACCCTGGGCGACGTGGCGAATGAAACGGTACAGGGTCTGGCACAGACACATGCGCAAACAATTGTCTGATACTGATATTGTTTTTTGTTTGTTGATTCATTGCATGATAAATCTGTGCAAACAACTAGTAGATCTGATCTGAATAAGGTGGACGGTCGAGGGACAGATCCTTTCTTGTCAGTCCGCTTCACGACTGGGATGTTGTCAAGCCAGACAATGCTTGCATTGAATATGATGACGGCTCAGAACTTCCCTGTGGTGGAGTAGCAGCAGCTTTGGCTTTGGCCCCTGTCCCTGCACTGGATGGTTTTGATTTCGAATCTTGATCTGCGGGTTTTGGTGTAGGAGCAGGCTGAGCCGGCTGAGCAGGTTTGGCCCTTGCACTGGAAGCTTTTGCATTTGCTTTCTGTGAGTCATCTGCTGCAGGCTTTGTTGCAGCCGCAGGCACTCCTTCTGTAGTCATTAGTACTGAAGATTCCTCGTACTGTATATTTGCACTGCTGGCAACGGCTGCCTCTATAGGGCTGCTTGGTCTAGATCCCATCGGTGCTGACAGTGCAGATTCTGCTGCCGACCCTTGGACTCCAACTTTTGCTTCATCATCAGAATCAGACAATACCACCATAGGCACATCATAGACAG
>Ga0126342_10021368_pt1 | contig 10793 bp, 9 predicted proteins | sample Cyp1metagenome_FD_92528 | JGI IMG/M metagenome (GOLD analysis project Ga0126342, IMG submission 92528) | Coral microbial communities from Lord Howe Island, Old Settlement Bay, Australia - Cyphastrea 1 metagenome | ecosystem: Host-associated > Invertebrates > Cnidaria > Coral ... | reverse complement strand
GATCTTGAGCCATCAACCATTGCCCTGCACCAACAGATAGCAGGCAGATAGCAGGATCACTTCCTGAGTGCCACTGACAAGAACCATTCCCATATGCTCCATGTATGGAATATTTACCAACATTTGCCTTAAAGATCACCCAAATGTAGGTAAATATACCATACATGGAGCCTATGGGATTAGTCACTAGAATTCAATAATCCTAGATGGCTGGGAAATCTCATAAATGTCGGCATCGTGGAGATTCAAAATACGACTCTCGTAACAGGAAATATGCCTTTCATAGCCATTAATACATATATACTTATACATATTATATATATAGAGATATTACAGATGTATCGCAGGTATTTCCCATATACTCTCCGGTAGTTTAACGTCGCTATGGAAAAACACAATGTTCAAAAAGTAACTCATTATAAATCGTCGAATTTCTCATGAGCCATGGTTTCCAGTTCCCAAACTATTAAATAACCAGAGGGTAAACCATCATAAAACACATTCCAGACTTCCTAAAACTCTAGGATTGAAATTCTCAGCTGCATACTGCTATCACCACCTTTTGTTTGCTCTAAGTTGCTTGGGATATATGAATTTCTCTGACAAAAAATGCAGTCAAACATCGAAATTGATGAAAAATGATGTTTATTCATGTTTGTCAATGTTTATCCTCATTTTGCATGAAAATGCGTGGTGTATCATGGAAGAATCATATATCTTTTAGCCATATATTCCAAAAGTTCACCGAATTTCATAGGTATCTTGAGGTTTTTGTAACTTCATCCCATGAAGTTCGCAGCCCCAGGAGTTCTCCAAGTCTTTGCGATTGAACCACACTCTACAGCGCCTACTGCGACCCGACGCAGACGGTTCGAACCCCTGTTATGATGGTTTATCTTCTGGTGATGGGTCAAGACCTATTATGTTTACATATTTGGGGGAATAACCATTCATTAACCATCTATAACCATCTATTTTTTTGTACCCAAACGGTACCCAAACGGATTAGGTACACAACCATCTATTGCTGGTTAATTAATGGATGTTTATCCCCCTAAAAATGCTATCCCCAATTTGAAAAAATCATCCCTACTGATGGCCCAACTCTTCAAGTTCGTGGCACTCACGGAGATCCATTATACTGATGGCCCGCTGGTAAATTAACATTAGGGTGTGAAAAGAATCAATGTTTTGTGGAAACTAGTCGTCACCTATCTGCTAGGGTCTATATGAATTTGTTGGAGCTTATTTAATTGAACATAGGGATATAGTGGCCATTGGTTTTTGATGGGATATATAAGGGTAAAGCAGGGGATATAATGGGATGATGAAATGATTTATCAATAGTTATGGGAATAGTAATGATCAATATCTGAATATTATGCTCTCCCAATCTCACAACTACAGTAAACACAATAATCTATATATAATCTATATAATGGATATTAATTTTCGGCCCAGGCTTCCCTTCAACAACATCAAAGACAAAGGTGCTGAGGCGGCGGATCATGGCGGTCTTGGCGAGTGAAAAAAAATCCTGGGAATATCATAGGATAATAAAGTTATATGGCATATGTGTGATTGTGGCAACTATAATATAGTTATTAACAGTTAATCATAATATTAGTATAATTAACTATCATCCCTGTTAATATCATGGGATAATGGATAATGAAGTTATAATAATAGTATATAATAGTGGGATAAATAATGATAATATAGCATATAATGATATAATAGCATATAATATAGTGGGAGAACTGTTATTAGTGATTAACTATTGTGAATGTGGGATAAACAATGATGGGATATGTGTGACAATAAAGCACCTATCAATATGGGATTATAATGGGATTATAATGGAATATAATGGAAAAAACACCTGGAATAATGGGATAATAATGGTTATATAATGGTTTAATCCAACATCTATCCTCTGGTAAACTAGCAGTTTGCTGTGGAAAATCACCATCTTTAAGTTCGGTAAATAAACTATAAATGGGCCATGGCTTCAATCGCTATGTTAAATTACCAAAGGGTAACTACCTCAGTGTTCATAGTTTCATGTAGATGGCACAAGGGGGTCCAGCCACCCATTAGTTAATGATTTCATATGGAAAAACCTAGGTTTTTCCCCATGTTTGCAGTTGTTGTTTTGTTGAATCCTCATATTAGTTGACAAAATGCCCAAAATCCTCATGGTTCTGTGGATTTTGCACTTCGATATATCAATCGATTGGTTCAAGGGAAAATCTACAGGAAACCATCGATTTTCCCAAACTCATATTTTTCAGAGGGGTAGGTATACCACCAACAAGCTACACACCCAAACATTGTGGGAATTCCTGCTAGAACCTGGTAGGGTTGTCCCATGATCAGAACCATGTCTTCAGCGACACTTGATCCCTGGAAATCGTCGTATTTCGCCAAGTTACGGACATCGACTGAAAATCTGTGGGAGTTCATGGAAACCGGATGGTGGTTTGGAACGTGGCTTTTATTTTTCCATATATTGGGAATGTCAATGAATGTCATCATCCAACTCCATCATTTTTCAGAGGGGTAGGTATACCACCAACCAGGAAATTACGCATTTTTCCACCCCAACTAAAGCCAGGCCCTGGCTTTAGCCCTGCCCAGCAGCTTGCAGCACTTGGATCTCACCAGCAACGACCTTCGAGAAGCTGCCGCGGAGGTTTTTTCACTCAGCTGAGTTCAACCGTAGCAACCAACTTGGGGACCCCAGTCATAGAAAAGTCTGAACCCTGGAAATGCGTACTAGATATTATTGTCTTTTTGGTGAGGACTAAAATATGATAAGTCTGGTGGTTATAATGTAATATGCTATAGGTACAATATAATAATAGTAATATATAATATATATATATAGAGAGTAAGCCCAATTTTCAACAGTATTTCATGAATGAATCCCTTTGGTCATTTCAGAGTTTGCTATGCAAAAGCCTCATGTGGGCCTTTTTGCTACACCTTTTCATCAGGTGGGGAGACCATCTCACCATGACTTCCAGTTCCCCACTGTTTTTTCGACCCAAAAAAGAGACCCAAAAGAGGCCCCAGGTTTGGTATGTTGGGACCATAGAATCAACCCAGAACATCCCCTCATGACTCATGATATCTCATGTTTTTCACCCTCTGGCGTGGATTATGAGCACAAACTGGTGGCTAAGTACAAAGGAGTCATTAGACTTTCCGCGAAATGCAACATCGTTGTATAATCCATAATAATGACCATTATAATCCGAAATCACCATTATTAATCATAGTTTTATAGTCACAACATCCACAATGGTGATCAACATCGTTTTATAGCCAAAACTTGGATTATTTATTCAACATACACTTTAGTAATGATCAACAGTTTGCGAGAAGGTGGCCCGGTGGCCCATTCAAAAATTCCATGATGTACCCTCTGGTAAACTAACATAGCTATTGAACATGGTAATTTATAGTGAGTTTTCCCATGAAAAATTGTGATTTTCCATAGTTTTTTGTATGTTTACCAGAGGTACCGTTTCAAAGATTCTGATGTTCCGTAGCAAATCGTTGAATTACCAGAGCGAAAAAAAAGTAAATGTGTACATCTTATTTGGATCGATGGTGATATACATAGGGGGAATTAGATATTCATGATTTCAATATAGCTAGTGGTGATATACATATGATGATATACATCTAAATTTCAATGGTACTATACTATTAGCTATACTTCATGAAATTGATAGCTAATAGTGAATCTCGATGAACAATAATAATAATATCAACGTCACTGTGACGTCACGAAAGCACGAAAGATGATAGTTATGTCTTACATATATATATATATATACATGTATATTATTTATTGTAGTATATATACATGTATATTATTTATTGTAGTATATATATATATTAAGGTATAGTTTATATATTATATGAGGAATCATCCCAAAATGGCCGAACTTTTCAGGTTGCTGATTAAAAAATAGTGTATTTCAGCAAGATAGCCAGATAGCCGTTGATTTTTATGGCAATGTTCACGGGGATCTGATGGTGACAATTTTTCGGGGAGTTTCATTGTCAGATCATTGGATACAAAACGGATATCCTGGGATATATATCTCCGAATATCGTGGATTCCCAGTATAACTGTGTTTTATTTGGGATACCTCCATATGTGGTATGCTGTAGATAATGAATATATATATATGGTGTGTTTGGAAATGTGATATACACCCATGAAATGTTAGAATTTTAATGGAATGTTTTATTATGATGTTTTTAAAGACTTTGCATCTTTTCGGAGGCACACCCTATGATAGGGGGATCTAGTGTTTGAAAACGGGTGGATGGGCCAGCGAAATCCAGTTATCACCAGTTGAAAACGGTGCTAAAGATCCCATTGGTGGTTTGGAACATCGTTTTTTTCCAGATATTGGGAATTTCATCATCCCAACTGACGAACACATATTTTTCAGAGGGGTTGGTTGAAACCACCAGCCAGTAAAGATCCCATTGTTTTTGTTGGGTTGAAAAACCATCCTTTTGGTGATGCAGTGATGCAGGATTTCGCTGGCCCATCCACAGTATCATCACGGGATATAAAAAGCACAGCATGGGAGAAAATAAGATTACCTCATGGGATAAGAGGGATATGTGTAATGTCATCATCCCAACTGACTTTCATATTTTTCAACATGGTTGAAACAGGTTGAAACCACCAACCAGTTATTGTGTGATCAACAATATGAGATGGCTCTGTCCAGCAGTGGGGTGAATCCCCAAAATGCTCCTGTCCTGCAACCAGAGGAACAATGAGGATTATCCTTCGGATTTCAAACGCAAAACATGGGTAGAGTAACCTTTACCAATTGCGAGTTCCTTTGGCCAGCAAAACATGTAGCTGCCATTTTGTGGGAATAAACAAAAACCAAGAAGTTCTAGTTGCTTCAAGTTTGAACTTGGAATGATGTGGTTTCTGAGACAATGATCCCAATTGACTACAGGATATGTTGACTTCTTTGTGCGATTTTTATTGACATTCACCCTGCACACATATTCACAAATTGTATACTCTGATCAGACGTGACAGTGGAAAATCCCTCAATGTATAGCAAATGTTCCCAGCTTGAAACCTTAGTGGTTCCTGGGTCATGTCTCACAGTCTACTTTGGGATTTCCATAAATGGAGGATAGCTGGGTGGTTTATAATGGAAGATTTCATTACCCCCCCCTCCCTTTTAGGAAGCCTTCATTTCATGTCTATGAATTTCTAGTGTCTCGTATGTATTTTCTTGTTATTTCAGAACTCATGCTGGTTGGTGGTTGACCACATTCGGACGGTTTTTCATTGAGTTTACCTGACACCATTTAATTCTATGTGGGTAATGGGATTATAAAATATTATAAATATCGTACATCCTCCCTCATTATTCCAGGAGTCTATGGATTTCTATCCTTACACCTGGCTCAGCTGGGCAAATCACCATGACATCACCCTGAAATCACCATTTTTTGGGTAAAATCCCCATCTCGGGGAAGTTTTTCAGCAGGTGCTAGCTGCGTGTTTAAACCATCACCTTCGGCGGCTGGATCTGGGTATGAACCGCCTTGGTGATGGTGGAGCAGAGGTGGGACATTTGGACATGGCTCTGCGATGTTCTTTTCCGGATTTCATGGGCGGAAAATGGAAAACTGGTTGGTGGTAATGACTGGTTAATCATGGTTAATGATGGTTAATGATGTTGGTTAATGGTGATTAATGTCTGGTTGGTGGTTTGGAACTTGGCTTTTATGACTTTCCATATGTTGGGAATGGAATAATCATCCCAACTGACGACCTCCATCATTTTTCAGAGGGGTTGGTTTAAACCATCAACCAGAAAATGTCTGTGGGGCTTCATAGGATTTCATGAGATTTCATAGGGAAATGTACGGAATTTTCCATGGGAAATATGTGGGACATCTACAGTATGATTTTTGTTCGGATTTCATGGAAGAATTCCGGCAAATATAATGACAAATATGAGTTCTTTTATGGATTGCATGAAAAATTTAATGGTATACAATGAAATATTTGGGATTCAATGAAAGTCCATGGGACATATACATACATATATATGTATATATATATGAGGTAAATGGATAAAGATACAAGGGTATATAAAAATTGCATATCAATGGGGATATAATATGATATAATCCCATCCACCTCGTTGGTGGATGTGGATGGATGGTCCTTGTGAACCTCGGTTTTTGCGGGGGTTCATCATCAAAGATGTGGATAGAAGTGATCAATGATGGTTGGTGATTAAATGGGACTATATTACATGGGAATATATGCTATGATTACTACCATATGGGGATATCATTCATGAATATCTATGATATAGTTGATAACCGATAGTGGGTTGGTGATTCTGGCGGGATTTAGCCATCTAACACGACTTTATCACTACGAGACATGGTGATATAACGGATAAATGGTTGTAAAAACAAGTTTTTGATGTAATGAGAATTTAGCTGATTTAACCATCGTCGTTAGATTCATTAATTTTATTCACAGCAAGTTACTATGGTGCAAGAATTGACCAGTGGTTGAGAATTAGTTCGGGGATTATCCTACCCAAACTATTGGGTGTTATCATCCATGAACTGAAGAAAGGTAATCCTCATTAGCCAACCAATGTGGAATGACACACTTCGGGTTTTGAACACAAAAATGAAGGGGGGGATAAACAGGCATGCTAGAAACGAACTTTGCATATTGGACCAATGACAACATCACCATGTTTCTTGGTAATATCGGTCATGTTTACTCTTGAACATTGGGAGGCGCGGTGGAAATGCTGTGTAAAATGCACTTTGTTTTACAACAAACTTTGCACATTTTGATATTTTGTTGTTCGTTCAGCACTGGTTGATTTGCAGGCAGCCATTTGCTTACCGCACTATACACAGGCCCCATGGACCATGGATATAGCCAGACCCTACAAACCAGTTAGCAACATCAGAATCCATCCCGGCAATCTCAATCCGATTTTGGGTTTATGATTTTACCATATTTAACCCTCGATCTCCGGATTTTGGAAGCTGAAGTCACGATTTGGGGGATGGGATTTTGCAGGGATTATTCATTGTTTACAATCCCTTGTTCCTGGGGGTATTCGAGTTTGCTGTTGGTTGAATTCCCAATTGAGTTTATACTTTATATCTATGTGTATGAATACTTATACTGACAGGACTATATGCAGGTACAGACAGACTGACAGACAGACTTACAGACTTACAGACTTACTTACACACATGATCATACATGACACCAATGATTACACCGATTGCACCCCTTAAATTTCACATGGGAACCCCCCCCCTTTTTTGATTTTCCTCTTGAATTATGGCGAAAATTTGAGTTTCATATTGAATTTATCACTCATATGGACTCATATTAGATATTTAGGTGGTGAATATGATCATTGAAGCTGCAAACATCCAATAGGCCTTGGCCAATGCCTTGCGCGGCAACGAATGCCTGACGCATTTGGACCTCTCGCACAACGATTTGCAGCGCCCAGCTGGTGAGGCAGTGGTGCGTTGCCGAAACAGTTGGAAAAAGTGGGAAACTATGGGGAAAAACATCAGCAAGCTAATCTAAAGCATCCTGGTTTCACTTTTCGAGCTCTTTGTTTGGGGTTATTACGTAGATAATGGATGATAATGGGACTGGATCAGGACCCATTATGCATCATTATACCATATTTGGGGGCGCATGAATAGCAATGGCTGTTTGCGAGCTATTTCGGTGTTCACCAGAGTACAAGGATTTGGAGCCACACCCATATGCCCATTTATATATATATATGGGTAAATTATAACAACCTCACTGCGACCTCACTGGAATCATGGTTAATAAGGGGAATCATCCCAAAATGGCCTTAATTCAGGTTAGTGAATTATTATAATTTACCCATATATATATGTGTGTGTGTAATATGAAGGTTTCCTAAAATGGGATACCCCCAATCATCCAAGTCATGGATGACAATTTGTTAGTATTGAAACCCATGGTTTGAGGGATCCCCCATTTTAAGAAACCCCCAGATTATAGAGAGAGAGATTCAAATGTTTGTTTATGTGTTTACTGATGTGTTGCGTGGTTTATTTTCAGTTGGGTTTTGTAGTTGGAATTTTCAATTGTACTGAGCATGTTGAATTCACTTACTACAAACTTGGTAAAGGGACATCCCCATGATTTTGGTACATCTAGCCACCGGGGGGTTCTCGACCAGGGCACGATCCCTGAATTGGAGGATAATGTGTTCCTCAAAGTGAAAACTCAATTTGTGTCTATATTGTAACATCCAAACAACAATCCATACCAATCCCCCATTTTTTTGCTGTTCTTTACCCCAGATCTTGTTGGATTTTGACAACGAACCCCAGATCCAGAGAATCTGTAAAGGCTCTAGCGGATGCCCTGCGGGTCAACACAAGTCTTTCGCATTTGGACCTGGCTCGCAATGAGTTGCTGCAGCGGGGCGCTGAGGCCGTCCACAGCGATGGTGGCCGTGCTGGCTTGATGGTAGAAATCCTTAAGCATTTTTCACACGAATTTTTGACGAAAATAATGTTCTAAATTCTAAAACGTCTTAAAAAAGCATGAAATGTTGGTGGTGTTCCGCTGTTTTTTTCAAAAAAAAATGTCACAGAAAGAACAGTGAGTGGCTGCTAAAGCCCTTGGATGATTAGTTCAGGGGTTCTACCCTTTATTGGGGAATCTGCCAGAGGATCAATCTGGGCGGATTTTTTATGCGCCAAGTCTCGGTGGAAGTCTTTTGAAAGCAACAAAGCCTATGGGGATTTTTGACATACGAAACAGCTAAAGAAAAAACAAGATTGGAAGGTTTATGAGGGTTTATGGTTTGGTGGATGAATTAACTATGGTTTATGGTAGATATAACTTTACAACATTTTACAACTATAGTTAATGAGGCCATTAAAACTGGATCTTAGGTGGATTAACTATGGTTTATGGTAGATATAACGAACTAGTTAATGGGGATGATAATGGTTTATAAACCAACAAGATTAACTGGTTGGTGGTTTGGAACATGTGGATTATTGTTCCCATCATATTGAGAATGCCATCATCCCATTTGACTTTCATATTTTTCAGAGGGGTAGGTATACCACCAACCAGTTAGCCATGTTTAAAACCAAAACAAGTGGAGGATTATGATGGATTATGACTATTCGGTGACGTGTTGGTAACGTGTTTTGGCTGGATTTTTGTGGGTGGCTTCTGCTAAACACGGGGTGCCCCTCGAAAAAAAGAGGGATCGAATCGGATGGATTCGCCGCTGAAACGATTTCCGAATGTGCAAAAAAAGATGAGTGCCATGGTTATTAATAGACTATCATTGGGAATATCCATGGTTAATAATGGTTATTAATGGGAAACAATCAAGAGTCATGGATGAATAGTGTTCAACAAAAAGATGCGGTTCATTCCCCTGTAAAGCGGTACCCTCTGGTAATTTGTTACAGAGCTATTGAAACCAATTCACCCCATAGAAATAGTTGATTTACCTACTATAGCAGTGGTGATTTTCCACTTCGCAAATTGTGACAGTTTACCAGAGGCTAATTCTAATCCTCTGGATCCTTGGGATTTGGGTATATCTCATATGTTTAGTCACCCGTTGCGGAAAAAAATCCGGCTGGCTGAAATCATGGTGAATCTTCCATGTTGGGAAAGCCATCGTTGCATAGTCCAAGGCTCTTGTTGCAAGTTATGATGGTGTATGAAATACCAAAACCATCAGAGGGGTTCACCATGGTTCACCATGGTTCACCATTGTTTGGGAAAACCATCATTTTGGGAAGAAATTATATGAAATACTCTGAGTTGCAAGGAAAATCAGGGACCCTGGACAGGGAACAAGAATCATCTTAAGATTGGATGCGAATCGTGCACCAAAAAAAACATCGAAAATCCCAGAAAATGGTTGATTTTAGCATGACTATCGTATGGAGTCGAGTGTCAATGATTGAAAATCTACAGAAAGGCATGTTCTTTTGAAACTTGGATTTTCTTTCTATGGTATCCACCAATTCTGAGATAAAATTGGCGTGATCCCAATTTTTGTCAAAGTTTTGTCAAAGATCCTCGTTTATAACGCCGTTGCAGGCGTTGATCGGAGCCCTGCATGAGAATCGCACGCTGCGGCATTTGGATCTGGCGGAGAATCGTGTGGGCTTCAAAGTGGCGGAGGCGGGACCCGCCCCTTTTTCGGGTCCGAGTGGAGAGACTCTGTGTGAACGTTGGCAATGCAAAGTTGGGATTGAGTTTTAGTTGATGAGTTGTACGAATGTGAGCGAATATGGGGTTGATCAATGTTTAAAACAACTTTGAAGATAGTTACCCTCTGGTAATTTAACATAGCTATTGAAAATGACCATTTATAGTGGATCTTCCCATTGAAAATGGTGATTTTCCATAGTTATGTTAGTTTACCAGAGGGTATATACACATGCCATGTATATTTCAAGGTACTGGGTGTTTGCATGGTGTTGACTAGGGACGGTTGAAAGGAATAAAGATAATTGCTGTCTTTGCATGGTGTCTAAACCTGGGAGGAACAGGGCCCACTTAATGCAATCAGTCCGTATAGCGATACGGGTTTCTGCGAAAATGAAGTATCTCATAATAGTGCTATAGTATAATGGTTAGTAATCGTTAAGTATCATTAGTCATAGTTAAATCCAGTGTAATAATATATATAGTATATATATAT
>Ga0126342_10021367_pt1 | contig 10794 bp, 11 predicted proteins | sample Cyp1metagenome_FD_92528 | JGI IMG/M metagenome (GOLD analysis project Ga0126342, IMG submission 92528) | Coral microbial communities from Lord Howe Island, Old Settlement Bay, Australia - Cyphastrea 1 metagenome | ecosystem: Host-associated > Invertebrates > Cnidaria > Coral ... | reverse complement strand
TGTAGTGTAGTGTAGTGGAGTGTAGTGTAGTGTAATGTAGTGTAGTGTAGTGAAGCGAAGCGACATCTGAACCTCCAAAAGTGGTCCGAACCCCTAGTGTTTTGAACATTTTGACTTCGAAATGTGCTTCTCGCCACAATGGCATGCACTTTTTCGACATCCGAACCTCCAAAAGTGGTCCGAACCCCTGGTGTTTCAACTTCCAAAAGTGGTCCGACAATGGTGTGTTTCGTACATTTTGACTTGGAAATGTGCTTCGCGCCACAACGGCGTGCACTTTTTCGACATCTCAACTTCCAAAAGTCGTCTGATGCTGAGGTGTTTTGTACATTTTGACTTGGGAATGTGCTTCGCGCCACAACTGCGTGCACTTTTTCGACATCTCAACTAGTAAAAATGGTCCGAAGCTGGTGTGCTTTGTACAGTTTGACTTCGAAATGTGCTTCGCGCCACAACGGCGTGCAATTTTTCATCTCTCATCTGGCCAGCTGGCTCCGCACCCGCCGCTTTAGCGAGCCTACTTTTCGACCCTCCTGAGCGCGACTTTCCTACCTTTTCACGCATCTGCAGCTTCTTTCTTCTTACTCTTTCTCTTCTACTCTTCTTTCTTCCAATCTTTCTCTTCTCTCTGCCTCTTCGCTGCTCTGCTTTTCATCTGTCCATATTGTCGGAAGTTTGACTTCTAAACTTCCTTCGGTAAGGCCTAGTTAACCATATTATAAGGCCTATTTTTCAGGCCTAAATTTCAGGGAATATCCGAATATCCCCACAAAATATGGCCCAGAATATGGTACTAACGTACCTCCATGACTTAGGATCCTGAAATCGGCCAACACCACCGCATCATCCAACGCCTGATCAACATTTAGTTCAGGTCTTTGTGATCAAAACCTGCTGCCACATGGCACGCCAGCCAGGCTTTGGAGTCAGTTCTCCGCCAAAGCCACTTGGTGAAAAAGATAGATAAAGGGTCTCCGCCGTATACACGTATGGACCATATGGACTATTCACATTGTGTGTGTGTCAACTGTGAACACAAATATATATATATATATATATGTTATTATTATATATATATAATTATATATAGCCTATATAGTTATAATGATATTATATATAATCATATACAACGTCCCTATGTACATATGTCTGTATGCATGTATATATATATATATACATGTGATGTAAACGTATAATTATATATACTTTATATATATGTACACTATCCCCATGACTTGCTTGATGTATTTGGGGCCGCACCTCATTTCAGTAATCATGCATTGATTATAGATTCACCATTGAAGTCACGTCCATAATGTGTCGCATTAGATATATGAAGGAAAATCCGTTACTCATTAAAATCTATAATAAACCATTACAACCATTATAAAACCACTAATTAAACTCACTATAAACCCATATAGTCGCATAAAAACATAGATAAACCATCATCAACATTTATATATGTTCTTATAAGCCACTTAAAAGCCTTGTAAACCCATGATGCCACATCACAGTCCTGCATAATCCCATGCAATCCATCAACTTAAATCAATTATACGCCCTGTGATTCCCTGCTGCATCATACACTATGTACAAATACATACATTATATATATATATATTATATACATATATGGTACACATTGTGGTATAATTATACACATCTATATTCACACATATATATATATATATATACGTGCATATATATATATATATATACACGTATGATATTACATATACCTTGAATATAGACACCCAGTTAATACAGGGATTCATGTTTGCACATTTGGGATTTCAGCAACACGTGGAGGAAACACAATGTGTATTGCTTATTTATTGCCACATTCTGATAGATGAAGCATGCATGCTTTATCATGCTTGCATGTTTGTTTCCCACTTTGAGGTTTATTTTGCGAATGTTGACACCAGTTTAGCTGAAGTTTATTTCCATAAAAACCGGATACATCCGGATACAAAAAATCCCGATTCAATCCTCATAGATCTCCATGATATTAAAACATAATCCCATTTCTGACCGGTGCTTTCCCACGCGCTTAAATAAAGCGCCCGCTGATTTCCAGAGGTGGTGGATCTGTGGAGGGCTATGCAGTTTCCTGGTCATACGCCGTTTGTGGCCGTGGGAGGTTTTCCTGGAAAGTTGGTGATAGCAACCATTAATGACCATTATATAATGGCCATCACTTAATGACCAGTAATGACCATTAATGACCATTCATGACCATCCATGACCATTATTTATGTATGAGTTAGAATGACCGTTAATTCCCCAAGTCATAATTCACCCTGGAATTTGATGTTTTTTTCACCCTACGGTAATATTAAAGACCCCCCCAACGAGGAGCCCATATTTATGAATAGATCCAGTACACTCCGCTAGGGTTCGTTGGGAGGTATTTGATGTGGATAGGGAAATGTTTTTTTTGGGGGAAACTGATTACAAACCAATGGTACGAATGTGAATAGGTATATGATAAGGATGAAAACACCAATAACGATACTGATACTGCAAACCAACATGATAATCATGATCAATATGCAGCTTCAATCATGATAATCGTGATGATATCAATAAGAATCATGAGCCACACAAACCATGTAATCCTAGCTATTACCTGATTACCTGATTCATTTGGGGTTGTGACCTGATTCCATGCATTGGGACCCCCTGATATCAACGGATGATGACAGGCTGATCTCCAATGGTATAACTCGGATTGGTTAGTCAGAAACCAGCAACCAGCGATACGGACACTGTCCACCATGATCGATATGATCACCATGTTTGTTGACTAAGCAAGATTCGCACAGTTGGCCGATGTCCATGATGTCAATGGAAAATAACTGTAGTTGAAGGCAATTAATTTACATCCTGCATCGAAGATTAGCACGCCCTCTTTGATGTTGAGGTCAACTGCGTGTTTTACTTTTCAGAACTGTTTTCGCTTCAAACATTTTTTCACTTTTTGCACACGCAATCACACCATCACTTTTAAGCCAAGAGTAACAACCAAATTCTCAGACATTTATGCTGCAACTCATGTTGCCGCCCCCCAAAAATGTTTGGTTTTCATCCCCTCAAAAAAAAAACAAACACAATTCATGGGCCTCATGGCTAACCGAAAGTTTCAGGGTCACCCAGATCTCCAGCTTGGCCAAAAGCTTCCGGCACTGAGGCGCTTGGTGCCGGGGGAAGACAGTCGAAGCTACGATAATCTGCGGGCGTTACAAGATCTGGCGCGGGGAAAATCTTGGTTTCAACCGCATAGCGTTGCGGATCTTTTAGAGAAGGACAAAGAGAAGTTATTGGCTCTGCTGACGTGGGGCTTAGCTCCAGGACCGGATTCCGGGAGTCGTTGGTGGCGCAGGTGACTAGTGGATGACTAGCCATCTGATTTTTTCGGGGATAGTTTGGGTGACAAGTTTAGTCAAACGAAACCTTAAGTTGTTGAGTTGATTTTTTGAAACGGGTTTGGGATGATGGATCCTTATGGACCCCACTTCTTGCCAGGCACTGGCAAGACCCCCCCAAAAAAAAACTACGCACCAGTCCAGGAAGTTTCTTGGCGATTGGCCAATCACCCAGCATCTACGGGAAAGGCAGGGACCGGTTCACGGTTTGGGGCTGCATTTCTACAGCAAAAACAATACAAATCATATCATCACTCATATTTGTATACATATCCTATGTGTACTGAAAATGTATGAAAATGAGTTTTGTAGACACTTGAAAGATTGTCATTGGATTGGTTTCAGGGAAAATCTAAAGGAGCCTCCAATCTTTATATGTGATGGGAGCAACCATGGTTTCCTGTAGATGTCCCGGTAAGCACAGTGACCACCGATCAGGTCCCTATGGTGAATTCTGGAGAACTACCCAGCAGTCGGCATGGGATGTGGCTGATTGCCTCTATTGGAAGCAACTTGACAGCAGCATCAGGATGCTGGAGCTTGTGCAAATAAGATGGTGGAATTTCACCAAACTTGACATGCTAGTCAAGTTGTCAAAACAGCGTGTCTTTCAGAGCTGTTTCAGGGAGTGTCTGTCCTACTTTGGTGGAAGCACACAATATTGATCATGTTCAAAGATTTCACTTCAGGCCTCATCTTCCGGTATGGGTAGGTGATGGTAGGTGACCTTTGTTCAAACAGTAGGATGTAAAGATGCCTAGTTATACCCCTGACTACTAGTAGGGTTGTCTGCCTGTTGGGTTACAACCCTACTTGAAACCGGGAATGGGTTCCTCATGGTACCCATGAGCCAGTTTCAGCAGCTGATGCCTTTTGATCTGAGGAGATCGCAGAAAGACGTGCAAGACACTCTGAGACTGGTCGGTGGTTTAAAAACAACCTTTTTGTTTGTTCCAGAGCGATTTTCCCCACGGTCGCGGTTGATGACAGCTAACTGCGTCATTTGCAGGCGAAAGAGCAACTTTCACCCAAGTCAACCCAGATTTGGGGAAGATGAATGCAATTAGTTTTAGAGCGGAGCGGTTCAATGACCGACACTTCAGGAACCATTTGCGCGACGCTGGGACAGTACGGCACGTGGAGTCTGCAAACATCAAGGAGGTCACACACGAGGATGTGACTGATGAAAAGAGCAAGAAAGCCTGCATTGTTCATCTGCGAAGGGGGCAACATGACCCTTGACTTTGACGACTTGAAGCATTCAGGAGGATTTTTTGGCCCAAATTGACAAGCACATGTCTTCATGGGAAATCAGTGTAATTAGTGCATTTGGCAGATTTTATGAGACATTGTTTCTCAGTCAAGAGGTCGTTGTTCATGAAATAGTCTTGTCTGACGTGTAGCTACACCATGACAATTCTGGAGCCCCAAGTCCATTCACACGCAATTTCTGGTCAGACTTGATCTCGCCACGAAGGGGTGTGCCTGAAAATGGTTAGTATACTCAAGTTCGTAGACATTTCAATTGGGAAAATGTCTGGTTGGTTGTTTGGAGCATTTTTTTCCGTATATTGGGAATGTCGTCATCCCAACTGATTAACTCATATTTTTCAGAGGGGTTGAAATCACCAACCAGTTTTTATGTTCATCCTGGGATGATGCTTCCCATTGACTTTGGAATGGAGGGTGCCAGCGGCTCAACCACCAGAATTCTTCTGACCCCCGGTTTTCATAGAGGCGCCTTTTTTTGACTCCTGTTTGAGCATGTTTGAGCCTTTTTTTGGTATGTACGTATATCTTTGGGACGTACTTTAAGTGAACAGAAACTAGAGATTGAAATCTATAGCTACTTTGGTTGGACAGTCGGACCATTTTTTCTGTTAAAACCGCGGTTTTCCTTGGTACACCGAGGATTCTGCTGAAGCAAAATCAGAATTTGAAGTGCTCTACCGGCAGCCTGGCAAGTGAGAAGATCTGCTGGATGAGAATCCCAGGAAATGGGATAGAAAACATGTCTATCTACATCCCTTCTATGATTAGTTTCTCCAAGAATGGAATATCCACAAATTGCCATTGTAAGGAAAGGGATGGTATCTACCCTCTGGTCAACGTTTACGTAACTATGGAAAATCACCATTCTTAATGGGTAAATCCACTATAAATGGTCATTTTCAATAGCTATGTTAGTTTACCAGAGGGTAAGTAGCTAGTCCTTTCAGTGTTCGGGAAGACCACAATTCATCCACACAGAAAATTTGTGACCATCCTTCGCTGCATCCGCAAAAAATGCATCCGCTTCACCAGGACTTGGTGAGCTCCATAGCTTGTAAATGGATGTTCAGTCCCCCAAATATATTTATGACTGACATAGCCATGGAAAGATCCACCATCTTTAATAGGTAAGCCATCTATAAATGGGCCATTTTCCATGGCTATGTTAAATAACCAGAGGGTAATTGTAGGTTTTGAGCCTTCCCCAGTTACCCAACTGTTTACTTAAACAACTGCAGAGCGTATAAGATGCAACTTTTTGTTTTCTTGCGTTATGACTTATCGATGTCGTTGGTGCTGTCATTGGTGGTGGGGGTACTCTCGGGTGTACCCACTGGTTGCACTAATAATGGCACAGACCACATTGTTCCATAAAACGGCAGAGTGAATATTTGGGTTGGGAGCAGGTATTTGTTTGCCAACTGATATGTTGCACCCTCATGGTTCGACATTTCTAATAGGATTACTAGTATGTACCCTTTTCTATGTTTCCTGTTTTGACAGCCTATACACACATTTATTGTTTCTGGATTGTTTACGCTTTCTTGCCGTTGGTTTTGGATATTTACGTTTGATCTTCTTTATCCATCCCAAATTAAGTGGAATGGTTAACCCCAACTGAGGAACATTTTTTTTGTTTGTCAAATACCTTGTTCAATCTAAGTCTTGTTGCCGAAACATCCCCACATAAGGTGGTGCTCTGGTCTAAAAGATTACCCTCTGGTAAACTAACATAACTATTGAACATGGCCTATTTATAGTTGATTTACCCATTAAACATGGTGATTTTCCATAGCTGTCTTAGTCATTACTAGTCATTACCAGAGGGTAAACATCCTAGACCAACACCCCCCCAAAAAATGGGATGTTCGACCATCAACGAGTTTTTTCATGGCTCAACCTGCTCAGCCTGCTGGTGGTGCGCAATGCGGCAAGGTTATGCTCCCCTTTCAACGGCAAGGCAACGATTAATAACTTGAAGCTTGGATGGTGGGGGATGTCCCAGAATTGGAGGGAAATTTTGCACAGGAGAAACTTGGAGAAACCACCATTTTCGGACCAATAAAAGTGCTCAAACATATGGTTTTCTCTGAATCAAACCAAGTTCGATGATTATCCAGTTGTCGCAGAACCAATAGGAACAAATGATGTGGGCTGACGTGGGGATATTGTAAGTGGCTGATCCCTCATTGGAGGCGATGATTAGCCCCTCCTTTGGAGGCTCGTTGGAACTCGTTGGCCAAACAGTGCCTGTAAATCCAGCAAAATTCTCGTGGGAATTGTCCCAAATTTGCAGCCATAGCAGTCAGTCTTGTGAATGATCCAGATTTGCCCAGTGGGAATGCCAGGTAGCACCATGGAACAAATCGGGAGATTCAGAAAGAAGATTCATATGGGGCCAGATGACCCAGATTTTTTTCGGTTGCTGGTCTCATTTACCCACGGATCATCCGGATGGAAGACGATGGAACCAAACAGAATCGGACAGGATGCCGATTCTGCCGATTCTGCAAGCTTGTAAAGGCTTCCTGGAATGGAATAGGTCATAGGGTCTTCAGATGTTTGTAGAACATGTGGCGCCATGTCTGAAAACTTAGAAAGGGAAACTCCCCTTAAATTTCATGGATGTTGATGGAGTTTGACAATGTTTGACACCCCATTTTGATTGTCAGACATGATCAGATATCAATGATGTGTCATACGGTTATAGAAATCAATGGTCAGACTATAACTCCCCAAATTTGATGTATTGTTTATAGGCTTCTATCAAGTTACATAGGTTTATAGATGTTTATAGGCTTATAGAAAGATGTATAAGGCAAAACTATTCCATTTTTTTTAATTAATATTTATACTTCCTGGTGCTTAGCAGGGAATGAGGGAATATTCCATAATCACAATCAATAATTACCCCATTCCCATCCATTTCCATCCATTCCCATCCATTCCCTACGTTTAGCACCAGTAAGTATATCAGTTATATCCAACCCTCATTTTCAGAGATGTACCGATCCAGCCCGAGGAAGATCGTCTCGCCGGTGCATCCATGTGTCGCTTGGTGCCCACCATCGCAGATCCATTTGCAGATCAGTTGGAACAAACATGTGACAACTGTTTACCAAAATGTATCAAAACGTATCATCGTTGGTATCAACATGTATTAACATATATCAACATATAGAAAATATAACCATAACCAAACATGATATATGTTGACAACATATATCATGTTTGGCTATATTTTCATATATTTCCCACATGTGATGACATGTTGTTTCCGATTGCAGAGTGACACCTTGAGGCACTGAATTGGTATATGCCTTATCGGAATTGTGAAGGCCTCAAAGAAGTGTGCCTCAACTGGTGGCCAGGTAGCAAGATGGCAACGTTTTGCTAGGGTTATTGATCACTGTAGGCCGGTTTTCAAAGTTTACTTCCGTGAAAAGTACTAAGGGACCCTAAAATATTCCGATGTTCAATAGGAATCTGCCGAGTTTAAGCTTGCTTCCGAGTTTCTGTCCCCGGGTGCCCTAAATCATCATTTTTTTCAGAGAGCTGTTTTGGGTCGCTCAGACGCAGGAAGTCACCCGCATATTCATTGCTGAATACTACGAGACGATGGCCGGATCGCTGTCGTCCCAAGCGCTTTGTGGTGGCCAGTGGTGGTGACTATCGGACCGACTACCATGGGGATACCAAAACGCGAGTGCCTTGGTAGGTTGGGGCAGATGGTGCTGAGATGGATGGCCAGTACTTATGCTATTTAGGTGTCACTTTGGTAAACTAAGATGACTATGGAAAATCACCATCTTTAATATAGGTAAAGCATCTATAAATGGGCCATGTTCAGTTAAATTATCGGAGAGTACGGGAGATTTGAGCCATGATCATGGAAGAGTGTGGTATTTTTGGAGTGAGACCCGGGTTGGTCAATGAAAACAGGCTACCAAAAATTTTATCCACTAGGTTAATTATCAGTTCGCATTTTTTTGGTCGTTTGGAATGAAGACCCCATTTTCAGACACACACACACAAATAATTCATTATGTATATATATATATTTTTTTTATAGTGTTGGTTCGCATATCCGAATAACAACAAATTATATATATATATACCATTATAATTTCCATTATATCACCATTCAATACCAATTGTATCCTTCTTAACAATCATATCTCCATTCAATACCAACTATATCCCACTCACTCACTGTAAGATTGCCTATTGTAGCTGGTGCCCCCCCCCAGTTGTAAGTTGGTTTATAAACCCATGAACTAGTTCGTTATATCTTCCATAAACCATAGAATTCAGCCACTTATAAGGCAACTGAACGCTATCTTGGGGGCCCCACATTGTATAATTATCATAATGATGATTATAAATTATAACCATTAATATTGATAATATTGATAATTTATAACATTATATAATATTACTATAACATGGTATATTGTGATATTATTATAACATGGTACGGTATATTAGAATATTATTTTGACTTTGCATATTATAATTAATTATTGTAACATGGTAATACATGAGATATTTTTAAGATTATAACATTATACAATATTGATACATTGTAGCTGGCCACTTTTTGCGACTCATCCACCCCTTGTGAGGTGACAATGCTCCGTGGCATCTCCGTTCCTCGGTTCGTATTTTTTTTTCAACAGCTGGGAGGCCACCGCAATGGCAATCAAACAAAGGGGATAAAACATCCTCATTTGCATCTATTCATATACGTATATATATATATATATATATATTTAATTACAGAGATAATATATATATGTATATATGTAGATATAGATATATATATATAGTTTCGATGAAAGGTAGTTGGGTTTTCTTTTGGCGATGTTTGATTAAATTTTTTAGAGTACTCTTTCCAGTTGTGGCATTTCTGTGGAATTCTTCGGAAGTCCTTTGTACGCTTGGAGCACGGTCAAGTCTGAAGTATGAAAACCTCAATGATGGGTCATTTCAGAATTTCTTTGCACTAAAGATATGTTACCCTCTGTTTGTTTGACGTAGCCATATGATAAATGGAGGTTTTAATGCGAAAATCATCTATACATGGATCATTTTCCAGAGCTACGTCAAGTAACCAGAGGGTTATGTTTTCTTTTGGATAGTGCAGGAATGCATCAACATGGGATGTATGCATCAACCTAACACTTGATATTGGCTAACCAAAGCACCAGCCAATCTGTAGATTCCAACATGGACATGTGAGGTGACAGCAAGTTCATGGATATAGCTTGCATATGCATGTGTTATATTTTGTTTTTCATTTCATACTTGAAAATGGATAGTTTGTGTTTTTTTTCTTCAGATATGTATCAACTAAATGGTTCATGGTGTTTTACAATAAAAAACCTCTGATGTGTAGAACTTTCATATACAAAGTTGGATGTCCTATGATTTAATAATCCCAATTGCCCAAATGTTGGATCCATGCCGGTGCATTTGAATGTATGCATAACAATCCCCAAAATGATGGAACAAAGATTATCCTACTAAAGTAGTGATAATCTATATACTTTTCTATTTTTTGGGGTGGGCTACGACATTAGATCATCACCGCACATGTTGATTGTATTTTTTGGGTGACAACCTGAAAAAATGCCGGTCATGTCGGGATGCTTTGACCCTGTCAATGTCCGACTTCACAGTGGTTGATGAAGAGGCCTTCACATATCTCGATGCTCTAATTGTTCACAACCACTGAGAAATAAGTGCATGCGTTTTTTGTGTATCAGATAGATTCAGATAGATTGGTCGCAACATGTTGTCCTCAGTCAACAGAACCTTGTTGCCTAAATCCCCATTGTTCTCGGATGTGCTTCAATCCTCACGTTTTTTTGTATGTTTTCAGAATTTCCCGTATTCTTATGGTTACAGTAAATAGGACTGGAAATCAAATTCAATTGGGATTAAATCTGAATTTAATTCTTCTCTGGTTTCCAACCTACTGGGCATGTATCAGAAGAATTAAAATCGAGTTTAATCCTTTTCTCAGATGTCATTCTTCTGGCAGATGGCTTTTTCTCAGATGCAATCTTCTGGCAGATGGCTGCTCAAG
>Ga0126342_10021366_pt1 | contig 10794 bp, 10 predicted proteins | sample Cyp1metagenome_FD_92528 | JGI IMG/M metagenome (GOLD analysis project Ga0126342, IMG submission 92528) | Coral microbial communities from Lord Howe Island, Old Settlement Bay, Australia - Cyphastrea 1 metagenome | ecosystem: Host-associated > Invertebrates > Cnidaria > Coral ... | reverse complement strand
GGCAGGGAACACTGGGCCCGGATACTCGCGGTTGAGGTCCGGCAGGGAACACTGGGCGTGGATACTCGCGGTTGAGGTCCGGCAGGGAACACTGGGCGTGGATGGTCGTGGTTGAGGTCTGGCAGGGAACACTGGGCGGGGATGGTCGTGGTGGAGGTCCGACAGAGAACACTGTGGATCGCGAGTCGCAGTTGAGCAGGAGGACGAGGAGGACAACGAGAGGAGGAGGAGGAGGAGGACGAGGAGGAGGAGGAGGAGGACGAGGAGGACCAGGCAACTGACATAAAATCTAACAACCCTCACCTGGCAGGTGGGGAATAAGAGGAACGTTGAAGATCATTGAAGGACGTGTTTGATGATATGGGCACACCACACCTACCTTTTCAGGTGAATCATGCCTGTTTTCACTATTCAATGTCTTGTCCGAAGTTGTTTGTTCCTTGGGCATTCACATGAGTCGAATTCAGACAGCAAAAACAGTAGCACCAGCCAGGCTAGGAGAGACACATGGATTGGACAACAATCAAATGATGTCCGCAACCTATTTAATCTATGATTATTTGGCATATATATATATATACATATATGTACACATATATGTGATATTATATATATAGTATTAATCTTAATCAACATTGGCTTGCGGTCCTGTCATGGCGAGCGTGCCAGCTCCCCTCAATTTTCCAAAGCTCCTTGGGTCCTTGAGTATCTCCTCATGAATTGAGTGGTAGTTTCTCATGAACATTTTCCAACATGTTTCAATGCGATCATTCATGGTCGTCTCATGCCATTTCAACTGTATCCACGCAGGCCGGATGTCACGCTTCAAGAAGATGTGCTCCATGCTGATGAATCGTAGCTGGTCTTGCGATCGAAACTGCGCGCTGCACACCACCCGAACCCCGCCCCCCCTCTCCAAGTCATTGAGGACATATCTGTGTTCAATGCTACTCTTCGCAGCGTATGCCTTGATTTGACAAGGATGTGTTTGTTTTTTGTCTTCCCATTTTTCAATGTTTAAAATCTATATATACATGCATACATATATATATATATATATATACAAACCTTGAAAACATGGATAATCAACTCCCATTGATAGATGACAATTGCTGTTGCTGTTCAGACCATTCCGCTGGATGCCTGGGGTCACCGACCTCGGCCATGCAGAGACGTCCACGGTGGTGCTGCAAAAAGAAGAGAACGCGGGGATCCACGAAAACACCGGATTTATATATATACACACACATAATACACAAATATGCAATTTAAATCGCTAAGTTGATTTATACTACATAATTTATAATAAGTAGTAAGTAGTTAGTTGTGGCGGCTCATAAACCAACAAACAAAACTGGAGGGGGGCACCGGCACCACCTTGTACAGACCTCAAGGAGAGCTGAAGAGCCCCGCCATCCCCAAATTCACAGTTCAGTCTGTGTCATGTTTGGTAGAACCATAGAAGAAATTTGACATCCATCGATTACTGGGATCATGTACCCATAGGATCCATGTATGGTATATATATGCTAACATTGGGGGTATATTGATGGTAAATGTTACCATATATAGCATACATGGATCCTATGGGGTATAATCTTTAGCTATTTTTATACATGGAACCACTATGGACTATGAACCACTCGGCGAAAGTGACGCAGCATTTGCTCCAATTGGATCCATCCATGGGGGATTTCCATGGGATTTCCATCACATTTCCGCGTCGCCAATTTGAATCGACCCAGGAGATTGCTCGAGAAAGCCCTTTCTCCATGTTTCAATAGTTAAAACATCAGAACTGCCCAATAAATTGTCGATGTCAAGTATGAATCATCCAGGTTTGTCTGAAAAGAGGCTACCTCATGCTACCCTGAAATTCACTGGTTTATTTTGATTGTCCCCAGGAAATTACCATAACGGAAACTGTCATAACTTGAGGGTATATTATATCTCATTTTGGGATACAACATTGCATTGTTGGGGATCTCGAGGTTGGCCCATGATCTGAGGTAGTCTCGAGCGCAAGTGAACCAAGTGAAGCAAGTGAAGCAAGTGAAGGATTGATGCCTCCGGAGGTTCCCTGAAGGGGATCTCCTTGATGACTAGTCCAACATGCATTGGATTTGGTGGATTCAAATTCAAATTACAGTCGTTATCCCGACTTTGGGACATGGAGCCCAGTGACTCGTTTTCGGAGTTTCGGAGTTGAGCCACCAATCAATGATGCTTAGATTGGTCACCAATCTTGCCAATATATTTTGGCTCGCGCGGACTTGCTCTTGTGGCCTTGTAGCTTCTGTAGACATGAGTGTTGCTGGACACTTTGCAAGCCTTGAGCTTGGCAGACTCTGATCAAAAGACCTGGTGGGTGATTGTTTGGTGGTTGCAACATGTTGCAACATGTTGCAACATGTCTCTCTTGTAAATGTTCATATACATCCGACTTCCTATTTGTTCCTGGGAAAACATATTTGATATGACCCCCCCCTAAAGTATGGCTGGTGTAAACTCCAATAAACTCCATGATTTCCTGTAGATCAGCGGTCCACTATGACTACTTGGTGCAGGTAAAAGCTGAAAAAGGAAGTGTCCCACCTAACAATAAAATGAATTATAGATATTTAAAGATTATAACTGTAACTACAACCTTTCAAAACGATATTAATTAATAAAACCACATATATATATATATATTCAATTATTGAATATATATTATATATATATATATATTTATACATACACAATTATATATATATATATACTGTATACTAAATTAGTTTAATTCAGTGCTGGTTCACAGTCAGAGGATCCAGAGAACCAGGAAATCGTGTTGGAAGGTGGCAGCCCCATGGCCCATCAAAGGTGGATGAGTTTCCCAGTTTTATCTCCATGGCAAGTTCGGCAACCCGATGGTAATATATCTTAAAGACTTCCATATGGATCATGTTGCTAACGCGAGTTGTTAGGGATGAAGGTGATGAATGTGATGAGTCATTCCCAGAATGTACAGCATTACAGGGAATAACTAGATCATTTGTGATAATTTGGGATTACAGATACAAAAACCGGTCCAATTTTAGGGTATCCCGACCTCCCAAATTGTGGAAAGCCGGCAAAGTCCAAAGAACTCATTGACGGACGGTCTTGTTGACGGGTTCCCCGATGTTTTTCCAAGGCCAAGTTAGCAAGATGTTTACATTTGGGAACATCCAAGTGGTCATTGTTGCTTGCAGCCTTCCATGCTACCAGTACTGTACCTTGGATATCATCTCATATCATCCCCAGCAAAACCAATATACACATATATATATATATATGTATACATATTACATATACATACCAAGGGTGTGGGAATGGGGGTACTGCATGTTACGAAACTCCTTAGTGCATTTAGTCCATCCATTTGCAAGAGGCCTTGTCTCAGACGACCAAGATGTGGTGCTGCTCCCAGATGTCTCCGTTTCAAGAGCCACCAGGAGGATGCAATGTGATGCAACGGGTCAATACCCCACAGTCTCAGTGCATGGTAACATTGAATATCTACATATCATCACATACTAGTTTCCTAAAATGGGGCGGTACTCCCAAATCGTCCAATTTTGGACCATGGGAATATTGAAACCAATGGTGACTCAGGGATTTTGCATCTAAAGAACACCCCATGTGTTCCTTCAGGTGAATGCTGCTGATTTAAAGTCACTACCGTCTCTGGGGCTGTAAGTGGTTCTGTGGGTACAAAAATGTTAGTTTACATATCGTACTTCATGTTAACCCCGGATTAATAAACCCATGAGTTTTTTTTTTTTTTTAATATGGGGGCTTTTCCAAAATAGTATTATTTCCCTTTATATATCCCATAGGATCCATGTATGCTCTATATGGTAACATTTACCATCAATATACCCCCAATGTTAGCATATATACCATACATGGATCCTATGGGTATAGTACCCTCGAAATTAGTAAACTTACGTGGCGCATGTTGTTCCAATCAGGAGGTACTGTAGCCTCCGCAAAAATATTCCTCTTCGCCCCCCGGGAGATGGGAATGATGTTTCATGGAACCGCACAGGTAGCATCAATGGCATATGGTCTTTAAGGTGTTATTTATTGGAGTAAATCCAAGAACATTTACTAATATAATATACTATTATATATTATATATATATAATTATATATATATAAATAATGTAATTTACTGTAATTTACCATGCGCGGAAGATCTGGATATTGCTTAAACGGCAGCTTTTGTCAATTTTCTAGGTTCCATTTTTTTTTCCTACGATGTACCCCCACATACCCCAACTATCTGTTGGTTTATTCTTGTGGGGACCGTGCATGGAATATGAAAGAACAAGTGTCAACATTTCTTTGAGTAGTTCTTACCTCAGTGTTAAGTTAGATTCCCAGACACGTCTCTTGTGATAGTCCAAGTTAACTTCAGGGTAACAGAACTGCTTCACTGGAGCATATCGGATCTATATATATATAGATGGTGGTTTCCTGAAATAGAAGTACCTCCAAATCATCCATTTTCATGGGATTTTCCATGAAATAAACCATCCATTTTGGTTTTGGATACCCCCATTTATGGAAATCGCCATGGAGGTGCCTCAATTCCAATCTTTCTGAGCCTGAAAAGTTCGCCGATGTTGTAAAGATGCCCCAATCCAATTGCCACATCCGCTTTCGAGGCAAAACGCCGAGTCTTTCTGTAAAGACTTGGAGCAGTCGCTAGAGGCTCCAATCCGAATTAACAGATGGGAATTTACCCAAAACCGGTGGAACATGGGTAGAATCATTGGTACAAGAGACCATGAGATTTATTGGGGTATGAACCAGTTGGAAATAGCTGAACCAACCGTATATCTACATACATATACATATATATATACTATTATACATACATGCATGCATGCATACATACATATATATATATATATATGTATATTATGAGTGGCTATCCGTGCCAGGTTACCGACCCCAAAAAATGATAAGGTTCATGGCGATTTCACCAGCAGTTCTGGGGATTAAATGGATTTAAACCACAGAAAGATGACATATTAGAAGAGTGTTCCAATATGTGTTCCAATAATAGTCACCAACATATTTTGTCAGTTCTAATATTAGAAGCCATATTGGTGGCTGTTGGTGTTCCAATAATCTTTCTGACGAAATTAGTAGCTACCAACAGCCACTGACTAAACAATGTGTCGTTTTACCCATCTACTATTGCGGGGGGAGGTACCGTCAGATGTCCATGAAGGTGGCAGCCATTGTTTCATGAGTAAACCACCAAAACGATGGGATGTAAACAAAATGAAGATAATGGACAATTGAGAAGGATTGAAATACCAAAGCTTCGTAGCTAACATCTCCATTTCGATTTATCTGACTGAATGGTAAGATCAAGATCCCTTTCTGAAGTTTCTAACCACCATATAAGTTGCATGCGCCGAGCTAAGGGTAAAAGACCCCATTGAGATATGAGTACCTTGAGTACCTTGAGGATCTGGGGAGTCTCAGGTATCGAACATCTTGCTGGTGCTAAAGGTAGGAAAAGGATGGAAAAGGGGGAATCGGAATGATCCAATCCATAGCCAACCATCATCCCAGTTCCCCCATTTTCTACTAACTACTAAGCACCAGTACGAAAAAACATGGAAGGGACATGTCGTCGCCCTGCAGGATGCTCAGAGTGAATTGGCGGATGCGAAAGAACAAGTGGCAGGGGGTCCCAGTGGTCGCCTTTGGGCCTTTGAATTTGACATAGCCCATGTGGCCCATGAGCTTGACCGTACTGAAGAGGCTCAAGGTATCTCAAACTCACCTTTTTTTAAGGATATGATAAAACACCAAATGTTAATGGCAGGTTTATATAGATTTAATAATTTACATATATATAATAATAATATTTTTTAGTTTATATTCAATCATATATATATATATATGTATAACACATATATTTATAATAATAAATATCATAATATATATAATAGTGTATATGATAATATATATATATAATATTATTCTAATTATATATATATATATATATACATGTAATAATATATATAATTGTATATTATGATATACATATATATAATAATAATTAAACTAATAATAATAATATATTTAGTAATCTATATATATATGTAACAATCATATATTTAATATTATATTTAATAATATTTTGAATATTATATATAAATAATAATGCATAATAATAAATACAGTAATATATGTAATGATATTTTTCATAATACATATAACAACATATATATAATATTATATATAAATATATAACAATCATAGACATATGTACAATAGTACATATAACACATATATATATATATATATCATAATATATATAACATATACAATGATATATATATATATATATTAATAACTACAAGCAAAATAATAATTATTATTATGCATATAATTCTATTTTTTTTATAGTTATATATATATAATAATAATTCAAATAACAATATATATTATTCTTCAAATTATATATATTATCAAAATGATTATATATATATATTATATTCAAATATTTTTTGATTATTAAAATTATTCTATATACTGTTCAGTTGATTATATATGTAATAATATTTAAAACAATATATATATATTATTATTATTTATTATTATTATTAATGTATTTTTTATATATTATTGAGGTAATTATATAATAATATATTTAAGCATATATATATATATACATTATTAATTTGATTATAAATAAAAATAAATCAATTCTGACATCATTCACAAAGTGTCCATTTTGTTTTCTAGCTTTGCGATCGGAACTGACCCATGCCCAAATTCGCACAACCCCCTCCAAGCAGGACACCTCCCCGTCCCCTCCATTGCAAGGATGCACTGAAGAAGGAACTGGCGGATGGGGACGTCACAGCGACAGGTGAGTAGTTGGTATTATGGAGTAATATAAAAAAAAAAAAAGTACCCTTGGGTAGTTGAACATAGCAATTGGACATGGCCCATGCATAGTTGATTTACATTACCTATTAAAAATGGTGATTTTCCATAGAGAGTAAACCATACGTTGGGAATAGATGGGATTTTAATCGGGTTGGTCTGAGAATAGGTTGCCCCTGAATCATCCTCAACCATCATCAACCCTAAATCCCAAACCTAGTGGTTTATCAGATCATGGTGTTCCTGTTGAAAATACCATAACCTGGGGGTAGGGCGCTCATTTTCAAGGGACACCTACATGAGTCTTTGGTAGACTAAGATTCCACGCATTGACATTGAGAACATATTATTGTCACAATTTATTGTATACATGTATATATATATATCATATATATATTTATATATATATATATATCATATATTTATATATATATATATATATATATATATCATCATATAATCATATGTATGTGTTTATTGGTATATATATATATATATATATATAATATCGTTTAATTGCGCCATATGTGCCCAGATTCTTTGACTGAGTCTACAGCATCTCGTTCGGAATACCTAAGACTTAGATCAATCGAGCCCCAGAGCTCCCTTTGCAGATTGGTGCATGTCTTTCATGTTCTGCATATCGAGCAATTATGGATATCCCTGCTCGACTTATGTTGGCTGCCACCAATTTGACAGAATCTGTCCCTTTCCCCACTTGTTGATGGAAAAGAATGAAAAATACATTCAAACCGCATTTTTGACAACCATTTCATGGATAGCATAGATGCATATTATGTCCCAAACCAATGCATGGCATTCCAGTTTGTCCCGGGGGAACTTTTGAAACAATTCTGATTTCTCCCACTATCGGCGCTGGAGAATTTACCAGTACCATGCGGCATATTGCTATGACTTTGTAATTCCTTGAAAGTTGTCGTATATATTAATATATATATATATATACGGTGGTAAACCCAATGCCATAAACCATCCCCAAAATCGTGATGTTTATGGGTTGTATAAACCATGCCCAAATGGTAGGTCTATTGTTGTCTTGCCCACAGGTCTCCAGGATTTGTCCCGTAAATAGCCTTCACTTCGACGGGGACCCTGGAAGGTTGGAAGGTCATCACTGGCTGCAGGAGCCAGGCTTTCTGCGTGAAAAAATCGCGCAACTGAAGGAAGAACAGCAGAAGGTGCAGCACAAAATCCGCGGTCCGGGAAGGATGAAGATGAGGCACTTGAAACTATGTGGGTCATGATGGATCATGCGAAATGGGTGTGATGTGCATATACATAGATTGATTTATTTGTGTATTTACTTAATTATTTAATTAATGCTGGTTTGTGGAGTTCAATATTTTCAATGTTAACTAGGAGTTCAAGGTCTACCAGAAACGATTGAGTTCTGGTCACTGCGTCCATGAACTGGTCAATTAACTGCATTGTTCCCAAGCCGAGTTTAAAAGACCGCAGTCTTTGCTGAACTTACCGCAGTCATTGGTATCAGTCATGGTAATTTTCAATTTTGGGAATGATATTTGAGGAGAAACATGATCATTGTGTGTATGTGTATATATGCATTTATCTATCATTCAATCTCAGTGCAGCACTGGTTCCAAGCTCATTCTTTCCTATTCGAATGCATATGCAGCCCAGCAGTACACAAGTTGTAGTACCAAAAATCCACATGTACATGTAGATTGCACCACAATACATGAACAGATATATGCCATTAATGCAGCCGATGCAATACAACGTTCGACCACCCCCAACCGGAGAATTATCCAGATACCGCAATGGGTGAACATGTTTTTTCTGTAGGGATTGTGTAGTACCAAAACTTTGTGGTAGAATAACCATTTTGAAAGATCTTCTAGGCAGTCTAGGTAGTCTTGGTGCATGAGGTACGTTCTTTTTTTTAGCCATCCCAATGTTTGTAAATCACCAAGTATACTTTTACCTCCAGTGGATATGGAGTATGTAGATATATACATATAATATATACATATATTATACCATGTTTACCCCTAACCCGGGTGGGTACCAGGAGATTGAGACCTTGCAAAATGCCTTGGAGGGCGTGCGGAAGGACTTGGTTTCCCTGGTTTGCTGTTTCTCCAGATCATTTCATCAAGGTTTTGAAGGTCAATTTCTCATTAAACTATATTAAATAGTGTTTAATCTCTCCATGTTTATTGCAAAGAAAACTCTGGGTGCTGAGACGCAAACTCAGTATTGATGGTTTAGATATACGTATTAATATTAAATATAAGTATATATATATATATATGTGTGTATGTGTATGTATATGTATCTGTATCTGTATATGTATAATATGCATATGTAAATGTATCTGTATATGTATATCTATATGTAAATGTATCTGTATATGTATATCTATATGTAAATGTATCTGTATATGTATATGTATATTTGTATATATATATATATATATATGTATATGTATATGTATATGTATATATATATGTATAGATGTATGTATATATATATGTATAGATGTATGTATATATATAGATGTATGTATATGTATATATATATATATGTGCACACGAAGTAGTATGTGTATATATATATATATGTATATACCATATCATATCTATGTGTGTATGTATTCAGTATACGGAAACAATGCAACATGTATTATACATTATATCTATACAGAATGATATATATATATATACATATTATATTATGCATGTATACATACATACGTTACATACATACGTTACATACATATATGTATATATACAAACACAGTGTTTTTTTAATTACGGTCAATATCCCCGGAGTCTGTGCTTGATTTGTCCCTGGATATCCACTGGCCCGTGCTCGCTTCCAGGAATTGGCGGAGGAAAAGTCCAAGGAACCGAGCGGATCTCAGTCGCTGCTGTGGGAAACCCTGGCTGCCATCAAGGTATACCATCTGGAGATAGTTCACACCAGCCATTTATGGTGATTTTGTGGGATTGTGTACTATGGGATCTATGGGTTCATAGTGGTTAATAATGGGTTATCATTAGTAATCCTGGATATGATGGAACCAAATAATGTGCATATGTTATAACCACCTCACTGCGACCTCGCTGGAATCTGGTCGGTAGCGGTAACTGCCGGTAACTATCCCAATATAGCCTCATTTCAGGCTTCAGGTTTGTGAACCATGATAATTTGCCCAGAGATATGAAATCACATAGCACAACAAAACATTGCATCGTATTGCCTCCACGTTACATAAAGCCTAAATATAGCAAACATGTATGGTTAATACGGGATTTCATCCCTGAAGTGGCTCCATTTTTGCCTAGGATCAGTGTCATTTGTTTTACATTCAGACATACATGCATACATGCAGACACTCCTGCATGTTGTATGTATGTATACATACTATGTATACATACTGTATACATAAATATGTATGTACATATATATATATATATATATACGGTTCTTATGTATAGATGGATAGATGGACGGATGGATGGATAGACAAACAGACAGATAGATTCGATAGATAGATACACATACATGTGCTTCCATAGTACTTGTCTGTATTGGGATGGACAATTTTTTTCCGTTGCTAGGAAGTCATGCTCAATGTCTCCAAGATTTCTCATTGCAAATTCTTTGCCCACCAGTAGAGCAAATTGACAAAAGACTCCCAGAAACGTGTTCCCAGCAGTGACTTGATCCATATCATACATCCATATACATCCCGGCGGAAGGGAAACCGCGCGAGCGTTTTGATTGGTTGCTTCCAGGAGAGTCACAATCACCTGTAATTTACAATATAAAATGCTCTTCCGATCAGTTTGGATAACTGACTTT
>Ga0126342_10021365_pt1 | contig 10795 bp, 10 predicted proteins | sample Cyp1metagenome_FD_92528 | JGI IMG/M metagenome (GOLD analysis project Ga0126342, IMG submission 92528) | Coral microbial communities from Lord Howe Island, Old Settlement Bay, Australia - Cyphastrea 1 metagenome | ecosystem: Host-associated > Invertebrates > Cnidaria > Coral ... | reverse complement strand
ACCATGGTTTATTAATTAGGGGGGTACTCCTCCAATAGTCATAATCTAATACTTAAATGGTACCCTCCCAATTAAACAGCCGTTTGGGGTTTATTAATCCAGGGTTGACATTAACATATATAACCCCAGGCCTGCCCCAAGGTGCTTAGCAAGCTTGTTGATATTGGCCCACAGGGTGCTCGTTAAATTTAGGGAGTGTATGTACCCTCTGGTTATTTAACATAGCCATGGGAAATGAATGGCCCATTTATAGATGGCTTACCTATTAAAAATGGTGATTTTCCATGGCTATGTTAAATAACCAGATGGTATATATGTTTTTTTCTTTTGGAAAATAACTTATTATATAACTTAAGAATGTGCTATGGTAATCTATGGCCCAAATATCTGTAAGTATGCTGTTAAACCATGGTTTCTGGGAGGTGTATGTGTATAATACTAGGGGCTTGGGATTAATATTACCAAAATGGGGATCTCAGCCGAAATTGATATATAATGAGGATATGAAGGGACATATAATAAGCAACATGTATGAATTGGTTTTAGCACTCCGAAAGTGCTTTATTGGCTGGGCCTTGTTTTGGCCTGGGTGAGGGTGAAAATATAAAGCGCACTCAATGACGCATATATACATGCACATAATGCAGAGATATCACAGCATACGCGCAGGTCTAAAGTAAAGTCTCAGACTTTCCAACTCAGTCGGGAGCTTTTTGCTGCGAGAAAATCGCTGTCGGCTTCACCGAAAGCATCAACAAACCATAGATGAAGGATGCATATTTTGTCAACGAATGAGGGAATAAAGATTGACACCACACATCACACGAGCCGCAGGACAGAGAGGACCGGGAAGCCGCAGGGTTCGGTGGCGTTGCACCGGAGTTTGGTCCTGCTTGGGGAAACCTTGGGTGGGTAGTTCAATAGGTTTATATACTGTATGTTTTATATTGTTTAATACTTTAATCTTTTGCCATGCATGGGGGTCTGGCATTCAAACCAGCCAAAAAATTGGTATTTGATAAGATTGGCTATGTAAAGATTCAAGAAACAGAAGTAGCTGAATGAAAACAAGAAACTATCATACATTATCCATGCAAGGCAGAGGCATCAGTGCCCTGGGAATTCACGGCCCGGGCATGCTTTTTGAACGCCCAATTCACTGTGCTTTACAGATGGGCAGCCAACTTTTCCAGCTGTAAACCCAAGCCCCAAAGCAATCCGTGATTTGGGTAGGCCTGGTTCAGGGTAGGGCTTGCCACATTAACGATAATACGCATAGTATGGTAAACTATTCCATCATGTCCAATGTCCATGCATCCTCCGTACTACCATGATATTCCATCATATTCATTATCTCATTGGGTTCTGGCATTGGGATTATAGGTCATAGTCATCCCATGAAATTCAATATTACCCCAATTACCCTAGACAAAAACTAACATGGATGTGGAACACCCATCATGTTATAGATCATTTTCCTATAGAAACCATGGGTTTTCCCCATCTACGTTAGTTTCGCCTAGGGTAATGCCCAATTCTTCTCTATGCTCTTTAGGGCCTCCCAGGCTGTCGAAAAGCTCGACACAGGACATGTCGGCGGTGCGCGCCTATGGCCGTTCACTGAATGACTTGAAGGCGCTCACGCGGCGCCTGGACTGTGAGAGGAGAAGCGCCTTGGCCTTGGCAAGCATGGCATGGTTTTGATGACTTTTGAGGGTGAAACAACCACCACTATTTTAGCACCACCCCCCCCACTAGTGATCATGGCAATGGGGGTATATCATGGGAATATTTTGCAATTTTAGCAATAAGATATTGAGTTTTAATGGGATTTCACCGGCCAATTTTTGGGGATTCCCAAACTTGAACACTGGATATGTGTGTTTGAACGAAACTGGGATTGGATATACTGTATACTTCCCAAATGGCAACCAAAGAGTAGGGAAAATTATGATCAACCAGCGGATTCAGGGCTACCCCATTTTCTTTTTTCCCGTTGCAAAATGTCTTCTTGTTGGTTCTCCTCATATTGTTGTTGACATCCCATTGATTCCTACTCATCCTTATGGTTGGTGTACTCTCCCATCACAACCCCGCCCATACCCTCAGTACTCCGGACATTGTTCAGGAACCACTGATCATCCACCAATTACTACTGTTGACCATTATTGGGACCATTTGTCCCTTCCTATTGTTGGTGTCCCGATATCCCCATTGCTATTCGTTACATCCTTGTGGTTACACAACTCTTGGACCCCATGCCAGATTTATATCAAGGGTTTCTCGAGATTTATCCCCATTTTTCGGTATCACATATTATTATCAGATATCATTACCAACTCATTGTTTAAACCATTGCAGTTGGTTTGATCCCCTATCAAATCACCATATTATCACTATATGTAGTCCTGGCCCATATTACCTCGGTGTCCCCCAAATATCCGTCCCGCTCCGCCCCACCCCGAGCATCCGTTTTTTTCTGCGGTTGACGTTTGTTGACAGGATACGCATCCCTAGAAATATCAACATCAAGTCATATCAAGTCGAAACACCATTACTATTATCCCAATATGGGTTTTATATGGTTTTACAACTTATCATCCCTTCAACTTCCAAGGAAGTCTCCCAAGGAATTCTCCCAACCGAAGAATCATCGGTGCTTTCATCAGCTTTCACGATCATCCCATGATCCCTTTTTTCCTGGCTTCCCGAGCGAAACAACTCGGTGCTTGTTGGGATATCTGGGATGAACATAAAAATTCTCGAAAAAAGTAGGCCTACGCCATTTCATCATTTCCATCTCATGTCCATCGGAGAAAATGGACCTGATTTTTAATGACATGAAATATGAACATTATGAACTGGTTTTATGGATGATTTCTCCGTCCATCAATTTCAGTCGTTAGAGGCCTCCGTTCACCTCTCGGAGGCCTAACGAAAAACTCGGTCCTGGCGACTCTGCTGGTCACGGTCTGCCGTCGAATACTGCCAGTGCGACGCATCGATCCCGCGGAGCTGACGAACATCCCGGCGCCTCGGAGGGAAGGATCCAACGGGGAGCAGCGGGGAGCACCGGGGGACCCAAGTGATCCAAGTGGCAAATGGCTGGAAAGGGGTTTTTCAAAGCGAAAAAAAATCAGGTCAACCTCTGGATTTAGATGATTTTGTTGATGATTTCAGTTGATTTTAGATGATCTTTAGATGATCTTTGATGAAGTTGATGGTAGTTCTTTGTTTTGACTCAGTGGGTTTCTCTACCAAAGATGAGGGGAAGACGGCCTCATTGCTGAGGCTTCCTATGAAGGCCCAGTTGGACTGGTGCTGGTGACGGGATGTGACGGGAAAGTGGGGAAGGGTCAGGAAGCCCATGCTGGGGGCATTTCGGGGCAAGGTGGTAAATGCAACCATGCACCATCCCCCAATATCACCATACATGGGTGGGCCTTGTTTACGCTAGTGAGGGCATCAGGGTAGGCAGCATTAAATCGTATTAAATACATTCACAGTCACATTCACCAATCAATCTTCCGTGATGCCAGGATACTTGCAGATACTGGATTTCTATTTCTTCTCAGTTCCTTGGACAGCAATTCCTCTACCAAGCTTGGTGGGGAAATCCACGGGTGGACCTGTCAAGGAATCCGGTCCATATGCTTCACGTATTAGATAATATGTAATGTAATCGTAACAATATATATATATATATACACGTGCTATATATATATACATAACTGTTATTGCTACTACTATTTTTACTCGTGCGCTAATTGTTATTGTTGTTATTATTAATATTTTTTTTTTTATTAATATTCAATTTACTATTATTAGCAATTCTTTTATTACTATCATTACCATGTCTATATATATATATATATGTATAAGCTACATGTTTAGCAGAACACCTCACTGCGAGTCAACATGGGGCATGGAACCAAGCTCTTGGTATTCCAAGGCAGGTCCTTTGAACGCACGTTGCGACGCCCAAGAAGTCAATGCGCATCTCATGTATTACGCTTTAATGTGGTAAACCGAACAATAAGACTCCAACTTGGGGATGCGTTTTACCATCCATAAAACGGCAATTGTATCTCTTGGTCTAGGAAAGTCTAAATTCAATTGCATGAAAAAGTTTCCAGGACGTGTGCCTGCAGAGGGTTCAAGATGAGCAACACGAAATGGCTTCTTAGACACTGACTTTCAAATAAGATCTGCATCTATCGTGGAATAGGGACAGCCAGAACACATTAGAACACATCAGCACACATCAGCACACATCAGAACACATCAACCGCAACAGCAGCCCCAACCAGAAGGAAATTGAACAAGCATTGTATGAGGAATCCTTGCAAGATGTTTGCTTTGAGTCCCAGCCTTGCATTGACTGAAGCAGCGCAGAGTTCCTGAACTTGAAGCTGCTCATTTGCGGCAGGTAGCGCTGCAGATCATGAGACGCCGTGGGGAGAAGGGTGGCCAGAAGGGCGCCCACAAGGGCGCCCACAAGGGCGACCACAAGGGTGGCAAGAAAGGTGGCTACCAGACGGAACCGACCCCTGATGATTTGATGTCTTGCACCTGCATCTTCATGGAGGGCAACAAATATTTTTTGGAGGACGTCTTTGAAGCAACGGAGCCAGTGCAGCAGCTGCGGTATCTTCTTGGATTGGCAACAGCCGCTGGCCGAACAGAGGCTCTTCAAGTGCCTGTGAATGGGGAGCTGTGTCAAGCAGCAGAGGAAGCAGCCCAGCGTTGGCCCGAAAACGACCTGTTGAGAGCAATAATTCCCAAAAATGAAAGGATTCCGAAGAAGTATTCTTTAAAGCTCAAGGTCTTGCTACTTGTAGAGGGGGCTGAGAATAGTCTGGACAGCTTGGAGATTCTTATGAGGCTTCGATTCTGCCATGGTCCCATTTCAGTGTTCAAGGTAGATTTGCCCAGATCTGTTCAAAGCGATGGCCTTACTGCAGAGAATCACCAAGATGTCTTGAAAGCCCACGCCATGTTTGTGCGCGCAGAGCGCGAACGTCTGTCCACGCAGCCTGCGGATGCGTGGCACGTCCAGGTTGCTGGGGAAAGCCACTTCCTCCGCTGTGCCGTGACCTGCCCGGTGTTTTATTCCAGGCGGGGAGAGGAAGGAGATCTCTATATCCTGACAGTTTGGGACTCGGAACATGGACCGGAGGTGAAGTATTCTGGTGGGGATATTTGTCACCAAACCGATAGCAACCTGGTTGCTGCGGCTAGGCGGGAATTTCTGGAGGAGCTGAGAGGAAAACACGGTTTTTTTTTGGAAAGATTTCTTATAGGTATAGTAGATGGCCAGTAGCATGGGTATGCCCCAATCCCAGCTTGTTGAGATCTGGCAGGAGCTACAACCCTTTGGTATCTCCGAGTCTGACCTAGCTGAGCCGTTCGATGATCGTGTCTTCATTTACTATGGTGACCTCAATACCCGAAGCACGGCAAGATATACAGTCATCCCATACATCTTCATCAAGGTCAAGGCCGATTTTTTTGAGAGGACCAGAGTGGAAGGCTATTCCAGACAGGTCAATGCCGAAGCCTCGCGCTTTGTGACTGAGAACAGTTTGCCGGAAGTCAGGCGCCAATACCACTTGGGGGAGCATGCCTTACCTTGGCTGGAACACACGTGCTGGGATTGGGTGAAGAGTAGCATATCATTTGAGGGCAAGCCCAGTGAAGTGCAGTACGATGAACTTGATGGTCATCGTGAGCCTAGAATTTCCGATTCAAACCGCGACATATTGATCACCATCGAGAGAGATCAACCGGACTTGTGGCGTGACTTTACCAATCGCTTCTTGACATGATTGCATTGTGGCGGCCAGCGGGCCCGGATGCCATTGAAAAAGAGCAAGACATGGCTGAGCGCCGTTGTGTCAGCGTGCCCTTCTGGGCGCTTCAACTAAAAATGCAGCCTTGGGCCAAAGTGCCATAAGCACTCCAAAGCGCAGTGTTTTACACGCTTTCCAGACATAACCCGTTGTGGTCGGCCATCCAAAAATCTGACCTATGAGTGCTTGATGCCCAGTGAGGCGAGCTTCTTCAGGATGTTGAAAGGCCATGAGCTTTTGCCACCCCACTGCCTGCTGAGGATGCAAACCTCTATTGCTTCGGGGAGCACTTCAGTGGGCCCAACTGGTTCACGCGCCTGAAGCGAAATGTGGCCATCCTCTCTGTGATCGATGCAGATGGGAATTGCCACTTGGATCGCGCCAGCTGCCAATTCTGGATATATTGGAACTGGAAGCCACATCCAAAAACATCAGAAACTATCATCAAATACCAAATCCTCCACTGCAGAGTGAAGTTAATCAGAAACATGCATGCGGCGATGATACGTGATGATAATTGATTAACATATACAGACACACACACACACAGAGAGAGAGAGAGATATATATATATGAATAATGCAACGCTCCCACTTCTTTACACATTTTCCAACCCCCAGTTCCCGAGCAAGGCGTCTACAACAACTTCGCCGTCAGCGGTGAGTACAAGACCCCAGGGGCGCCCTTGGCGCCCGAGGAGGGGCCCTTGCAGTCCATTGAGGCGGCAGTTCCTTGGGCCATTTATGGTATGTTACAGTTGCTGGTTGGTGGTTTGGAACATTTGGATTATTTTGCTTTTGCCATATATTGGGAAGAATAATCCCAACTGACTTTCATATTTTTCAGAGGGGTTGAAACCACCAACCAGTTTGTGGTATGTTCCAGTTGATTTATCTCTCAAAGATGGTGATTTTCCATAGCATGTGAGTGAACATGGCTCACTTGTAGATTATTTGCAGATGATTTATGAGGAATTTACCTATTCAAAATGGAGGGTTATTTTTTTGGGAAATTATTTTTCTGTTTTGGGCAACTTTTTTGGATTTCTGTTTCCCTGCTTCTTTGCTTTTCTGCTTTGGCTTTTCCATGCTTTTTTGCTTTTATAGTTCTTTGCTTCTCTGCTTCTCCACTTTTCTGCTTCTTTGCTTCTTCGCTTCTCTGCTTCTCCACTGTGCTGCCTCTCTGCTTCTCCGCTTTTCCCTGCTTTCTCCTGCTTTCCCCTGCTTTTCTGCTTTTCCAGCTTCTCTGCTTCTTTGCTTTCTGCTTTTCCATACTTCTTTGCTTACCTGCTTTTCTGCTTCTCTGCTTTTTTTTTTTCTCCTCCTTATACTGCAAATAACCCTTAAGAAACATCATAACATCATATAAATAAACCCTAAATCAACCATAAATAAACCCCAAACCAACCAAAAAAACACTAAGCAACTCTAAGTAAACCCTAAACACTCCCTAAATAAATTTGAAACTAATCCTAAATAAACCTACACCAGCCCTAAATAGATCTTAAACCAGACCTAAATAAATCTTAAACCAATGCTAAACACCAACTCGAGATAGATCCTAAACCAAGCCTGGATAAACCCTAAACACACCGAAACCAGCCCCAAATAGATATTGAACCACGCCTAAATACACCGTAAACCAACCCTAAATATATTTTAAACCAGGCCTAAATAGATCCTAAACCAACCCTCAACAAACCTTAAACCAACCCTAAATAGGTTCTAATAGATCTTAAACCAAGCCTAAATAAAACCTAAAACACACCCTAAAAAGATCCTAAACTAACCCTTCAAAAGAACTAAACCCTAACTCTAACCAACCCTCAAAAACTTAAAACCAAACCAAACCAAACCCCTAAACCAACCCTATATACTGTAAATGAACCCTGGTTGCAAACTACCATGTTGCATGAACAGTTCGAACTCAAGGATGCTGCAAATACAGTTGAAACGAAAGCTTCCAGCTCCAACATATTACAAATTCCACCAAAATGTTGCAAATTCTACGTAAAATTGAGAGGTTCCAACTCCAAAATGTTGCAAAGACAGTTGAAATGGCAGCTTCCAGCTCCAAAATGCTGCAAATAGCAAGGACATCGGGCAGAAAACCAGATCCAAAAACAACAATCCAAAACGGAAAAAAACATAAATCCCAAAACAATTCTGGACCCATTCAAGATTGTGGAAGATGGGCCATTTAGTTCGATGCTTTAGCTATAAAAAAATGGGTGATGCTCAATAGCTATGTTGAATTACCAGAGGGGAAAACAATTGGCATAATTAGACTTGAAAAAAATTAGCGTAGCTCTGTTCTGCGGTTATTGTTTAGATGGTCTTTATATGTCTTTATTCTGATAGCTACCTGGTAGCTACCTGTTTGCCAATTTGAGGAAACCTATTGACTTCACTGACATGTTCCATCCAAAGCCAGTTGACAAATTGGATAAATCCAACCGAGGAGGGGAATGTGTTTCGAGAATAGTGGCTGTGGGGATGGTCCATTTCAGGAATTTGCTGGTTGATGATGATTTCTGTTTTTTTTTCCTCCAATGAATTCCTACAATAGTTAGCCTTTTTGGTTGAATCATCACGAAAAAATGCAGTGAGTCTTAATGGTGTTATTTTACATGATTTCACATGATTTCATTTGATTTTATGTGGCTGTGTGAAATGGATGAAATAGTGTGATACTGTGGATGGAAGAAATCCTGCACCACCTTGAATGGTTGAAACCTTATAAATATTAAGATAAACCAGCTATCAACTGGTGCAGGATTCTTCCACCCACAGTATGCTCTTTAAATTGATGACTTCCTATGTTTGGTCCAGATCCCCGTTTCCTTCACCAGTAACCCAGGATGAAAATGGCCGCGTCTTTGACCGAAGACACGATGCCGCAACTTGGACCGGGTCTAATCACAGTCCGGGTAGAGGGTGGTTGGTCCGAAACCATGCTGGAAGTTTGTTGGTAATGTGGGCAACCCAACAATAAAGCATGCCACTTAGGGATGGTTTATACCACCCATAAACATGGCAAAATTGGGGATGGTTTATTACTGGGTTGACCAGATTAATGTAATGAAGCTGACAATATGCGCTCCAATTTTATCCAACTGTTTATCATCTTTTTATACACGCAGGTTCACTCACATTTACCCTTTACTCTTTATTTTGCGGCATTAGGCCTTATACCGCAGATATGGTTTGGGTCAAAATTTGCGCCCGCCCAAGTACCTCAGCGTTAGTCCAGGTCAAGAGAGGTTTGTTTCAAACGCCACACTTTGATCCATCATGCCCAAATTGGTTTATCGTGGCCATTCCAGTGCTTGAAATCCTCCACGCTCAGGAATTCAAGCTGCTGACGGGCCTTTGATTCTTGGCGCAGTCGGGGTTGGGATCGCGTTCGTATTTAAGCTTAGACAATAGTAAACAATGGTTGATGAGGGTTAAACAGTGGTTGATGATGGTAAAACATGTTCAATCATAGCAAATACTGGTTACTCTTCAGTATTGGTTATACAATACTGGTTGATAATAATGATTGGATGAATGGGTTCAGAATGAAGTAATGATTAATCCCATCCCCCAGCCTTATGAAATTCTGAAATGCCACCAAAATTGGGGACTCCAGTTCATGAATAGATCTGTATGTAGGATTAATTCAGTAGATTTATTTAATTATATAGTAGATTGCAATACTAAACCGGGGTTTCATTTGGGGGATGCTTTTTACTTGGGGGGAAGGGATTTGGTGGTCAATCATGGTCAATGGCCCCGGTCACAAGCAGCCAGCAGTAGACTAGTAGTATCAACCAGTGACATTTAGGGGATAACATATTCGATGCTATTTGATAAACGCGGGATGTCCAGGTGCAATGATCTTTGAAATGGGGGTTGTAGTGCAAGCAGCAAATTGGTTACAATAGATATCTCGACATGACAATTAAATTAAGTAAGGTGCTTATACTACAGACAAAATCTTGAGGCTAGAACTGGGACAAATTTCAGCGATGGGACCTCCATTCCCATGGTCGATTCCCGAACGAAGACGCCATAGACCTTGACGCTTTCGTAGGTATCATCTTTGGTCAGCTTTGTTTGGGGAAAGGTATATAGGCATCCCCTCCCCACAACTTAGATTATGATTTGCGAGTTGACCAAAGTTCAAGGGTTTAAGGACAACATTTCAATTACTGTAATTGTTGTATCAGGACTTTTCTTGGCCATTTGTTTATGCAGTTTTATGTGATCATTTTGCATGACTATACCATCACTTTGGCGACAATTTTTGGGGATAGAAGGTGCCGATATTTTTGACCAATAACAGTATCCAAAACAGGGGCGGGGTGCGCTAGCAACGGAGAGAGGTGCTCAGAAGTTTAGTTGCTCGTATCCCATCGTGTTCCCGTTTTAATTTTACCCATGCTTTTAAATCTCGTTTTTGTATGTTTTTGTTGGCAATCTCCCCATTTTCGTTGCTGATCGTTTCACTTGCCGCTTCTCTTCATCTCTGGTGCGGTCTTTCCTCCAAACCCCGGCAATGTTCTCCCCCAAACAATCCAAGTGATCATAGGAAACCATGACAACCATGATCAATTTTCCATTGGTTGGTGGTTTGGAACATGACTTTTATTTTTCCATAATATATGGGAATGTCATCATCCCAACTGACTAATATATTCACGTCGCTTCGCGACGGCAACCGCCCGCACCGCATCGTTGGGCAGCCGCTCGCAACTGCCAATGATGTCGGCCATTGAGACCAAAAACATCCGAAAGTACTGATTGTCGGAAAAAAAAAACGCGAAGAATTTGATAGCCATGTATAGCGGACCAACGCAGTTCAAAAAATAACTAAAAACATGAAAAAACGGCGAAATTGCTGTTATTTACAGTGTTTTTGCGCGGTGAGAAGCAGAAACCACTGCAAATACCATTGTT
>Ga0126342_10021364_pt1 | contig 10795 bp, 7 predicted proteins | sample Cyp1metagenome_FD_92528 | JGI IMG/M metagenome (GOLD analysis project Ga0126342, IMG submission 92528) | Coral microbial communities from Lord Howe Island, Old Settlement Bay, Australia - Cyphastrea 1 metagenome | ecosystem: Host-associated > Invertebrates > Cnidaria > Coral ... | reverse complement strand
GATATAGTTGGTTATCTATTTTCAGATATAGTTGGTTATCTATTTTCAGGTATAGTTGGTTATCTATTTTCAGGTATAGTTGGTTATCTATTTTCAGGTATAGTTGGTTATCTATTTTCAGATGTAGTTGGTTATCTATGTTCAGATTTAGTTATAGTTGGTTATCTATTTTCAGATATAGTTGGTTATCTATTTTCAGATATAGTTGGTTATCTATTTTCCGATATAGTTGGTTATCTAGTTTCAGATATAGTCGGTTATCTATACCTCAATTTTCAGATTCCATGGTCTGTGAAACGACGCCTTCCCATTCCTTTCAACCAAGCCTCTGCACTCTCTGCGACGGCCGCTTTGGGCCACATAACGCCCGGCGGCCAGCTGCAACCATTGCCTGCATGGCCACGTGTCCCTTGGTGAAAGGGATTTGTTGCTTTCAATCCAATCCCGATATTTTTGACATCCCTATATGGGTCCCAATGTGTGTTTTTCTTAATCCCCCGATCAATCATGGTGGGTGGTGTTTATTATTAAATGTTTTTTTTTGAGATACAAACAACGTCGTTGGGTTAATTTTACCGGGACTCAAACTTTAGGAAGGGCCAAAGAATTGCAGGAATGGATCCGAAGATGCTTTACCACAACAAAAAACAACACAATTTCGTTCGATTTTGGTGCGGTTTCCTGCCATTGGTGACGTGCAATCAAGACGAGTATTGACACCTGCATGGAGGTAGGCAAATTATTCGCCAGTTTACTAAGTGAGAGGACCACATGTTGGTCGATATTCCTATACTCAATATTGGTTGGCTCAAATCTCTACAGAATATTCAATATTGATGGGATGAGATGGTCAGTATATTGAGTATATTGGTGAATATACTGTTTCATATAAATATTGCTGGTTGGTCAGTATACCATCTGGTTATTTAACAGTTTGCCATGGAAAACCAGCATTTTTAATAGGTAAACCATCTATAAATGGGTCATATTCCATGGCTATGTTAAATAACCAGATGGTATTTGTTTTTTTATCCCCACTCACCAGTCACAACTGTGATGATCCCTCTAGCCCTCCAGACTACAAACCCGCCACACCTGCCAGATCTTCCGCAGCCGGCGCTGGGCAGCTCCTGGCGTAACCAGACATTGCCTGTGCTTGGTATGTGTACATACCGATCTATACCATCAAACCCCGGTTTCAGTTTGATTGTTCATAAGAATTCCCCAATGATTTTTTGACATTCACTTAGCTATTATTAAGTGTTTTTTCATGTTTACCCTCCGGTAATCAAACATGGTTTGCTGGAAAATCCTCCGTTTACAAATGATGTTCGCATGAAAATCGTTATTTTCAAATGGTTTTTGATGGTATACCCATAATATGTATACATTTGTTTATACTTATTTCTGGTTTTTGAACATATAATATTATTATTATATATATATTAACATATATATACATATATGTTTATATATATTTCTGTGTTTTTAACATATAACATCATACATATATATATATACATATATTCCCATGGTTGATTGCCCAAATGACATCCCCATCATCCAAGCGGCGGGATCCGCGGGATCCGTTCCGGCTCCACCGGTCTGAGCAAGTCAACGCCACGCAGCTGCAGCGTGACCCAGCCGCTGGCAGGGCCCAAGCCCTTGACTAACCTCAAAAGAATCTGGGAGGAGATTTGATCAACACACATATCAAAATGATGTTGTTTTAACTAAATGATGAACATATCAAAATGATCAACATATCCAAAATGGTGGTTGTGTTTTTAACTAAATGATGTCAGCACAACGGATCAACAACGGATAAACAAACAAACAAACAGCCCTTAACTAATAAACAAACACAGAACGGATCAACAAAATGATCAACATGTCCAAAATGGTGTTGTGTTTTTAACTAAACTATGTCAGCACAACGGATCAACAACGGATAAACAAACAAACAAACAAACAGCCCTTAACTAATAAACAAACACACAACGGATCAACAAAATGATCCACATATCCAAAATGGTGTTGTTTTTTTAACTAAATGATGTCAGCATTGACTGTGTTTTTGAACAACAAAAAAACACAAGGTGGATTTGTGATTTAAGCCACAAAGAGGTAGGTTCAAACAACTAATGGTGATTTGGGAGGCAAAAAAAAAATGGTTACTTTCCGGTAATCTTATTTTGGAAAAAACTCACCAACCAACCACAACAACAAGAAGAAGAACCATTAAAATTGCAGTCTTAAAAACCCAACGATGTCAATCATTGCATTCCATCGCAGAATTACCTTCACTACATATCACAAAAAATGGCATACATTACATAATTTACATACATCACATACAAAAACCCACGGGGTGGGGGCAAACATCGAAAAAACCTCGAAACCTGCCAAAATCCCTAAAAAAAACGTAAAATAGTAATGTTCCAGAGGTCCGGTCCGGGATGGGGGAACAAAACCTCTTTAGAAAACTTAAAACACATTTTAAAAAATCAAAAAAAAACAAAAAAATCCAGAAGTCCTTTCCTGTATTTGGAACTAATACTCATGGAGTTAGATAGTGCCATGGTTAAATATCAAGTTGGGTGGTCCCGAGGGGGAAGGGCGGTGACCATTTTTTTGGAGGTTTCCTAAAATCCGGGGATCCCCAAAATCATTGGTTTCAATATGTTTCGATACTAAAATTGTCTAATTTTGGAGTTGGGGTACCCCTCCATTTTAAGAAACCTCCATAAATAATCCGCCGACCCCTGCCGACAGCAAGGGGGAGCGCGTCAGAGAAGAGATTACAAGCAGCAAGTGCAACCAGCATTTCTGGGAGAGTCAGAAAGTACTGCCAACGCGCAGCTGGGGGCTCCATCCGCCATCCTTTAAGGCCATGCTGTTTTCAGGAAGATTGGGCTTTGGCGTTTCAAAGAACGGTTCTGGCTGGTTTTGATTGCTTCCTTTTGACGTTCCAGAAAGCAACGTTAGGGACTGGCAGCCACGGTGTCTGGGGTCGGCGGCACAGGGCAGCAGCCCTTTACATTTACTCGATCATTCCCTATCAATGTTGCGTTGTGCGTTTTCCCCGCTTGATCTTGATAAAACTGGAAGTACCATCTTATCTGTATGATGTTCTCAATACCCTCTGGTAATTTAACATAGCTATTGAAAATGGCCATTTATAGTGGATTTTCCCATTAAAAATGGTGATTTTCCATAGTTATGTTAGTTTACCAGAGGGTAATCCCATTCCCCTAGCATTTTCCCCATCCCCCACATCCACTATGGTTGGAGGTGTTAGATCTATCAAGAGGGGAAGGGAACAACTTTTCATGGTGTCCCCAACCTCAACAACCATCATCCAGATCGCCCAAGCAACTCGTAGCGTAGGCGTCCCTTGCCTTGAACAACTAGATCCCCTGAATGGGGAGTTAACCACTGGGACATGTTGGAAAAAAAAAAACATCTTCAGGTTGCTTCTATCAACATCTAATATATCCAGTATTATCAATATCATTAAATCATCATCAATGTCTATTTACCCCTCCGGCAATCAAACGTGGCTGGCTGGGAAATCCCTTATAAATCAAGATTTATAGATGGGAAAACCATCTATAGATAATGGAGTTTCCCTTGCCACGTTTGATTACCCCAGAGTAAATTTTGAAAACAACGTTAAACTATCATCAGTATCAATATATAATACTCCCATGCCCCTTATACTAAACAGTCCCCCACAGAAACCATGGTAGATGTAGGGAATTTCCACATCTATGGAACCAAAAAAAGGGGGGTGTTTCACCAGTAGGATGGGATCTAAGTCAACTATAGAAGCTTATCAACATTGACCATGATTAACCATTATTCACCAATATAAAATGGCTACTAACCACCATTCCTAAACCACAAAAATTAGGGGGATGGGATGGGATCAAAAATTGTATATCACTGTGAATCACCAAAAACTATTATTCATATAGCCACTATCAAGATCTATAAATCTGATAAATAGTATCTATTCTAACCTCTGGTAAACGTTTGCATGACTATGGACAATCACCATTTTATAGCTGGCTAAATCAACCATTTCGACTGAGCCATTTCCCATAGCTATGTCATAAATTACCAGAGGGTAAATCCCATATGAAATAGTGTATCCAACTATCAATGATCATGATATTGCTGGTTGGATCATTCTAAACAATCAAAACTATTCTACCCTCTGGTAAACATTTACATGACTATGGACAATCACCATTTTATAGCTGGCGAAATCAACCATTTCGACTGGGCCATTTCCCATAGCTATGTCATAAATTACCAGAGGGTAAATCCCATATGAAATAGTGTATCCAACTGTCAATGATCATGATATTGCTGGTTGGATCATTCTAAACAATCAAAACTATTCTACCCTCTGGTAAACATTTACATGACTATGGACAATCACCATTTTATAGCTGGCGAAATCAACCATTATGGCCAAAAACCCAACTTGCCAATCCGCCATGCGACTTCTGGCCATTTCCCGCACCGTGCTTCCAAACCCGTCTTTTGGCCGCCCGTCACCGTCCACAGCGCCATGGCAACGAGGTGACGGAGCAGGTCGAGGCGGAAAAATTTGGACACACATCTGGGTTACCCGGCCTGGTAAACATAGAAAAAACGATGGAAAGATCCATCATTTTTTGATGGGTAAACTCAACTATAACTGGACCATTTTCAATAGTTTTTTGTATGTTTACCAGAGGGTAAATAATAGACTGTTATAGCATTACCCTATCATAACATAGAATTGATAAGAAATATAACAAGGCAATGTTATAACATTTACCAGGAATAACCCTATATCTGAAATAATGTTACAACATAGAATTGGTAAGACCTAGAAATAATAAGTATAGGAAATCTGGTAGTATATGCTATATTATGTATATCCTATGTGGCAATAACACATAATATAATAGAATATATGGCTATGGGTCATGGCAGCCTGGTACCTAGTGAACCTCAAGTGGTTTTGACCCATCCCCATATTTCACTAACGATTCCAGTGAGGCCACAGTGATGTCACTATAATTTGCCCTCATAACATGGAAAATAAACTATAGAAAAAGCATGAAAAAGCAAGTTTGTTTAAAGGTTGAATATGTTTGAAAAGTGAAACTGGAACGATTTCAGTTGGAATGAAATCATGTTCGTTCCAGGATGGCTCTTGCTGCTCTGTCTGATCGGTTGGTTCTTTTACCTTGGCCGACTGGTTGCTTGGTTGCCTGGTTGCCTGGGCGCTTCTTTCAACGGATGGGTTTGAGGGACTTGTTTCGGGAAACTGTTGTCTTTCCCCATCAAATATGCAGTTCTTGTCAATTTTTCCTTCAATCCATTCAGAGAATTCCTGCTTTCCAAAGCTGCATTGCTTTGGTTCACTTAAGCCATGTGTTCGACCGCGCGATCGCACGGTCTGACGCAAGCCAACGTCTAGGCTGGGACACTCCTCTGGGCTGCTGAAAGCGGAACACCTCAAACTTGGATCGACCCTTTCAAAACTTTCACAAAGAAACCCGCTAAGCCGTTGAAGAATCGCATTTTAAAAAGATCTTTTCCGCTGGATGTGGACATGCTTTAGGGACTCCAGGACGCAGCGACATCTTAGGCTTGGACGACAAATCTCAACCAGTCCTGGTCCGCTGGGGATGAAGCCAACAGAGAACTCAGCCCTCGTTGCAATCATTCGCCTGTCAAAGAATCACCGCAGCAAAATTCTCTGATCGTGTCTGTTTCGTGACTTAGGCTTAGAAAGAGCTGAAAGATGGTACAGTAGCAATTGTATCTATGCGAATTGGGGTTCTCAATCTGGAGACAACCCCAACAGCCAAGGGAACCCCAACAGCCAAGGGAACCCAAACAGCCATGTCCTGCAGGCTGCACTGCCAGTGTTTGACAGGGCCTCGCTGGCCATCCCTAATTTTCTTGGTGTCAAAAAAATGCTTCGAAACAAAAATGAGGATGTATAAATATATACTACCAATCATGGTATTAATATATACTACCATGAAACAATAAGTAAATTTTCTGGCATCCTTTAGATCTTCACCAGCAAAAATGTATCCGATGTATCCTCTGGAGACCGTGGCAACAGGAATTCATCATCTTTGATGAATGGAAAATCTAGGAATTCATCACCCATAAACATGGGTTTGTCTGAAAATAGTGTACCCCTACACCCAATGGTTAATGATCATTATCCCTACTAAATGGCTATAATTGGGGGTATACCCACATTCAGGGCAGTTTCTGCCAGGAAAGTCCCAAGAACCACCACCTGAGCAGCGGATCATTAGCTCCGCAACTTGAGACTATCCAGACAACGAGTTCCACTGTCTATCCTGATCGTTGTCCAACAGAATGACCTAACGACCAAAAAAATTGAAGAAAGGTCATGACAGCTGGCCGCGGTCAACACTTGGGAGATGTGAAGAATCTCGAGTTTCGATGAGAGGAGCTGTTAACACATGTTTATATAGACTATAGACCTATACCTCCTGTATATCCATGTATATCAATATCCCTCAATTGCGAATATGCTTAGCCTTTCCAGGTCACAAAATCTTGAAAGATGGCTGAACAGACCCCCATGAATTGGGGGAGAAGCTCACATTTCAATTTGACCGATCCGATCCAGAAATATGTTTTATCGATTTGTTGGTGATAGATAAGCTGTTATATTCCCATGAAATACCCCCACTAGTCATGTTTGGTGATGTTCACCCCGTTCTTTAGAGAGAAACCCCAACGTTCAAACTGAGATCTAACCTCAGGGAATTTGTGATGGAATAACTGTTACATCGCCTTTAAACCATGGCTCGTTTTGTAGATGAATGACCGACCTGAAACATGGTGATGTTCAATAGTCAGCCATAGTCATGTTAAATCAGCAGATGATCTCTGTGGTGAAACAGATGATATAGATCAACTCATGAAATATGTTTTGGTGACATGTGCCAGAGTATGTTATATATGTATGTATATGTAGGGAGAGAAGAACAACGAAAAACACACATGAACAAACTTGAACCATAACCAATATATACAAATATATAAGAAACATCGTTCTGAGCGCATGTCCCACGTAACATCCCCATGATTTCCGAGCCTTTCTTTTTGCCCTGAAATGTGCCTAAATGTACCTGAACTGATCTTGGACTCTGGAGCTATCACCACCACGGGATGAATTGGCCCATGTCACCACGGTCCCGTCTGCCAAAATCGCAGCAAAAGCTTCGCCTGTTCTACAAATCTCTTGAACATTGTGCAGCTGATCCTGAACTCTGGAGCTGTCACCGCCAAAGCGTCCATGGCCCCATGTGACAAATGCAATAGCAATGAGGCTGTCTCCATCTTGAAGCCCAGAAAGTCTCAGAGACTTCGCTGGATCTAAAAGGCGTCCGTCAGGCGCAGCAAGCCTCAGGAAACCTTGCCCAAAAGAGCGTTGTGCAACTAGTTTCAAGTCAGCAATGGTGCCACACTGCGAGACCACAACAGTTTCACGTCCACTTGGCAAGGAGACCTCAAGTTTGATGAAAGCGTCAGCCACTGTGCTCACGGGCCTGCTCGAAAAAGGGCACAGCTACGAAGTGGTGTCGCTGAACAGATTCTATGGTCCAATCATCAGTGTTCTATGATCAGCGTTACATAATTAAAACTGGACTTTACAACATGCTGAGCATGTTCAAAGAGAGTGAAACATGTTCCACCTAGGTGAACATAGGATCAGTGGCATTTTTTCAGCACTTGATCCAAGTGCAGGCCAGTAAGTTTTGGGAATCAACATCGGGGATGATACCGACATTTCCCAGCTGGTGAATGATAAGTAGCTGGGGTAGATAATAATCATAAGATAATCATATTCGCCAGAAATAGCTGGGGTAGATATAAGATATCTAATGGATAATGATAAGTAGCTGGGGTAGATAATCTTCCATGCAAGAAAACTGGAAGATACTGGCAAAATCCCGGTTTTCAGAGGCTGCGGTCTTATTTATGTCGCTTTAAACGTGGAGCCCGAATGATTTCGCATCTCTTTGGATGTCTGAATCTTATGCATTACTCATGTTATTTCAACCGTACTAATCTCTCAACACTACAAAATCATATTAAATCTCTAAGAGAGATGGTTTTATTGTATAGTATTGATTGTATCTATCCGAAGTCTACTATTCAAGATAAACACTAGATACTACCCTTTGGTAAACTCACAGTTTGCTATTGAAGCCATGGCCCAGTCGAAATAGTGAGTTTTCCCATTAATAGCATGGTGATTTTCCATAGTTATGTAAACATTTACCAGAGGGTATCCAAGTAGCTTAGGATGTCGCTCCACTCGCTCCACATCCATCGCCAGGTCACACTCTTGGCACCGCAGCTGATGGCAGTCCCCAGGGCTCGGCTACAGCTGCTGCCTACGAGCTGAAAAAATCATCTTTGGATGTCTTTGGTACATGTGAAAAAACAATTAAAAAAAAGTCCCAAAGCTAGGAAATTGAAGATATTGAAGTCTTAGTTCCAAGGTGTTTCAACTGCTTCAACTCATTTTACGAAAATATATATGTATATAGAAATACAGATAGATATTCTCAAAGATAGATATTCTCAAAGACGGACACCTTTTTTAAATGTCAATGATTGTCCAAAGATATTTTTTTGGTATTCTGACAAATGGATCCAGGGTTGGTGGTTGAGCCTTGATGGTGCCCCATCCATCCTCAGTTGGAGGTGACCAAAGCTGAATGAAAGACCGCAGAAAATTTCATTATGATCATCATCCCAAGTACCCGGCCTGGTAAACGTACAAAATAACTATGGAAAGATCCACCATTTTCAATGGGTAAATCCACTATTAATGATCATTTTCAATAGCTACGTTAAATTACCGGAGGGTAAATGCAGAATAGAAAATCTTTCAAAACACGAACCAAATCCGATGTTGTGAATGGAGTTTTTTTCAAATCAATGGCGGTTTTGAAAAAAACCCAAAAAATCACTAAATGGGTGATATTTTTACCCAAATTTGTAGGTCTATGGCATTGGCTTTACCACATGATTTGGGTTTTTCATGCCATTTGAGCCATTAAAAATACCCATATCCCATCTCATTATACTAGTTGGTTGATAGGTTTCCCTACTATGGGTTGTCATAATCCCCAGTAAACCAGGTAGTATAATCCCCTATAGCAATCAATTAACCAGGTATTTTTAATGGCTCATTTCATGTCATTGGATTCCAGATGTCATGCAGACCCTGCCTTGCCGCGAGCCTGAGCGCACACTACTGCGATCCTCCTTGCGCAAGGAGGATGGGGATATTGCCTAAACCAATGGGAATGGGATACTACCATCAAATCCACTACTGTATATCATTATTGCTATCAAATTGTAAAGGTATGTCATGAATATAATATAATATAATATAATATAATATACTATATTATATATATATACATACATGAGATTAGCATTGATGGAACCAAGGATGTAATGGGATGTAATGGCCATATTCTCCAACAATAAAATGTGATAAGAACTGACTGAAATGAGTCCTGCTTGGCACAAATTCATGGCTGGTCATTTGTTGGTTGAAGCTTGCGTCCAATGGCGGATTCTCGAGTCACCGCCATATCAAGGGACCTCTGGATTCCGGTCATTCTTGAGTCCGGCCCAGCCCGGGCCCCTTTATTTGGGCTATATTCATGGCAATGCACTATCTATAGATCATTTTCCCAGCTATAGATCGCTATGTTTAGAGGATCTTCCAATGCCATCTGACACCGGAGACTACCCATAGGAATCCGATAGGACGCACCTGCAGTCTCGTCGCCAACTGGCAGTAGATGGGTGTATTTCACTTCTCTCATGGCAGTTTATGGGGAAATTTGTTTCTTGCTTGTGAATGGCTGGGTATTGCGGATCCCTTATTGGCTTTTTGCAACGCAGTGGCTGTTGCGCGCTAAAAAATCTCGGTACATGTGTCCACAACTTGTCCTGGTGCGTGTGTCCACAAGCTAGTGCAGACAAACATATTGTCTATGGCAGTCTATGGGTCAAAATTCATTCTGGTGAACACAAAATAGGTGTTAGATGTTCCAAAGATGTTCATCCCCATACATCTGACCCTTCTCCTTGTAGCGACTCATCCCCAGCTCCATCTTTTACCATACCCAGCAAATGCCGTTCAGAAGTGTCCACATTCAACTCTGGCCAGAGTGTCCAAGGGTGAGGAAGACGTGGGGACCAACCTGGCGGCGGAAAAACTTGGATTTGCTTTAAGGACCCCCAAAAGAAAAGAAAAAAAACAAAACAAACAGTGAATGGCCCAGAAAAAATGCCGACTCATCGCAAAAATCCAAGCCAGAGGATTGTGATGTTCCCCAACATTTTGGCTCAAAAATACCCAAGTTACTCATCAACCAGGGTAGATCGCAGCTGCATCTCCTGGCCCGATCCATCCCGATACCTGAAAGGCTGAATCTTCATCTTTCGGCCGTCCCTTGGTTGCAGAGTTCTTGGTTTAACATTATTTAACTAACCATTAAACAAAATAAATATAATTCTATATTTATATATATATATATCATGAATATCATAAGTAAATGTGTTTTTTCATTGTTCCAATATCCCGGGGCGGCGCCTGGGACCACCGCAGGTGTGGAACTTTTCCGCGCACATAGCCCTCTCTCGTTAGGGCATTCGAGGCAGCTGCCACCACGCCCTCTGGCCGGCAGCCTTTGCTGTTCCAGGG
>Ga0126342_10021363_pt1 | contig 10796 bp, 11 predicted proteins | sample Cyp1metagenome_FD_92528 | JGI IMG/M metagenome (GOLD analysis project Ga0126342, IMG submission 92528) | Coral microbial communities from Lord Howe Island, Old Settlement Bay, Australia - Cyphastrea 1 metagenome | ecosystem: Host-associated > Invertebrates > Cnidaria > Coral ... | reverse complement strand
CAATCCAGTAAACCTGACAGGAAAATTTGGTTGACTTAGCGTGATCTTCAGTGAGAAGTATTTTCTACGTCCTTGCTCGGAAGTTCATCAGGTTCTGATGCAGCTCAATACCCAATAAATAAATAGCCAAAGAATAAACAACTGTTCCATTTGACGAAGTCAGCAGTAATTCAGATTGCGAGAACCGTACAACAAGAAAATTCGACATGCCGGTACTTGGCTTAGCCGGTCGCCATAACCAGTGGAAATTGAAGCAGGTACGCAGAGCTGATCAGGCTCTGTATCCCATACAATCAGGTAGCTTCCTTGGACGTGGTCCCTGATTGTATGCCACGCCCCCCTGCTCTGAAAAAGATTTGGATTTTGATTTGGAAACAGCATGGTAGTTTGACCACGAAGCAAGAAGCAAAAAACCGAATACCTGATTAATGACAAAAACGACATCGTCGAGTAGAAGTTTTACATCTTTTCAAATGTTCCACACACACGCCTCGCTGCCGCGAGGCTGACTTTTTGCAACTGCGGAGACTGTTTTGAATCTCTTATTCGGACTATAGCGATTATCGCGAGTCAAAATACAGGGAAGAAATGTGCAACTGAATTATCCGAGTTGCTCAAGGCACCTGCCAGCACAAGGATCTTAGGCAGAGTCACTGATTTCGGAGAGCGCCTCCATCTGTGCCGCCTGTCGCGACAATTGGTCAGTGGTCTGGGCCAAGTGGCTAGCCAGGTGAGCCAAGTCTGCTGCCGAAAAGATCTGAACCGGATCCGTATGAGGGCTCTCTAGTTTCTCCAATATGGCCAAGTTGGCCGCTCTGTCATTGTTGTGGATGTTCCAGAGAATGGTGGCGAACTGGTGGATCTGGACAGGAGCTGCATCTTGTCCGGCATGGACAACCACAGAATCTGTGTCATCCATATCTGAGCCCGAGTGCGAGGCTTGATTTCCTTCAGCTTGGTTTCCGCTGTCGGACTCTTGTGGATAATAATGCCATGTTCCCGTTTGATGCATCTCTGGGATCTGGAAATGCTTTCGCCAGTAATTGGCAATATGGGTGGCTTGTTCCCAAGAATCGAAGTATCCACTTTCATTGACACGGATGTGACCGATGATCCCATTGAAGAAGAACTCCGGTTGCCTATTTCGATGATTTCCCCTTTGATCCACTTCCGTCACCATAAGGCGACGAATATCGGGTAAATTTGGGTCGGGATTTGGCTCCCGAACCTCCGTGAAATAGTGGGCATGAAGCTGGCGACGTCTTTCTTGCATTTCTCTCTGGAGAGGATATGACTCTTCTTATCTTGGAACAATGGGAGTCTGATGATCACTGGAAGCAGGAAGTGGCACTGACGGAGCTGCAGTGGAGTACCCAGGATGAGATACATGGATGCTAAGATCCTCATGACGGGATGGATACCAGGCAGCTGGTTCAGTAAGTTCATTCACTCGACGGTGGGAGTGATAGCCATCTGAGGGGCCTGCACTGTTGCTGGAGTATCCATGAGAGCGAGAGTGACGACGCGGCATGCTCATCGGAATGGGAGGAGAAGTGAAACCAGCGCTGATGGAATCACGTTTGGTCATTATACAGCTGGAGCCAAGAACTAGAAAAAAGAAATGAAGAAAGAACACCACGACATGACAACAACACCTCAATGCCAGGAAGGGCACCTTTTTTGTCAGGAATTATAGAAGCATGTTGCGATTTGGAAGAGCCTCATGGCAACTCACGCGCATGATATATGGCTGAATGTGAGACGTAAAGAGTTGAATATTATCTGGAAGGATCTCACTATGTTCTTGTCCCTCAGTCCAATGAGGACGATACGCGCTCAGATAGGCAACCAGGCAGTCATCATTGCGGAGAGCAAATGTATCTCCAGTGTCGTCTTGCCATCTGATGTCCATAGAAGAAGGAGGTAAGAATCGATCCCACGTATACCAGATATGCTGGCTGATGCAATTTCACAGGTTGTACACCGTGAAGGTTTCCAACCGGTGTGTGTTGAGCAGAACATTGTAAGTGAACAGTGCACGTTCTTCAACACGGGTGAGGCGAGGGAGGACCTCACATGTCGTAGCGGCCATTGAGTCATCATGAGTTTTGTTCATAAGTGGACGTACTTGTTCAAGGTCAACAATGACCAAGACCTTTCTGACTCGAGGAGCAGGAGGAGGTTGTTCAGGCCAAGGATTTTGTTGCCAATCATTATGCTGAGTGCGCCGGTTCTGCCACATATAGTCGTCCCGCGAGCGGGAGCGTTCTGGAGCTGTTCGTCGACGAGAATATGAATGAGCCATATTTGCTATGGATAAACATGCACTGGGAAAGGGAACACGCAGAGCAGACAGAGAGAAAGACGAAGACCAACAACAAAACCCCAAGAGGCAAGGAGGAGGCAAAGAGAGAAAAGAGAGGAGAAAAGAAGAAAGACACGAGGCAATGATGCCACAAATGAGGCTGCAAATCACACTTTTTTGACATCGCAAAGGTTGATGCTAAAGTCAATCCTCTCCCTCAGGTTCATGAGGAGGGTTGATTCGACCAGGTGGGTCAGTCACTTCTGATGTCTGTTTCAAAATCCCCCAACGCATCTTGCATAGCTGAGGGTCACGATGAAGTCGCGCTCCGATCTTCTTCCACGAAGGTCTGGACTTTGTGTCCTGTTTCATGCCGATCAATTCTTGATCATCGGCGTTGGTCCAAGGACGAGCCATCTCAGTAGGTGGAGCAGCTGGAACAGCGTGGAGGATGCGCATAGGTGGAGAAGGCGGAGCTTTTGGATTGGGAGTCAACGTAAGAGGAGGTGGTCTTGGTGGAGCGGCTTTCCCACCATGAATGTAATTGAGGTCTTCTCTTGACGCAGCATCACCATCGGAGTCGTCAGAGTTCATGTCGCCTGATCGAGCGTCCGATGCAATTGGTAGCGATGTCGAATGGTCAGCATCAGGATTGTGGGCGAGTCGGGACTCAGGGATGGACTCACCTTTCTGCTTCTTTTTTGGTTGTGGGTCCACAAGAGATGATGACCGTTGTTTTGATCGTGCTGGAACAGGGACGGTGGTGCGGGTGGGCACCGTAGGGTAGGTGATCGTCGTTGTGGAACCAGGAATCGGATTTGGACCTGGGTCCGTCATGAGACTGGCAGGCCGAGATGGACCAGTGGTGAGAGTGGGTGCACTGACTGGTGGCGAGCTTGTGGATGCCGGTCGAAGGTATGGTTCTGGATTCATCACCATGTGGGAAGGGATGCCTCCATGTGACACCAAGGTCGGAGGACCTTCGGATGTCGGCCGGGGTACAAAAGTGTGTAGGCCCCTGCCTGGTTGTTGGATGATCAAGACGGAGATTGGCCGGAGGCAATGATTCATCATATTCAATGGACGGCTCGAAGAAAGGCAAGAGCCCTGCCAAATAGTTGAGATGCATAATTGCTCGGGCCAAATGATGATGGAACGCTCGCCCTTGAGCATGATCCATGAGCGTCCAAACGAGGACGAGGCAAGAAGAAAGCGGAAATTGAGCCAAGATGCTGAAAAGGAAACCAAGAAGACAAGGGTGAGGACGGGCAACACGAAACACGAACAGCGGAGGGGACACCAACAAGAGAGAAGAACAAAACCAGAAACACCAAAGGACGAAAAAAGCAGCACCACAAGGAAATTGGCCGCAGCAAGAGTTTTGGTCCGCAGCGCTCAAGTTCTGATGCTGAGCCAAAAGCTGGTTCGAAATGGACTGAAGTTCCTCGTTGGGAAAGCCCGCTCGTGTGTACAGTCGAATTAACTGTGACAGACCTTGCTGAACCCGAAGGGAGGGAAAAGCTCCTTTGATGACAATGTGACAGCGCGACCGGAAGCCGCTGAGAAGGACAGAAGGAGGCGAAGCTGAAAAAGGTGAGAGAACTTGTGACACTTGTGTTGGTCCCTGATAGATCAGTTCCAGCGGTTTTGTTTCGAGCATGAAGCCAAGGAATTCCTGATCTGGTTCAGTATCAAGGATAATAGGTTTTCCATAAAATCCATCATCAAGTAGGACTTCATATGGGGCAAATGAGGTAAGGCGTTTGTCTCCGAAGACGAGACGATTGTCGACGTATCGGACATGTTGGATGAACAGGTGATGATTGGAAAGGAGTTGGTGGAAGGTGTTGTGCCAAATTTGTTCACTGATGGAAACAACCATGAGGCATAGGGCAGGAGATAGAGGACTGCCCATGGGACTGCCACGGCATTGACGGATACATTTCTGTCCCAATGCAAAGGTCTGCATATTCAAGGCTGATTTGATCAACTCTGGTACATCTCCGATGACAATCTTTCGAGTGACATTGAGGCGACGAAAGGTGCGGCCTTTGATGATGTCTCCTGGATTGTTGGACTTTCCGGGGTAGACCGAGAAGACCTCGTCGTCATAGACATTCATCTTGGGTCGAAGAAAGTCCAGAAGCATGAACCAGGAGCGAAGGAATCGGTCTTGATCAATACTGGTGAAAAAGCCTGCCAGGTCCTGGTTGACCAAAATCAAATCGGCGTCGACAGGCGCCGATTTTAATATCGAGAGCAGAGTGTACACATCTCCAGTAGCGAAATGGTTGGGACATGCCGTCGGAATGAGCTGGAATATGAGTCTGGCTAGGATGTTCAGCATTGGCCTGAATGGGGAGTCGACAAAGGAAATGATAGGTCTTCCGCTACGGAAGTCTTTTTCCCGTTTGGCCAGAATGTATCCGGATGGGAGTTGGCGACCTGAGCCGACTGCCCAAGGATATGCTCGTCCGTGTTGGCGTTGGAGGGATTCGACCAAGGAGGTCACGATTGAGGATGGTTCATTGGATAGTGATTCGAAGATGGACGGGTCTTGGAATGTCTTCTCGATGGATTCATAATAAATACACGGGCAGAATATTCGAAGAGAGGAGGCATGTTTGTCCTCACAGTGGAAAATGGCACCATCGAAGGTTTCTTGTAGTCGTCCAATAGATTGCTTTGTGATATGATTGGTAATATTTGTCGAGTGTTGATGCCACAGCTGGTGACAAAGGTCGGTGATGTCGGACTGGGACATGGAAGGAAGACCATTTCGTTTGGTCCAGTTCCGTAAGCCAAGTCGTAACTGGTTTTGGAATTCCTTCTTAGAAGGAAAGACCTTGTTGGCCAGTGATCCTTCCGCAATGACTGCAAGGTCCGGTTGGAGAAGAGAGTGAAGAAGAGAGCCGGATATAGGACCCAATGAGAGTCCGAAGGATTGAGTGCCGCACTCTTGTAACAGGACCAGGATTTGCAACAACATGTAGCAGGGTTTGTAGTCGACCAGTCGTCAATGGCTTGTTTGTGGTTGCAGAGGATGTCCAGGACTGCCGCGTGTTTGATGAAGACTGTCTTAAAGGATGGGGTGTGGCATGGTACCTGGTGGTACACCATCTTGGCATGCCACTGTCGCAAAAACTTTTTCAGCGTCAGCTGAAGATCTGGAGCGAGGCACCATGGAGCCCGTAGAGCTGTTGCTTTAGGTGCTGGTTTTCCACGCCACCATTTGATCGAAGCATCGATGGCATTCAGAGACAAAGTACGGAAAGGCTCTTGGGTGTTGTTGGCCAGTCGTCGAAGAGCATAGCATAAGGTCAAGCCACCATCATTGGATCGAAGCATCTTTGTCTGCTCGAATCGTGCCTTGGTATTTGAACCTAAGGCGTGGATGATTGTCCAGAGTTCCAAACGGTTTTGGAATCTGGAAGAGGTCAAAACTTGACGAACCAGCTGTGGAGTGAATTTGTGTTTGGCACGACGCCAGAGGGTGGCGAGGCCAAATTGAGCGTTGGTATTAAGAAGGGGCTTTTTGAGGAGACCCTTCTTTGGATGGAAGAAGTGGCAAATAAAAGGATAGTTGAGGCGAGGTTGCCATTCTTGAATGAGTGCCATTTCAAGACTGCGGTAGTCGGTTCTGTCTGTGTAGATTGGAATAGGCGCCCAAATATATAGGTTGTCGTGTTCTTGCCAATAGCGAAGTGCCAGTTCAGCTTGTACAAGTCTCTCATTGGTGAGTTGGAAGTATTTCCTGGAGCGACTATACTCTCTGTCCAAAATATGATGCATTGCAGAGCCCACGTAGAATTTGGGTTGCATGGATTTGATGTGAGTGAAACGGATATAGACGCTCTGAGGCTTGAAGAATTGTCTGGAAAACAGGTTGTGGGAGTGTAGCGTTGTGCCCCACAGGTGTTGAAGGTCTGCACACCCTTCCAAAATTGACTTCAGCTTGGGATTGGGTCTGTGACCATGAAGAATTGCCAGGACCATCATTCGGGTTTGAATGATGCGGAAGCCTTGAAACAAATGGATGCTGTAAGTCATGGTGAAGGGAGTCAAAATGTAAAGAATAAGAATCATCGAATGGAGAATCTGCAAATGGGATTGAAGCACCTTGTGCTTGAGTTTCCGACGCAAGAGAGGAGCTAGTCAGTTGGTAAGGCTGATGCCCGCTGTCATAGCCCGGAGAAGGTTCAACGCATCATAGTTTTTGCCCATGAGATTGACTGGGATTCCCATCATGACTGCCACTCGTTCTACTGTCTCAAGCGCGTCAGCTGGTTGATTGGCCCACCATTCCTCTGTCTTGGTGATGTTGTCGGTGAGCACTTTGCGTTTTGCATCCGAGAGTGGAAGCTCTTTCAACCATTTGTTGAAGGCTCTGACTGCAAGAGTGGGTGGCATGTTTTGAGTGAGCCACGGATTGACACTGGTGGTACCGACCAGGAGAGATGAAGGATCAAAGCCTGGTGGTGCAGGAGGAGCTGGTTGCTGAGAGCTTCGAAGTAAAGCAGCTTGGATGGGTGATGCAGCAGGGCTGGATGCTGAAGGGCCAGTGGTGCCCGGAGAAGAGGAATCGCCTGGGGTTTCCCCAAGTTGTTGGCGCAGTTGGGCCAATTGACTCCGGAGTTGAGTCAGTTCATGTTGAGTGTCAGGGTCTGCAGTTCGGGTAGGAACCCAACTATGGATCAAGTCAGCAATCTGTTGTGCAGCATACTTGGTGTTGTTGGTCTTGTCCAGCAACTTTCCATCCTGTCTGGCCTTGCAAGACGACACCTTGTCAAGGTCCACCCCTTTGTTCCGAAGTTGGGTCAAGAGCTCTGTCATAAATACAACGGCTGCGATGTCCCCAGTTGGAATCAGGCCTGCTGATACAGCAAGGCCGCCACCGGTAGTTTCAAAGGGTCGCAGCCCTCGATGTCCAACTTTTGTGTAAAAGCTGAAGGTCGAATACATCGAGGGAAGGTCAAGCCGTTGATCTTCTGATTGTCGTAATGGTCTTGATCTTCTTGCCAATGAGGGTTGAGATCGAAGCCATATGTGCGACTCTCATCAATGGTTGTCTGTCCACCTGGTGACTTGGAGAACGGAGTGCCAGGATGGCGAGGTTGTGAGGACGGAATCGATGGAGTACTGGGAGAGGCCAGTTGAGGTGAGCAAGGTGGAGTGACGGATCTGGATTGAAGTGGATAAGCAAGTGTTGGTGGTGGGGACGAAGGAGGTGCAGGTGGAAATCTTGGATTTGCTGATGGAAATCTTGGATTTGGCCATGTAGTCATTGACGCTGACGGATCGGTTGATGGATTCATCATATAAGGTCCCGGCTGACGTGCATTGAACTGAGGCTGGAACTGAGGTCTGGACTGAGGTCGTAACATCTGTTGAGAATGCCAGATCGCTGATTGCATGGGACCACACCATCGAGGGAAGAAAGGAAGTTCTTGCCGTACAGGAGGACGTGGAGCGCCCGGTTCAGCGCGATTTCGACCAGGTACTGGTGATCGAGAGCGATCAGACTCTGCCATGGTTTCGTGATGATACTGGTGAATTACTGAAAGATCAAAAAGGCTGCAGTGGTTGCAACGATTGACAATTTGAGACCAAGTCGATCATCAAACATGTGAAAAAGGAAATAAGCAAACAAGTTGTACATCGAAAACTCGGCAAAAGAAAACCCTTTCAAACGATGGGAACACCATCAAAATGACAAACAAGATGCATGGAAAGGTCTGCCACTGCTTAGAAGCATTTTTGCCAATGCGTTTGTCCAGGAGATCCCTAGAAATGAAGTCAAGATCCTGTTTAGGACAAATAAGCTAATAATACACGATCTGAGAGTACTGTCTTAAGTGCTCAACGTCGGTGTCTGGCTGCACGCCGTTCCTCGTTGGCTCTATAGTTGACATTGTCTTCAGAGTCGGTGTCCCGCAGATCAATAGGGCGTCGTGCCAGTTTTTCATCGGCCTGGAGGTCAGACCATTTGATGGCGACAAATTTCAACCCCACGTGGTAGCTGTGAGCAATCGTGTACTTCTCAGGAGTGGTGACGAGTCCCTTCTTAGCCACATTGAGCTGACATTTCTCGTTCCCTCCAGCTCGCATTGCAAGATGTTCCCGTGCTCCTCTATACATCGCCCCAATGATGATCTCTTGTTGACCTTTGCCTTTCTTCTCCATGGAGTCAAGCAGTTCTTGTTCTGCCCAGGATGGGATGTCCTTGTCGGCATTCGCAATCTGCCGGCCCATGTAGAAGGCTCCAAAGGTTGGTAAGTGACACCGCTGTGGATTTCTGTGATAGGACCAGTTGGCTGGTCTGATCTTGCCCTCCATGAGAATCATCTGAGAAGTGCTGAGGGTCGTACCATGGCCAAGTGCCCATGTGATGAGGGTTTGGCCACCAAAGGGAGGAGGCATTTGGAACCTGCTGGATTCTGGTAAAGGCATGACCAGGGCCAGCATGCCTGTTTGAGGCAGTTCTCGGACATGGCAGGTAGAGAGATCAAAATCTGGCAGGAGGCCAGTACTCGACAATAAATGTATGGCCTTTCTCCCAATGTCTGTTGGGATTCTGGAATCAACTTTGTTAAGTTCTTCCATAGCTTCATCGAAATGCTCCTGCACAATGCTAGTGGATGGTTGTGGAAGCTCCTTGGCATCAAGTTCGTTTGCCGCTCTCATCCGATCTGGGTGGACGAGAGCATGTTTGACTTGACGAGCCCATTCCTCTTTGGAACCTTCTTGAAGGTTGATGGCAATATGACCAGGTGGAAGAGTGGAAGCTCGGGACTGAGCAGATCCAGAGCGATTGGGATAATTGCCATGGCTCTGTGAATGCTGTTCCAGCGAGAATGCCGTCAGAGGTTTGGAAGGATATCTGGAAGGAGGTTCATCATACGATTGATGTTTGTAGTACGGCTTTGAGTAGTCGATCCATCCGGAGGGATGCGTATGATAGTGAGGTTTGGAATGGTCCTTCCAAGACTGCCAGGACTTCCACTTGTTGGTGGAGCTGTGGTCATAGTAGGTGGATTGGTCATAGTGGTCCATCTTGTCGGAGGTTGAAGGTTGGTCATAGTGTTGGTAGTTCCAAGCTTCAGGTTGGTGGATAGTGGGTGGATAAGTATAATCATCACGTCGACGATGTTCATCTCGTTGATGTGGTACTTCACGATGGCGTGGAGAATTCGATCGAAGAGTGACTGACTGAGCACGGCTTGGAGGCATGGATGCATCACGTGAGCTGGAATGTCGTCTGCGATGGCGTGGACGGCTGTCACGTCTGTGACGTCTTGGACTTCTTGGAATCGAAATTGGACGTTTGTCCAATTGAGCTGGAATGCGTTTGGAACGTGACCTGGATCGGCGATTAAGCCCTGGAAGTGGTGGTAAAGGGAGGTCAGGTGGAGGCTGTGCGATTGGAGTGGATGGTGGAGGTTGTGTCACACTTGGAAGTGGACTCTTGGACCGTTCTTTGGTCTTTTCCATAAACGCCTGCATGCCAGATTCCACCGTGTGACGCATCTGTTGGATCTTTTCCTCTGGATTGAAAGTGATGTTGGACCCTTGTTGATCGGGTTGAGATGAAGTTGGAACAGGAGGTGTTGGAACTGGTGGCACTGTTGGTGGATCAGGTGCTGATGGAGTGGACTGATGTGGTGCTGTCGATTGTGGAGGCTGATGAAATGGAATAAGCTGCTGAAGTTGTTGAATATGGGTCTGAGCTTGGGAAGCCAATTGTTGATTCAATAGTTTATTCTGTTCCCGTAACTGAGCCAACTGAGCCTGAGTCAGAGCCTGAGACTGAGCTTGAGACTGTTGGTTCATCATATCACCTCCACAAAATTGGCCAAATTGTGCTGCAGATTGAGGTGAAGAAAAGCCAGGCGCTGACCAGCCGAAGTTCCACATATTCTCCGGAAAGTTGGGCCAGCGACCGGGAAACATGGCCGGAGATGGCAAGTCTGGCAGCACTGTCAGACGATTATTACAGTTAGTTCAGAAATAAAAATTGGATACATCCACAACTCGTGCAAGATTCGTGATAAGGCTCAAAGGCCCTCGACTTTCAATTCACAACCCTCTGGACAGCTTACGTGTTCAACCCCTGAATTACGTGCACAATTTCAACCTCACCGAAAAACCAAAAAAGAAAGTGGCCAAACCTGGGAAGCATGTCCTGTAGCCTTCACTTGGTAACCTGTCATGTGAAATTGGTGAGCTCCGTACTCTCTTGGGCAAAGTTGGAAAAGGAGTTGTTATCGTGGCGTCCAGCTATGCAAATCAGCGACAAAGAAAATGAAGCCCGGAACAGCGGCCCGTAGTTCAACACAGTCCACGACCGACGTGTGAGACCCTGAAAAAAGGCCAGCTGTTCACTTTACTTAGACGAATTACTAATTCAAAAGTGTAAATTCAGACATCGTTTTACTGTCAATTGTTAGCCTGGAAAGGCTTTCCCCGAAGGGTTCCTGCCAACTTGACGTAT
>Ga0126342_10021362_pt1 | contig 10796 bp, 11 predicted proteins | sample Cyp1metagenome_FD_92528 | JGI IMG/M metagenome (GOLD analysis project Ga0126342, IMG submission 92528) | Coral microbial communities from Lord Howe Island, Old Settlement Bay, Australia - Cyphastrea 1 metagenome | ecosystem: Host-associated > Invertebrates > Cnidaria > Coral ... | reverse complement strand
ACGAATGCACTGGTGATTGAAAGGACCGGGTGTTCAAGAGTTATCTATGGATTAGTTATGGGGAGAGCAGCATGTATGGAAATCACAATAGATATATATATATATATTATATATATATATATATTATATATATACTCATTCCAGCTACTTGACCATAGACCTCGCATTCTACCACCTTGCTTCCAACACTGTTGTTTCTTCCCATTTTGGGTTGAAAGAAGCATCCTGGTCCCAATCTGTCCCCCAATCTGAACTGGCCTCCAGCAAAAGAAGATCCATGGAATGTAGACAATTGCGGTCAACCACACCTCCAGTTCGGTGGGCGCCTGATGGGCCTGGGTGAACAATCGCAGAATGGGTGGTGAATTTCCTCCTGTTCTATGGGGCTGCCGCTTAGGATTCCAGTTGCCAGGCTCTCTATATGTGATATGTTCAAACTCAAAGTGCCTGAGACAAATTGGTGTCTTCCACTGCATTTAAGTTGTAAATTTGGTATCATAGCCTGTTGCAAGCAGGCCAGCCCATTCCCGACGTCACCTTGTGCATCAACATTCAGTTTTTCCATCTTCTTTGAAATACAAAAGTCAGAAAGTCTTCTGAGCATTTCGGCAGTTGGCTAAAAGTACTTCGCCAAAATTCCGGACAGGCAATCCATGTTTCAATCTCCTTGACTGCCAGCATCCATGCGGTACCAGGAAAACGACAGCTATTCACTCACTGTGCCAGAACAGCAGATAAACTGCCAAAAATGATTGTATATAGTCACTAAATGTATCATAATGTATCATATAGTTAGTGACTAGTTAGGCTTGTCCAAAACTGAGGTACAGTATTCCAAAAATCCCATGTTTTCCAAGTGATCATCATTTTCCGCATAGCGGCTGGGCTCAAAGGTGCTGTACCATGCTTGCTATTTCACGGAAGAGCTTGGTACGGCTTGCTGGTACTCGCTGGAAGTCAAACGTGGAACTTGAAAATATCCATCAATTCATACGTGCGATAGGATATAAATGATATAAAGATGCAACTGCACAGCAACTGATTCTGCAGTGTAGTACATGCTCAGTTTTGGACAGTATCTGAACATCATGTAGTACATACTTAGTACAAACAGTCCATCAAATCCATTGCATTCAGTACCAGCATCCTGACGCTGCCTCCCATTGGAGTTGTTCTTCTTTGGTCGCCAAGGCAAGACTTGGCGACGGCGACCAAGAAAAACACATTAACAAATTAAAAGCCGTGGCACATAAGTCTGGGAAAGTCTGGGAGCTTGTGGATGTTCTGATGGAGACTGATGCCATGGCACAATCTGATGGCATGTTGCTCCGACCTGTTTCACCCATCGCATCTCTCGGGGCAGGTACCTCTTAAGGTCTTGTGTGGCAAGCCCTGACAAAACAAAACAAGTCCGGATTCGCTCCAAAATACCTCTAATTTCCCCAAGTCTTGAGGCAAGAAATGGTTCACCGCCCCAACCCCAACCCCGAAACCAAAAACAATCCTCTGATGCGATCAACATAGATCAACCCACTTTTAAAAACCATCTGCATCTGCAAGATCCATCTGCTCCCAGGTCTTGCCGAGGCAAGAGTGTTTTTCAGTGCCTTTTGTGTTTTCAGAGTGCAACCCACTTTAAAACACATCATTCGGAGTCGTGCAACGCAACAAAAAGCGCGTCAGACCTCGATAATGAGCTGATGGTCTGCAGGCTGTTCTCAGTGTGCCCCAGCCACTTGTCAAAAGTGGCGAAACATGGTTTGTATTCTATGTACCTCAGGTATAACCACGACATCTCAGTATTAAGCTTCAGGATGCAAATGACGCGGTGTTCAAAACCCTCTGTCCCCCTGTGTACTCGCTGCTTAATAGGATTTCCCACAATTGATTGTGATAATGTAACCCCAATATATTGGGTAGTATAACCCCACATAATTAAAATCATCAACCAACAAGGGTTTTGAACACTGCTCAAGTAGCTATGGTACGGGAGGCCAAGCTGCTGCAAACTTGCCTAGAAATGGGGGATGTACCTCTGGTTGATGGCAATCTTAATGATGGAAACAATGAGTAACCTTTGAAATTTTGGGGATTTCTAGTTTTGAACCCCAAATTGCTGGGCTCATGTCTCATTCATCTCAGCCCACCTTTGCATCCCTGAACCCATGCTGCGAAGGTGCAGGGAAACGTGGAATGATGCAATAAGCTGCATGACAATATCCAGCTCGCCCGTAGCAGACACTCTGATTTTTTTATCATGAATGGTGATGTGGGGTGACAGAAAGAAGAACATGATTTGATTAAATTAGGCTGGATTGCACCAAAGAAAAATAGAGGAGTTGACGAAGTGGTGCTAAGAAGGAAGCGGACATCTTTCTTGCCCAATCGAAAGTGCTACAGTAACATGGAAAACAACATCAAGTTGTCAGCCATTTCTTGATAGAGCTTCTAGAAGTGGATTCGACCGGTCCCTAAATAGTTGCTCACATCAAACTGCATTCCACTCCACCCGAGAACACCTCAGTGAGGATGTTTTTGCACTTTCATTCCACGCTCCCCTGCATCCGCTCATAGCCCGTGGCAGCTATGAAAGACCAGCCAACCTGCCATGCCCTCAGCTGCGAAAGGATTTTTTTCCTCTGCGCTATTCTGCGCTCCTACACTCAGCGCGAATAAAGCATTCGTGAGATGCCCTTATGGTCCCTCATTTGGAAACTGAACACTTGGCACCTTGTGGACTCAGCAGATCTGGAATGGGACCAGAATTTGATTTCCCTGGTCAGAAATGAATCCGACTGGGTACGGGTATCTGTCCATCTTTGCCCAAAGCGAACCGCCGCGGGGCCTTGGAACTTTGCCAAAGTTTGGCATGCCCTTTTTTTTTGCAACCCACAAATAGGGCTGAGTAATTTTGCTCAAAGTTTTGAAGGAAGCAGATTAGTTCCAAGCAAATAGCCAAATAGCAATCAATCCATGGAAATCTACGACTCAACTATGTTCACACAGCACAAGTTCTGGCAAGATCACAATTCGAAGTAATCGAAGTAAGGCCAATGTTCATGTGCTACCAATGGCCCCAACGAAACCTCCCAGCCAAGTGCTATTCCGTTCATTCCATAAACGCACTCACAAACGCACCACAAAGCTCTCGCACTCGATGATGAGCGCCATTGGTCCTAGCGTCTCGAGTTACACTAAATGCACAGTTTTTTTTAATATAATAGCAAAAGGATGAAAATTGCTACTTTGGGGGGAGTGTATGCCACCTTTTCACAGAACTATATTTACATGACACAAAGTGGAGGTATGATCCTCACATGTTGCGCTAGAAGCCATCACACCTCCATATAGAAGACCCGACCCAAGGCGCCATCACTACTAATCAACACCTCTCTCGGCATCAATTGTTTGGTCTCTCAAAAGAAAAAACAAGACCAACCAAGGAACCTGAATGCAGTCACGTAAAACACTTCTACATTCTTGCACAACAGTCTTGTACATTGTGTAGAGTATAAAGTAGACTACAAACAGTGGAGTGTCGAGTGGGGAGTGTGGTGTCTAAACTAAGAAGAGTGGAGTCTGGACTGGAAAGTCTAGTGCAAGGTGTGGAGCATTGAGTCTAAGGTGCGGAGTGTAGAGTGTGGAGTGTAAAGTGTGGAGTGTAAAGTGTGGAATGTGTAGTTTGTAAAGTGTAGTGTGGGGAGTGTAAAGTGTAAACTGTAAACTGTGGAGTGTGGAGTGAGCAGTGTGGCTTTTCCCACAATTTCCAAACTCAAATCTATGAGATGCCAAGAGCTTCAGTTCCAAGTGACTCAAGCCCCTGTCGGGCTTCCAGGTGGGATGCACGGTGTTCGTTCGTGCGTGACACAAATCGCCGGACTCGGCGCGGGCCCTGGATTTCGCGGGCGGCGCTCCTGCCACTCTGCGCAAAAAATACGGTGGTCTGAAAAATGGGGATATACCATCTGGTTATTTAACATAGCCATGGAAAATCACCATGCTATTAATAGGTAAACCATCTATTTCTATGGGCCATCTATACCATGGCTATGTTAGTCATAACCAGAGGGTATATCCCCAAGATGGTGGTTTCAACCTGAAAAAATATTGGCCAATATTGGCCAGTTGGGATCATGATCCCAAATATAGTTGAAATCCAAAATATGTGAAGCCACCCACTCGCCATCAACTTTGGGGCTCCCACATTGAGCTGCAGGAATTCACGTGTGCACTTCATCGTTTCTGCAAATGCAGCAGAGCGTAGGATTTCATGACATCGCTTCACGCTGGTACCCTCTGGTTATGACTAACATAGCCATGGTATAGATGGCCCATAGAAATAGATGGTTTACCTATTAATATAGCATGGTGATTCTCCATGGCAAACTGTTAGTCATAACCAGATGGTACTCCTTTCTTATCCTTTTGTCACGCCCATAATTTGGTTAGTGCCAGATGTCCAAGAACTGAACATCAACGGTCGACAGGAATGCCAGGACACATGGGTGGCACCCCGTTGATTACGTTGCAGGAATCACCACTCGACGTTCTGTAAAAATGCATTAACTAATCTGTGAGGCAGAAACAAACGGTGACTTGACCACTGGACAGCTAAGTGATGCCCAAGATGAGCATGATGCTTGATACCACAGTGCCATTACTTAGGCTTTGTTGAATCTTCATCTCATCACTCTTCCCGAGTGATGGAAATGAAATTCCAAGTCACACTCTACCCAACTGATATGGATAACAGAATCCTCGAAAGTCAGAAGTCCATAAGTTGTTGGTGAAAACAAACAGCCCCTCTAAACTGCGGCCTTCTGGGAATCTCTTGCTGCGTTCGTGATCTACGAACTCCTGAAGCGTATAGACACTCAAGGGAGAGTGTGGGGTTCTTGATGCGCTCGCCGCTACATGGTGCTCAATGTGAAGCCTTGTGTGCTGGGATAATTGTTCAAAAACTTCAGAGCTTGAAAAAGCCCACAAAGGGATCAAAGGGGCTCTTAGCATTTCCAGTTTCCAGCAAGTGCTCAGGTTTCCGCAAAAAAAAGAACTACACCGCAAGCCGCAAGATGTTGTAGAGATCATGGCAGGACACCAGCTGCATCATTCACAACGCCACGCTGTTAAAATACCAACCCCCTCCCTGGAACCACCTCGAAGTCTGCAGGATCTGCTTCAACACTGGATAGGAAGAAGTTGAAGCGCGCCTCATGGAAAGATTCCAGTTTCACACTGTCCTCAGTGGCCCAAAGGCAGCTCTGAGAAAGCAGATCTATAGTACATTGGAACGAAGCAGTCACCAAAAAAGGTTGGTTCAAGAAAGCCATGTTGAACTCTCCTAAGGTTACTTTCTTCTTAGTCACTTGAACCACTTGTGGCCAAAGTCGCGAGCGTTTGGTGTTCGCTCTATCAGACTCTATCACATAGTCTCACATAGAAAATCGATCTATGAATCTACGGTCAATTTCTAAATTTGAAACCGCCTTCTGCCGTAGATTTTGGTTCTGCGGAGTTGGGGAGCGCAAATTCGTGCGCTCGCGCTCCATGTTGTTCATTCGGCAAAAATTATCCTAAAGCACAACAAATTACCTTTCTGGAGGACAAGTTTAAGCTTCCAACTCCCTACAACTTAACATGGAGGCACCCACATCATATTTCGAGCTGTTTTACAATGTTTAAACTCATAATCCTCCAACCTTCAAGCGGTGCTCCTTACAGCTACAAGGCCTTGTGAGAAAGCGCCACCGTGCGAATCGGTCGTCGCGAATCGCAGAAGCAGAAATCGCAGAGGCAGAACTGGCAGAGCTGGCCTTACTCCACGACCTTTTGGAAGGTGGCGCGGTAGATGCCTGCCGTTTTTTTTTCGCGACCAACAGAGACTGTTTGGACATGCTGGTCATGTTTAGGACCTGAACCCATCGATAATATTTGAGGGGTAAATGATCATTTTAGTACGAATTTTAATGTGATATGATTTTGAGATATTTTGAGCATCTCCCACCACCCAAATTTGAGGGTAACTTTCGCCCATTCCAACCTGGCAACCTTCACAGTGACCAGTGGTTTTTAGAGCTGCTGCTGCAGTGGCAGCACCTCCTGAAGTGTGAGAATGCATATGTACCATCGCAGGACCCTAACGTGCTGCGCTCGAGCCAAGTCCCAACCATGGGAATCTGTCGAAGCAAAAAACATCCCAGCGTGTCTTTGGGATGATCATGGAAAATGGCGCTGGCCTAGAAGTGCCTAAAAGTGCCGTTTTCAGGCATCATTTGAAGAGTTTTCTATGTTTCAATTCACAAAAATCGTTGCGAGTGATCTCTGTTTTTTGCGCCAAATCCTTGTGGTTGTCCCACACTCATTCCGGTACCACTTGAAGTTCTGCACCATCCCCCCCTGCACTCCATACTTGCCTTGATGAGTGACATTTGTTGACCTTCAATATGAGTGCCCTCATGAGAGCCAACAAAAATAAAAGGCAAAGGTCTAAAGGTCCCTTGGCAGCTTTCGCACTTTCCCATCTTTCCCTGGGTCCCTGGACCAAGATCCTGCTGATCTGTGCGGCGAAAAGGATGATGGAAGATAGAGTCATTACACCTTGGCTCATTGCATCAGCACCGCGGCAGCTTGGTCCCGAACCCATATGGTTTTATCCAAAACTTGGACACGCCCTATTTTATGACCATTTGAGTGGAAAAGGTGATGATTGTCCATTGCCATTTGGGGGTACCCTATTTCCAACGAACCCAGCCATTCACCGGTGCTTCGAAAACGTTAAGTTTAAGGCCACACCGGCCACACCCAGCCGTCTTAGTATGGACTCAGATAGGACAAGGATTGAGGAGCCACATCCGACTTTCCGTAGAAATCACAAATAATGTCCACAACAATAGACCGTCCCAAAATTGTAGTTTACGGAATTGGGTATACCCTGATTGGGATGGTTTCAATAATCACCACCAGACCAGAACAGAACAGAACTCAGAACTCAGAACTCAGAACTCAGAACTCAGAACTCAGAACTCAGAACATAAACATATTATATTATATTTTATTTTATTTTATGGATTCTATTTTATCTTATTATATTATATTTTATTTAATTTTATCATAATATATTTTATTATTATACTATTATATTATACTACATTACATTATAGTATATTATATTATAGTATAGTATAGTATATTATAGTATGTTATATTATATTAGATCATATTAAATTACATTACATTACATCAAATTACATCAAATTACATACATGAATGTTCCCAAGAAAGGGAACCCAAAAATCCTCCGAGTTCAACTGGTCCTTTTTGGACACCATGACCCAGCGTCCCTGGGGTACCATGGGGTACCCCGGTACCAAGTGGCCGTGGATGTTCCGCCACTCCACGTCCAAAATGGACTTCTGCCGGATGCCGGACCAACCTGGCCATGACGCCGCGCCGACTTTCGAAGGGGATGGACTCCCAAATCAAAAAGGCCATTTTCAAGGTGTAACAAGCCAAAAGAAGAGCGGAAACACTTTCATTCCAGGAAATAACTAGTAATTCAAATTAATCCATACTAAACCTATATTTTGGAGGTTGCTATGTCTTTAACGGACGCAGATTTTCAAATCCTCACGATTTCCGGGTTTTCGCAACAACAAATCGCACCATTTTCGGGCCTGTAGCGCTGCCTGTCCAGTCCACCTGATGCGGTGAAAAAAAATGAAGGGAACCGAATAAAAAAGGTACTATATATAATAGCAGCAAACATACTGAATCTAAATCATTTTTTTGTGAGAAAATGGTGGAAGTTACTGGATAAAAGTGCAATCAGTTGTAATTATCAGTTAAGGAACAGAGGCAAAGAAATGATAAGATTCAATCTCAAATATCAGGGAACCAATCTGGTGTATCTGCGCGGGCCTCTGGCACAGCCTTCAATGAGGCTCCTTGTCGACGGGAACTGCCTGCCTTGGGGCTAACCAGCTGGTCAAGGTGGATACGTCAATGGGTTAATCATCATGTCTTCCACTAAAATGATGAGTTTTTGAGTGGATAATATGATGATTAACCCATTGGTTTCAATGGATACCCAAAGTGATAACCAATGGATAATCCAAGTGGATCCAAGTGGATCCAAGTGGAATTGTTGTTCCCCTTGGTGGAAAGGGGTATCCCCCTTTTTTCAGACACAGCCGTTTGCCAAAAAAAAACCATGTGTCAGCTGATTTCCAAAGCCTAAAAAACGGGAGGCTGTGCCAAGGGGCAGCAAAGGCCAAGGCTGTCAGGGCCGCGACCTGGAAGCGATTCTGTACATACATATTTGAATGTAATAACCTTCATTAATTATGTATCCATATTATGTATATATATATTTCTGAGTATATATAATATTGATATTATATACAGCGTGTGTACATAGAGAGAGAGAGAGAGACGGAGAGTCAAAATGTCAATGGATTGATCCCCACTGGCACCTCGCTCTGGCTAACGGCCGGCTTGCGACGAGGTGGTGCCTTGTCGAAAGGCTGGGCCAGGAGCCCCGTGGCCCTGATGAGACGGATAGGATAAATCATATCCAAATAAACATATTAACCAGTGAGCGTATCGCGAAGAGAAAATGATAGATAAACATATATATAGAGATGTTAAAGAGAGAGAGAGAGAGAGTGAGAGAGAGAGAGAGAGAGACCATCACATTTCATGGGAAACCTGTGAGAAATTCAAAGTAATGCAAAATTGATTTCAGCCAGTGGGTGAGATCGGGTGGGTTGTCATGCATTTTCCGGTTGGTCAAGCATCAAGCCATTTTCTGTGGAAGCTGCTGGTTAATCATCATCCAAGGAACATGTGCGCCTCCAAACATTTCTTGTACCCAAAATCCAGCGCTTTACCATTATGTTCCCCATTCAATTTGCCACCTGTTCATCATTTTTACTATTTAGATGCCATCAATTGATACAAATTGTAGGCATTTCGCCCGCATCTTTGCAAACCCAATAGCTGTGGTCCCAGGCTGTAGGCATGTGCCCTCGCAACTGTGAAGGAGCTTGTCTTACCTGTCTCCCCTGTGTCAAGCTGGGACACGGCTGGGAGCGTCTGAAAATGGGGTCTGCAAATGGGGTATAGCACCAAATAGCAACTTTAGTAGGGAAAATGTAGGGAATATGCGAATCTGATGATAAACCATGGTGGCATTTCAGAAATCCCCCAATTTTCAGACAAGGCTTTTTTTGCTCGAACCACAAAAATTACATTGGCATCTGCGCGCAGCGATGTTCACACTGACCCGCCAGCCTCGGTTGTTCGGGATGCAGGTGCCTTCCAGTGTCAAGCGCTTTCAAGTTGAGAAATGTCAGCGAAAGTCGAAAGATAAGAAGGACGTTACCAGCATCTCAGTCCACCCAAGTGGAGCATATATCCGAGTGGATGCAACACATACTGTGCTCCGATGAAGGTGGCCAATCAAACGTGTTTGGTGCCTTGACAAAGCCCGCAGCCATGGAACCTGGGGTGGTCAGGCTGCGCTCGTCACAGCAGTGCTGATGTTTTTGGAGGCTCCAGCACTGCTTGGCTGCCTTGCAGTTCGCTTGCAGTCAACCCGTTTTCAGAGGCCAGCCACTCTCTGGTGCAGTTTCGCACCGAGTGTCATCATGGCATCATGTCATCATGTCCATGCCCCACAAAACCATCAGGTCTGTGGCTCTGTGGCAATCTTTGGCCACGCTCTGCCTAGTCACAACTCTACAGCTTTGGCGCAGCAGCTTGCGACACGCTGGAGATTGTTTGCCCTGGATAATCACAAAAGGTGCTGGCAGAATTGCAACTGACAACGAACGACTGGGCAGCTTTGTCCCATGCAATGTACAGACACCACTGGTGGGCAAAGCCGCAAAGCGAGGAGTAATTTGTGAAGTGAGTACGAGCAGGCTATCGATGGAATAATTTGGGGGCAGGGTACCTAGAGAGTCTAGCAAACCAGTCATTTCAATCAAGCAAACTACTGCATGCAGAATTTTACCTCTGTCCAAGAATTTGAACTTCTTCACTTAGCTGAAGCACTCATGTTGAAACCAAGGCAAAAGTAGAATCGGTATGCCAATGCCGCCAAACCCTTGCATCAAACAGGATGCACTAAGTTGACTCTTGGAAAAGAACTGGCAGAAGGAAGAGGGCTCCTGCACAAAATGTACACTTTCAAAGTCGCATCAACAAAGAGCATCAACTTGTTCAGAGTACCTTAAACCACCAGCATCCAAGCTGAATTCAAGGTCCTGAAGTCAGTTTCATGATCTGACACCAACTACTCCAACTTTGCCAAATCAGGAGCTCAATCTTCCAACATGGCCTGCCATCACAAGGCGCTGGACACATGCCGCGCTCCCGAAAAAAACAGTACCATGGCACCAAAAGCAACTGAGTTTTGTGGGAATCCCATTCACTAATGGATGTTTATTGTGGTGTGCTCCTGCTAAAAAATATATCGTTGTATATGTATATATCTTATGCGTTATTTATTGCATATTATATATTATATATTATAATATATATATATACATATTATATTATATTATATTGTATTGTATTATATTATATTATATATTATATATTATATATTATATATTATATATTATATATTATATATTATAATATATATTATATTATATTATATTATATTATATTATATTATATTATATATATATTATAAATTATATATTATATATTATATATTACATAAATTACATATTATATATTATAAATTAAATATTATATATTATATATTATATATTATATTAAATATT
>Ga0126342_10021361_pt1 | contig 10796 bp, 8 predicted proteins | sample Cyp1metagenome_FD_92528 | JGI IMG/M metagenome (GOLD analysis project Ga0126342, IMG submission 92528) | Coral microbial communities from Lord Howe Island, Old Settlement Bay, Australia - Cyphastrea 1 metagenome | ecosystem: Host-associated > Invertebrates > Cnidaria > Coral ... | reverse complement strand
TTTTTGGAATTCTAACTGCATTTTCCCCGGGGACGAAATTGGTATGGATGCTATTATCTGGACGTCAATCCATATCCATGGATTCCTTTGGATCATATTCTAACTGCCGGTCGGCTATAGTATTGAGATGGGAACGCTTGGGGTCTTGACCAGGCACCAGTTACGTTCCTTCATCCTGAACCGGAGCGCACGTGGTGCCGGCCGCCCCATCTATGCAGATCTGAATCACGCCTACGGCTTCCTACATCGTCTGGATATCCCCAGCTCAGGACCCCTATGTGTTCGGTGTAGTGACAAAACAATCCCCAACCTAGGAATGGGATGCTGTAACATGACCCCAAAGGGGTTGGTTTCATGGGCTGGTTTGTTACGGGGTTATGGTTTACCACATTATCTTTTTTTGGTCTTTTGGCATTTTTTTGTGGTGGTAAGCACCAGTCTCTTTCTGGTGGCCTAAAATTACAGCCTTAAAAGACGGGCGATTTGCCCGTCAGAACTATGGTTTTCCGAGCAAGAAATCCTCGAATCCCACATGCATTGAATGGCGCCACTCCTCGCAAAGAAGGACTGATCTTGTCCGCCAAGAGCTATGCCTCCTACTATGATCTTCAGCTTCTTGGCAGTGGAAGACGTGATTGAGACATGATGAAAACATGCAGATAGAAAAGACAGGACCAGCCCGGGCCCAGAAAATATCCTAAGAACATAGCAGCACAGGCTTTTGCAACACTGTGAATTCGTGGGTTGAAACAACCAGGGATACCCAATGGTACTCAAGCATGGCCCGCTGGAGATCTCCCCCTTTAGATGAAGCACACATCATAAATGGGTGAGTCTGAAACTGGGGTATAGCCCAAAGAATGGGATTCTTGTGGGGAAATTCCATATATGAAATGATATGTGAAATGATGCTCAACCATCAACATTTTGGGGTCCTATGTTTTCCCATACATTTTGAGGCATAGCCTACAGTGAGTATTTTGTCCAGGCAGCTCGGATTACCAGATGCTATTCCTAACGCCCAGGCTCCAGCTGGTGTCTGGTGGCATCTCCCGTGATCTTAGCTGCAGAGGGAAGCTCCACTTCCAATCATTGAGGTTCCATCTGCTGAAACAATATCATTTTTGGGTCCCAAAACAATTTGAAGCCATAATCTTTCAACTCCATCATATAGCTCCCACGCAAACCCTCTGGTAAACCCAGTGTTGGGGACTTAGAACCCCCATCAATCTCTGGTAGCCCATGGCAATTTGTTGCATTAGATATGGAACACTACCATTTAAAGAGCTAAATCATGGAGCTAAATCGGCCATGGCTTCTATAGCAGACTGTTGAATTACTGGAGCACGCCATATTTGAGTACCGACGGGAACCCCCATTGAATCTCCGGTAATCCCTTGCAATCGCCATTAAATCAACATTAAATTCTTGCTTGAATCCCATGAAATCACCATGATTAACTCAGTTAACCCTCCATTTCTTGTGTTTAAATCCCGATTCAAATCCATGAAATGCCATGAAACCATGTTTTCTTCACCTCGCCTGAGGCGACTACTTAGTGCTGTGCCATGGCTATGTTCCAGCCACACGGTGTCAGGTGAATGCCAGGCGTGTCCAGATCAGAAGGGTGGTGTTTTTCGTGGAGATGTCACCGCAATGGTGGATTTATCCAGAAAAAAAACGAGATTTCAGCAATAAAAATGGTGGTATAGGCTGGATCATTGGAAACATCTGGGTTATAAATGGTTATTTTTTTTGAATTTGAATGATTTTGATGAATGTAACCGTCAAACATCGCGATTTAAGGAACAAATCATGGTGTTGGGTGTGTCTGAACAGGGGGTATACGCTATACTCCCCAAATGGTTATTCAAATTTCCCAGGGGAAAAATGGTGATTAAACATCGGACGGAATGGGGTTCCATAATGTTCCATATTTTCAGACAACACCATATATTGGAAAATGTTCGGGGATTTCCACTTCCTCATTTTAAACAGAGGTTACCCTCCACTAATCAAACGTGGCAATGGAAAATCCTGGAAATACCTCATTTGTTTGGCATTCAAAATGGGATAATCATCCAAAAATGATGGATTTGATTACCAGAGGTTACGTGAGATGTGGAGTTGCTAGGGATTGGCTTTAGAGGACTACAGGAATCCCAAGACATATAGGAAAAAAGAACTCCCAGGATGTTATGGATGATGTTTCGACATTTTCACCCCATAAGTTTTCAGCTTTCCATTCCAACTTCTCCCGCCGCGGAATCTTCCATCGTCATGGACCACATGGAAATGTTCGGTGCGGCTTGTGCAGGTTGAACTGCCTGTTGGATACCACAAAAGCCAGTGGTCAAGGAAAGCCTTCCAGGACCTTCATCAAGACTCTTGGACAGTAAAATTGTATGGCGAGACGTGGTAAGGGCGCTGGGTTCGGCTTAACTATGGGCCGAAAACAATATCACCACTGGGCAGAGTCCGCTCCTGCACAGCACAACATGATCTGCAAAATAGGTTTTACCACCAAAAAAATTGGAGTGTTAGAGGAAAATGACAGGCCCATCTGTGGTTCCAACCATGTCAACTCTACCTTCAAAGAATCAGAGATCTTGGAAGCAATTTTCAGAGAACCCCCCAAACACTTGAGATTTTGCACGTCAAAGATGGTTTCAAACCCCAGATTTGGGATTCCCATCATTTTCCCTAGGCCCACGGCCTATGCACAGTTCCAGTGGTGCTCGTTGACCCTGCTGCTGGTGCGCATCGACACGGGGCGGCGGCATCAGATCCGCAGCCACTTTGCCTTTCTGCAACATGCCACCGTGAGCCACTGGGGCTGTGAAGGGCGTCTGCCAACCATTGGGGGATGGTAAATCATAGCATACCATAGCACCAAAATGGTGATGACTTGGGGTGCAAATGTTATTGGGTCTACTGTACCAGGTGATCCACATTCCCGAAGCCTTCAAGAAACATCCACATTCATTCGGCAATTTTGATGGGCAATAGTCTATTCAGCTACGAAACATGTTTTTTCAACGTATCCAGGACTAGCCGACTAGCCATTCAGCTTGTGAAGCTTCTTAGACAGAAGCTTAACACACGAGAAGTCACAGAATCTTTTGATTATGTTGATATTCTTGCTATGCCAGAAGGATTTGAGATCACGATTGTGTAAGATCGGAAGGGCATTCATTATTTTTTCTTTCTTCGATCTCAGGCACTCTTGCATGAAACTTGTCAATACTTGCTCTCTAACTTCAACTTGCTGAGCTGGAAATATCCAGTCCATTCACATCCCAATTGGTGCTTCACTCTTTTTGAATAAGCATTGAAAGAATACAAATCATGAATGGACCTTAACGAATGAAGCAGACACGGTAGGCATCCCTTCTGACATCCCTAAATACAAGGTGGTGCTCCCCAAGATAGCTAAATTGGTTCATAAACTCCATGAACTATATGTATAATTATGTATAAGTATAATTATATATAATATGAATATTAATATATATATATACACACCATAAACATGCATGATAATAAACCATAGAATTCACCTAGTCGTATACCAACTTAGCTTACTACGGGACACCATCTTGTATGATACCATCTATTTGGTAGATGGATCAACAACGCCTTAGATCTACCAGAGATTTTGATGTGAAAAAACCAGGCGACAGCCGATACTCCGCCGCGGAGACTTTTGCCAGTGATCTTCAGCTTTGTGGCAGCTGGGCGATTTTCAATGGGTTTATCATGGGTTGTTCCGCTCAAATCTCCTGGTTTCAACCATGGTGCTTAATTACCAGCATTGCAGGTCCTAGGAGAATGGGAAAGGATGGTGAAAAACATGCCAACCATAGCTGGTTGGTGGTTTGGAACATTTTTTATTTTTCCATATATTGGGAATAATCATCCCAACTTACTAATAATTTCAGAGGGGTTGAAACCACCAACCAGTATAGTATATATATATATATACATATAGACATGCACATATGTGTATATGTGGTAAGGATAAACCCTATCTACATCTATCCTTCTTTGTGACCTTATATCCATCCGATCCATCCAGTCCGGCACTTTTTTTGACCAGGTCGGAACTTCATCCATCGATTTCAGTTGAGCTTTTCAGGGAACCTGGTGACCATGGCACTTCCAGAAGATCTCAGGCTTTGCTTGGAACTTTTGAGCTGCAAGACTTGGGAGTCCCAGAAAACCTTGAAGCTCCTTGGATCTGCGAAATTTGAGGTTTGTTGGGCTTCAATCGGTTGGAATGACAAGGAAGCCATGCCCAAGCATTTGGAAGATATGAAGAACATGCCACAAGCATCAGGCGCAATGTGTTGCAACAGCACAAATCACCGAGGATTTGGTTGTCCGGTGCCGTTCAAGACTGGGATGTCGCAACAACGCCACTTGAGGCTTTTCAGAAAAAGCGCCGAAGGGTCCGATGGATGGAGTTTGGATAGTTCACCCAAAGATTTGTGATAGATTTCTGGAGATGTTGGGAAACACACAGCAACACCGATCATCACAGATGTGCATCTCACATCTCAAGCAGATGTCGCAGGATGAATCCTGTGACGCCCATGGACATGGTAGACTCGTAGACTCGTAGAGAATCACTGAGTTTCAACCCCAACCCCTTCAACCCCTCATCGTTTTGGTACTCCGGTGCCTTGTCCCTTTTTTTGCTCAAGCATTCCTTAGATCGGGTGCCGCTGGGGTTGCTCGATGATCCATCTGCTGTTGGATGCGGTGATGGTGAAACAGGCGACCGGCACCTGGGTGTCCTGGCGATCACTGGATGTGGATCCCAGGAATGGTAAGTGGTACTTATAATTCATGAAGCTAAGTGAAGAGGTTCCATACACACACACATATATATATAAAAATATATAAATATATATATTATAACTGGTTTAGACCGAACTAACATAGACCCTGGTTTAAATGAGGGGTTGGAAGATGAGTTTTCACTAACAGTTGGGCATCCTGGGCCTTCACTCAAGGCATTTCACCTCAAGAGCCTTCGCGGTGTGACCTCTGCACTCAGTGCATGCGCCAACGCTGCAGCTTGGTCTCCGAATTTGGAGAAATTCGGATGTGTGAAGGTGTCAATTTCAGCCCCCATCCATTCATAGAGATATACGATATAGGATACTAGTGTATGATGCATGATATATGATGTATGCTATATGATATACAGATATCTTATTAGTACGTAGTGCATCAAGAACCCACACATTTGTGGGTCTTTTTCCAAAAAAAACGCTTTCTTCTTTAATTTAGAAAGGACACATATTTTCTCAAGAAAAACTCGATTTTGAAAAAGACCCACAAGTTCAAGGCAGTCTGTGTCAAGAGTATAATGCAATCTGCATATACAAAAGTATATATATATACACATATACAGTATATTATTATACATGTGTATTTGTATTTATATTCAATAGATGTTGACTTGTTCTTGTTCTTGTTCTTGTTCTTGTTCTTGTTCTTCTTGTTGTTGTTGTTGTAGTATTCACATATTCTTTTCGATATATTGAACAATCATTCATTCTTTTGACATTTTTTAGATATGTACAGACATGTTCGCTTGGCGAATATGGAATTTATTTATTGATAATATTTATGTACATGATTGTGTATATATATATATATTTTGATTTTCAATACGCATGAAACGATTGACATGTGTTATATGCATGATACTTATAATTTGGTGCGTCTACCCCATCCTCCTGAAGGTGCAATGGGAAGATTCCATTTTGCTGGTGAAATCATTGGCAACGCTCCGTCACCGGGTCATCGAACGGAGGGGAGGATTATAGTGTGGTATATTCATGTCCATTTGGGAAAACGCAACGTATCGCATTCTTATTTGTGTCAACCGTATCGTATGCGATGTGATATATTGGGTGATTGCCATATGTTGCATTTTGTTGGTTCAAAGAACCCGTTCAGAAATTCATAGAATTTCAAAGCATCCAGTGATGGGTTATTGATCCACCATACCTGCCTGTGGTAAGGGTTTTTAGTAAATTTTTAGATGTTTTCGATGGACTGGTGGGGAATCAACAGAATATGAGGCCCATCAAAACGTCCAGACTTTCCTGCCTGCCTCAGGCCTAGAACTGGATGCGATTTGTAGCAATGCAGCAAGCAGCGCCTTCAAAGGGCGTCGATGGAACTTGTTTCCCGGACAAAGCGATGGTGAACAAAGATAGAAACATAGAAGTCGTTGCTGAGACCATTTTGTTGTTTTTTGTTTCGCATTTTCAGGTCGATTCTCAACGAGGTGTTGAAAACCTTTTTCTCACTGGCAAAACTCAAACTGTTGGAACCAACTATGTATCATCAACTCAAACTAAGTGGGAGAGATGCGTTGTGTGGTGTATGGTTGACATGTCATTCTCATCTATATGATTCTATATACATGTGTAGTGCTCAGAATGGTCTTGAACAATCAAAGTTCTGAGCGATTGGCATGCAGCTCACTCTTGAACCACAAACCATTTTCAGTTCAAATGTACTTGTGAAGCGAACATTTTGCTAAGGGCCGGCATCCATTTTTTCATATTTTTTCATTTTTTTTCATTTTGTTCAGTCTTTTGGCGAGAAGGATTTCTCTCGTTTTTCATCACAAACTTTTGTAAGTGGTTTCAACGAAAAATCATTTTGTGGTTTGGATCGGCAAAAAAAGAACGCTCCACACATTCTCACAATGGAAATGCCACAGCCTGCGACTCGTGGCGCGGTCCCAAGGTCTTTGGCGCAACTTTCATCCCTTGAAACACGGAAACTCATCTGCAGATAACTTGAAAGTGCAGTTCCATTTATAAGTGGATATATAAACATTATAATAACATTATATTATTTATAAGTGGATATTAAATAATTACGTGTTATCATCATAGTACCTTTAGTATACCCGAGATATACCTGGGATCTCCCCAGTTACGATGCTGCAGAGATTGGATGAATAGGTTAGATCTTTGAGATCCGTGGATTGGTGGGGATTCTCTGCCGAAGGCTATGACTGCCAGCTACATATGTATATATGATGTATATGTACATATGTATAATATATAATATATATATAATATATAATATATATATAATATATTATATATAATACGATTATATAATTATATATGGAGGTGTGAATGCCTCAATCAAATAGGCATCTATTAATGTCTTTTAATTCAATATTCAATGGGGTGAAATCAACCATTTCCACCTCGCTGGAAACCCTCTGGCCACTATCGTTCTTGGGGAAATTCTGTCAGGATTCTTCTGCCAATTTGCTTCAGCTTAGAGGACCACCCCACTTGCAAGCCGTTAGGAACGTATACATGTGTACATAATATATACATACATGTGGGATAACCCACTTAGACCACTTACCAAGCAGGGCTCTTCACCAGAGGGTGCGATGATCCTTTCTGTCGCCAAGGACCATACTTCCAACCACCTTCACCCACAACATCTTACTCACCGCTGGCACCTGGCATGGCGCCGTGGACCGCCTGCGATGCCTCACAGAGGGCCGCAAGCGAAGCCTCCGTGCTGACGCGGTGTCCTTCAGTGCTTTGATGAAGCTGGACCAATGGTTGGAAGGGGAGGGCAGTGGTGGAAAGTGCTAGTCTTGTAGAGGACGGGAAGCAGGTCCTAGTGCCTCAAGTGTCATAGTAGTGTTTCCGGTTTGGCGGGGGGCACCAGAGTTTGGTGGCTAGATGGGTCAACCCCCGGAGAGGTGATCTGTTTATGGAAGAAAACCAACATATTTTTTGAGAGACCGAAAGAGGAGTTCGAATCCAAATCCTGATGTTGGTCATGATCCAACCGTTGTATTAAATATCAATATCTTAGGTGCTGTTAATTTAATGATCCAAAAGCTGGGATATCACCGTTCGATATCTCAACTCTTGTCAGTTCTAAGCCAGTTTAGAAGCCGACTTTTCCACCGAAATCCACCTCCCAGATCCCGGGGAAGCTTGCGCGCCTCAGGAATTCATGCCAGGAGCAAAGTCAGTAGCCCTGCGATGTTTTCGATTGGTTGGTGGATTGCACATACCCTCCTGTAATCAAACGTGGCTATGGACATAAAAATGGAGGTTTTCATTTTTTTTCCCTCTTAAATCAAGGATTTTCCAGCAAACCACGTTTGATTGGCGGAGGGTACCTAATACGTATTACCAGCAACCATTGGGGAGAATGATCGCCAGATGGGTCGACTTGCGATTCGCAAAGTAGAACAGATATAAATATAAACAATTGGGGATCAAATGGAAGGGGGTTCGCACACGAAGCGAAGCAATGTATGATTGTAATTGCTAGAAAAATTCTCTATATACATTGCAAATCGAATCCAGATCTTTAGGGCAAAATTGAGCACCATTCGATGTTCTCTTCGCTCACTTTAACCACTTTTAACCGCGAGAAGGTTCCTCCTTTTCCGCGTGCCAGGTGGAGGGTGGCTCTCCAAGGCTATAATCAGTTGCACGCAGGTCTGGGTGAAAAAAGAACGACTCGCCACTGACATCACCACTCACAAAACTAATGATGGTTAATGATAGTTAGCACGGGATAAGGGGACCCCCAAAAATCAACCGATTTCAGGTGTGTGAACTTCTGCCACTAGGTACCCTTTCAGAGTTCCACAGCTGGGCAAATATGGCTGGGGAAATCCCCATGAAAAATGGAGATTTTAATTTGAACATCATCTATAAAAGCTAGGGATTTATCCATTGCTGCATCTAATTACCGGAGGGTATGATCCAGTTGGAGCTGTACCTGTCAGGTGGTGTAAAGATGAACTCCATCACTCGCACGGCATCTTTGGGTTTGCACTCTGCGTGGCTTACGGCGGTGCAGCTGTTTTCGGGGCTGAGAAGAGAAAGTCTGCTGGATAGCGATTTCATGTGCGGCTTGGTGAATAACGTTTGGTGTGTGGCCCATTGGATTTGCCCAACAGTCGTGGGATACTTTAATTTTGTGGCCATTTTGATATGTAAGATTACGATCCACCATGATATTCTGGGGTACCGGATATTCACACAAGCCCATTTGACGTATTGACATGATTTGACATGCGCATGGCAACAGAACAACATCCCGGAAAGATACAGTACATGATTTTTAGACTAAGTATGTCATGTACCAGCTTTCGTTCTCTGCCAATGTTTGCCAATGTGTATTTTGCGCATTCGACCGAGAGGGTTTACTGATGCCCTTCAAGGTGGATGTCTTTCATGTTTATATAGATATTGTTTCATCTATTCATTGGTGAAGTACTTCTGTTTTATTTAACATAGCTATGGAAAATCACATTTCTTAATGGGTAAATCATCACAACTCACGCATAAGTGGGTAATTTTGTCTATAGCTATGTAACAATTCGCCAGAAGGAAAATCCGGACCTGGATTCTTAAACCAGTTAGATCCATCTTTGGATGGTAAAATCATGAATCAAAACTTGAGCCAAGTGTGGCTGCTTAAATCACTTAAATCCACCAAGTTTTCAGGTAACAACCTCCTGAAATCCTTGGACGACCGGTGGCAAGCGACTTTACAGCTGCTTCATCGCCTGGTGCCGTGGCGCATAGCTCCAGGGACCATCTCGAGGTGCAGCATTCGTTGAGACCTGGAATGGTGATGGCATTTGGAATTTAGTGGATGATAAAATCCATCACCATTCTATGAATGATATGATGGAAGTTAATGGATTTTGATGGGAATTTGACGGGAATTTGGTGGGATTGGCATCTGCACTGGGACTAAAACCCCTTAAGCATTAAGGATAAAAAAGTAGCCATAAGTAATCCAGCCAGTTAGCGTACCTCTGGTAATCAAACGTGGCTTGCTTGACATTTCACCAGCAATAGTTTGATGATTTTCCTGGCTATAAACTACCATTTAGTTCGGGGATTTTCCAGCCAGCCACGTTTGATTACCAGAGGGTTACAGTACTTTGTGGCTCATCCCCGTCAGCAAGTGAGTTAGAATCCCAGTTGTAAGCAGGCTAAATAGGATTATACATATAATTAGTCTAGTAACTGGGGGTATAACCCAGGTACTATATAACTCGGATGAGCCACCTACAGTACGGAAAAACCACTGTGTATATTAACCAGAGGTTTTCCAATGCATGTTGATTTACTGGAGGCTACTTGGAGTATCACTCCACTGATCGCAAGTCCCAAATTCATGGGTAAGCCATCTTAAAGAGCAGTTTTAAGGATAGTTACTAGGCAGTTTCTAACTTGGATGATCTTCCAGCCAAGTAAAAACATTGTATTTACTTGTTGTCACAGACGCTACTTCAAGACTTTGTGTACTTGCCTTTTACTGTTTACTTTGTCATCTTCTTATCACATACTGTACTTGTTATACATTTTCTTTCCTCCTCACTTGTTTCATTTCTCAGGTTTTGCTTGCCACCCTCATTTACTTAGCTGCTAGTATTTTCCGCATACTCAGGAATGAGTACTCAGCCCTTAGTATCTAGCACATGCACTTTACGCTGAGCACATAGCACCTAGCAATACCTAGCACTTTATATTTTGCACTTTGTACTTAGCGGTTGGTGCAACAGCGCTTGGTACTTTCCTTGGGTAGCTATTTTAGTTGAATACTTGAGCGAGTGTTTCGATAATCACGAAAGGTAGCGTCAGCTACCTGAGTTCTCCGTGCTTCAGCACAAGCATAGGGGGTATTGGGGGGCCAGCCCGGGCAAAACGAGGAATTCTCGCCGTTATGTATTGGATATCAATTATAAGGGGGGG
>Ga0126342_10021360_pt1 | contig 10797 bp, 13 predicted proteins | sample Cyp1metagenome_FD_92528 | JGI IMG/M metagenome (GOLD analysis project Ga0126342, IMG submission 92528) | Coral microbial communities from Lord Howe Island, Old Settlement Bay, Australia - Cyphastrea 1 metagenome | ecosystem: Host-associated > Invertebrates > Cnidaria > Coral ... | reverse complement strand
GCACATATAGCATATGCGGATCAGATGCGTGCATACAAATATATGATTATAACCACACACAAGGTGGGCCACCCAAATCAGAGATTGTGTTATAATCCCCATGAACTACATATATATATATATTAATATATATATATATATATATTAATATATATATATGTACATATTAATATATATATATATATATACATATTAATATATAGATATGAATGTATATATATACATATATATATATATATACATATATATATATTTATTCATTTATTTATTTACAGTAATATATATATATATATATATTAAGATAATATTATATATAACTATATGGCATAAACTCAAAGGTTTATCTAACGAACTAGACCAACTTATCCAAGCAAGTGGGGCACCACCGTGTACCAATGACATGACAAAAATTGCCGTTGATGCCAAGAAGTTTCAAGGATTTCTCAAACCCAGAAATGGGTTGTGTGTAGTACATCCCAACTAACCATTCCAAATCCCAACAAAAACATCGATATTTAATCTGTATGGCTATATAATCAAGATCAATCAAGTTTCTATAGGGAAAATCACCATTATTGCAGAAGTCCCAAGTCCTGGGTGAATGACCCATTGTTCATTGCCAAATCATCAAGTCACGGTGTGTCCTATCTACAGTAACTCATCAGTCTTTACACTGAAAAATCACCATGTTTCATGATATTTCATGATATTTCATCTCCATGTATCATAGTTAAATCACCCATGGACTCATAGTGAATTCCATCTGCTCACAACTAAAAACACTTTTCTTCAGATTAAATCACCATTTCTCCAAACTTCATCCAGGTTTCCCCGCTACGCGATGCTACGCGGCACTACTTCCCCGCTCTACGCGCTTCATCAAGGCTTCCTTCGCTAACTCAGTGCGGTTCACCTGGCGCGGGCATCAAGGCTTGGGTCAAACACTGGAATCCCGCTCCAGACATTAGATATTGTATGTGTATGTATATATATATACTATATTATATTAAATATATATATATATATGTTGTATTATATATTACATATATAGTATATATATATTACATATATTACATATATTACATATTATATTATATTAAATATATATTATATTACATATTATTAAATATAATTATATATTATGGGACTCTTCTGTTTACTGTTTTCCCGCTTTATTTAAGTGTGGTTCCTTCTTGATTTCACATATGAACAACTCATCCTTTGAGCCTGAAGAAAACATGTTCAACACACATCGAATATGCCATGGGGTGCCTCAACTTTTGCTTGTTGATTTATGTTGATTTATGTTACCCCATCCGACTATAGCTACAATCACAAGAAACTTTAAACCCGACTTGATCTAGTTATTCTGAACAAACTTTGGCTACCACGTTGTCTGATGTACATATCTATAATATATATATATATATTAGAATACAAATCTATGTATATATATATGATAAATTGATCTAAACATTGAATTTAAATGGATATCATTGGGGATGCCCAGAATGTAGTTTATCAATGTAAATCAGTAGATGCAACATTAATTAAAATAACTCATCCCACTATACAGAGTGGTATATCCAGCACAAATCCAACGGTTAACCCTCCTACACCGCGCAGATGCATTGAAGGCTTCCGATCCCAAGAACTAAAGTCGTTTCAACTTCAAGTATTACAACAAACATATTCTACTATGTATATATCAATATTATATAATCATATCATACTACTCTGGTTGGTGGTTTTTCGTCACCCCTCTGAAACATGATGGAGTTTGTCAGTTGGGATGATTCTTCCCAATATATGGAAAAAATCAAACATGTTCCAAACCACCAATCAGTATTATATTCTACATGTGTATCAGTATCAGTATGTCTATAGAATGGCATGGAAACGGAAATCATCATCCGACCGTCGGCTTCTGTCTCGATCGAAGCCGCACGGCAGCCACGACATGAAGCCACTCCTTTTTGTCCATTTTCGCGCTGTACAAAAGGCTGAACTGGATCTATCAGGACAAGAAGTGGACACACTGCACAATGCCCACATCAAGGGTCAAAGCTTAAGGTCAAAATTTAGACTTAGAAATTTTGTTTTTTGGGTGCAGTTCCAGTGAGATCTGCGTCTCAGAAAGTAGTTTCTTTTTTGGGCCCGGATGGGTATACCGAGTTATACCATGGTTATACCGAGTTATACCTTAAGTATTTTCCAAGCCTCAACTGCACCCAAAAAAAGCACATCCGGCCACGATTTCAGTGGGACGCAACCAACTTGACAGGAAAGGGACGCAACTGGATTCTTAGTGGTGCTTCCAATTCTTGAAACGTTCCCTTAAATCATCAACGCATCAAGTTGGATCATTATATATGATTGTATATGCACATATCCACGCAGAACATTATGTCATTATGTCTCAATTCCATTTCCATATGCTTGATGCTTAAAAGTTGACCCTTACATACATTATATATAATGGATATTAATGGATACTATAGTTTCTAATGGTGATATCCCTTGAGTTCAGCAATATCTATACACCAAGCGATGTTTAAACAACAAATCGCCCCCCCGAGCTACGGTGTGATTTCGCCATCGCTGGCCAGGGTGGAGGCATCAGAACCCACCTCCTTCGGCGTTTTCCGCGGCGTGGAGACAGCTACGCCATGAATGGCTGACACCAGCCACGCCATGCCTTCCTGGATGCCTGGCAAAACATGGCGAGACATCCATGAAAAATACTTGGGTTATAAGTTATAACTCACGTTTGACTGTGGATTATGGTGAGACAGCAAAGGTAAACTGTACTTAGAACTTTGGGGCATCAAAAGTAAAGTAATTATAGGAATGTATCGGAATAATTGATTTGTTCTTCATTTGTTCTTCATTCTGAACTTTTTCCATCATCAAAAATGGCAAAAAAAACATAGATATGTCTCTGGTTTGACAGCATGTCCAGCGCGAGATTTGGATCAACTCTAATCAACTCTTCTTTGGAGGTAGACAAATCCTGGCTTCATCCCATTTTATACCCATCAGCTGCTGGGAAATGCCAATTTTGCTGGACATGTCCAGTCCCAAAAACTACAGATTGACAAGCCGTGACAAACCATGTCTATGTGTATATATATATATATCATATATTTATCAATCACTCACTGTTGCAAAATGATATGGCCATTTCATCTAGGGTCCTATACCCTCATCCCATCAGTCGGCAAAAAATCCTCCAACATCATACAGTAAAAAATGCAATTTCTATGACCACCTGGAAGCTCCAGGTGGGAGAAAAATCATGTCCTTGTAATTTAACATAGCTATTGAAGCCATGACCCAGTCGAAAGTTCGTGGATTTTCCCATTGCAAATGGTGGATCTTTCCAGTTCGTTATGTGGCTGTTTACCAGAGGGTAAATCCCCATTCATCACAACTTAAAAAATATTGAGGATCATTAACGACTATTAACCATAATGTCCTTGTCTTGCGCCTTGGTTCTTCAAGCAGCTGCTTTCGAAGATCTGCCACTTCTGTCGCAGAGTCTGCAGCTCTAGCGCTTCAACCAGTTCCGAGGCGCGTGCGGCGTGGGGGAGGTCTTGCCTCAGGGCGGGGGGAAGTCTAAGCGAATGTGGGCAACCCAATGCCATAAACCTACCATGACTAGGATGATTTTGAGGATGGTTTATAAAATTGGGTTTACCCCATTATACCAAAAAAGTCTATCACCCTTAAACAAGCTGGGAAGTCCCAAAGCAAAAATTATCCAAAACTGGGATTTAACCTTCCGGTATTCTAACAAGTCTAATATAGCCATGGAAAAGCACCATGTTTTTTTGTGTTAATCATGTACACGCCATTTTCCATCCCTATGTTAGATTAGCAGAGGAGTAAGTGAATTGGGATTGGTAAGTCAGCATGTGGAGTAGCCCTTAAAACAAACAAAAAGAGCCGATGGGATAATCGACAATCTCACGAATCAGGGTCCTGCAAGGAGGGCGGCGATTTTTCGCCGGAAAAAAACTGGTTGCGGACTTGGCAATACGGCTTGCGGATTCAACCAAGAAAACATGAGGCAGTTGTTTAAACCGATCTTTGAGAAGAGGAGTTGACGAAACATCTCACCAAGCATTACCACTAAACCACCAATCAACTAATATGAATTAGTTGGATCAAGGCACTTGATCATGAGGAACAGGAAAATCCATTGGCTTTTACCAACACATTTTACAGAAACTCCTGCTGTTCCTGGACCCTGACCAGCTGCTTGTTGGCAAAGATTAGCATTGGCAAATCTGAAAGCTGATCTTCCATGTAGATCTTCCTGACGCGTGGCATGGCATGACGTGGCACTTCGCAAACCCAAACCATCCATTTCTTTGGCGCGTTGTACGGGGACGGGAAGTAGGAGAGACACTAAAACCAAAACCACCTGGAAAAATATGAGCTCAACCACGGCATGGCGAACTCCATGACTGATCCTTGTGGTTTTCACAAAACGCAAGCGTTGGCCAAAAGACATGTTGATCCTGGTCCAACAGGACGGACTCAGCGATCGCCCAGTGAAATGAATCAGCTTAGCCATGGCATCATGGCCTGTGTTGATCGAATCCTCCATGAACGAAGCAATATACAGTCAGATGTCCCAAACAAACATTTGTTTGGCCAATTGGAATTATTCCAAAAGATTCCGGAACTGGATGATTCATTGAATCCTAAGCCATCATGTGAGCATTTGTGATTATGATTTGGCCAAGATAACTGATCCACTTTCTACCCTGCTCAATCCTTCCCGAACAAAAAAAAGGTATAATCCCATCCCCCTAATATTCAACAAACCCAAATATGTGGTTTCAAGCCCTATTAAACCATGGTTTCTGGGGTGCGTTTAATTTAATATTAGGAGGAAGGGATTATTCATGAAAGGTCCTGATTTCATCCTTCACTTCCGGAAATCGTTCACGATCGTTGCTGTCTATCACAAAGATGACCTTGAATTTGATCAGTCAGTGCACCAATAAAAACATCCAAACACCTTCGCTATAGAGCGGTATGGGGAAAAAAATTGAACGCTCCTTCAAATCAAAGATGGGGTCATTCCACACAGTAGATACCCGGCCTGGTAAACATACATAAAGAGCTATTGAAGCCATGGCCCAGTCGAAATAGTGGATTTAACCATGAAAAATAGCATGGTGGATCTTTCCATTGCTATGTTAAATTACCAGGCCGGGTATAAAGTAGGGCGTTAACCCATCTCCGTTTTTTTGAGGTCCAAGTTCAAGTTATTGGTCCAGTAATTGGATCCAAATAGCTTAGGTGACAAGGTGATTTCCTGGATAAAAAACAAAACTTCATCCAGCAGTGGTTTTAACCAAAACTCGTTCAAACCTGGGAAAAAGAAAACTTACCCTCTGGTGTCATATGGTGTCATCAAACCTGGGAAATGCTGGGAATGTTTGATCGAATTACATGCAGTAAATGGATGTAAATGGTGGATTTTCGCCACGTTATCCATGACACCAGAGGGTACAATGTGGGGCCCCCCAGTTGCAAGTATAGAATTAGACCCCCCCATCAACTAGTTCGTTATAAGTATTATATAAACCATATATAGTTATTGGAGTTATGTGGCCCCCAACTTAGCCATTTCAAGGCCTTTTACAGTGCCCCAGCATTGTCAATTGTCATCCCTTGTCATCTCCATCGACCAGTCACCGCATTTTTCTCCGCATAGAAGTGACGCCATAAGGGTCGAAGCTTATCACGTCCACCCACGTCCCAGGCGTCGATGCTGATCAGCTCGCAGCCGCCGCCGCCAGGGCAGAGCTCGGCATGTTCCACGTTGAAACCGATGGTTGGGATGGTCATCTCAACCTGAACATCTGCCAAGGTCTTCAGGCTTAAAAAAGGGGACATAATTGAACTATGATTCTATTATTATTTTTTACATTGAAATATATTGAAATGTCTTGAAATCGAGTGTTGATGTTTTTTGTTTTAAATTTACGATGCCTCACATTATCGGGGTACGGTGCAAGTGAACCGCCGAAAGTTGAGGGCCTTGGATCCAACTGGAGAAACAACATCCAAAGGTGAATCCTCGATGATGCTGAACACAACTTGCCTATCTACCCGGCCTGGTAATTTGTTACATAGCTATGGAAAATCACCATTTTTAATTGGAAAATCCACTATATATGGTCATTTTCAATAGCTATGTTAAATTACCAGAGGTAGGGCCCCTTCTTAGAGGGAATGATTGAAACCTTCAGTTTCTACAACAAACATGTTACTGCCAATTAAGTTATTTTGATTTTTCGTTGTATTGTAGTACAAAACTCAATTTTTCGAAGTTCCGCCGACATTAAAGTAAACCACAAAAAAACAAAAACATCATAGCACATCAATGTCAATCGGATTTATGGATAGTTCCTGATCCATTAATATTGGCGAAAGGCTATGGGAGGCTATGCGTGTCCTAACATGACGATCAGTCTCAGTTTGTCCCGAACGTTCCACCACCCAAATCCCCTGCTTATGGTGTGACTTGGAGGATCACCAAGTATAGCTGTTACATGCTGTTACATAAAACATTATAAAACCCATGTTTTTTATCCCTACGAATTAGAGACGACTTACCCAGGCTTATGATGATCCAATTTTGGCTGCCAGGGACAGCAAAAAACTGCAGGATGGTCATAGCTAGGCCATGGGATGATTCTTTGATCATTCCCATGGTGCCCCGTTGGAAAAAATGAATTGGTTCCAATGGTGACCGAAAAACCAAGCATAGTTAACTAGAAAATCTATACATAATCCCATATATAGTCTCCATAATTCTACGGTATAGTTCAATCATGTTCAATCTACTAATCTGCTAGTCCGACTGATCTACTAGATACTACAAAATAAGTTACATATATGCATATAATCACCAAATGAGTTAATCTATGCATAATCAAATATATATATATTATATATATATATTATATTAAATTATATTGTATAATAACCATCACAACCTTATTGAAAATCAACTCGTCTCCCAGCAAGTTAAGTCACCAACTTACCCGTTCGCCTTTTTGGGCTTCAACTTGTACAGCAGAGAGGTCTTGCCAGCTGCATCCAGCCCCACAACAAGGACCTGGTGCAACACGGGAAAGCGTTGCGCGTGTCCGAACTGGGGATGGATGTCGCACTCTCCGATCTTCGCAATATGGATAAATTGTTGCAATGATTCTAGATCAAAATGTTCGCAAGATGTTTGGGTTGATTAGCCTCCGGGTTTCTTGATCTTTGGCTTCAAAAAACGCTAGAAATTCACCACATTCACCATCCTAGCTTTGGACAGCCGAACAGTTGGGATTCAACTGGGAAAATTTTCTGCCAAAAATGTCGGCCCCCTTCGGATTGATGAAGCGGCTCGCAGCCACAGAATAACCACAGATACCCTCTGGTAAACATACAAAAAGCGATTGAAAATGGCCATAGAAATAGTGGATTTATCCATTAAAAATGGTGATTTTGAATAGTTATGTGGCTGTTTACCAGAGGGCATTGCAGAATCTCAATCATCCTTTGGTGGGTCAGACTTGTGAACAGCGGTTGGGTTGCTCTCCACTCATCACGATGCGATTTTGTTCAGATTACTATAGCTGGTTGGTGGTTGAGCTAGCCCTCTGAAAAATATGAAAGTCAGGTGGGATGATTATTCCCAACTGAATGGCAAAATAAGAAACATGTTCCAAACCACCAACCAGCTCTAAATCAAAGTCATGATTTTGGGTTCATACTCACATCAAGTTCTGGATATATCCACAATAAATCCTAGTCATGCTAGCTATAAAACAACTTGCAGTACTTGTCATTTGGCGGGCCTTCTTGTGGTGCGTTCAATAATCATTCAGCAAGCAGTGATCATATCCATCAAATTCCTCACTAGGGGTGGGAAGAGCACTGCTCCAATGGAGAGGTACAAGGGTGAAATGGACAAGACTTGAGAGGTTTTTTGTGGTCCAACACTCCAACACCAACACACTTCAGAACGAACGTCGCTGATTCAATACATGAGGCTAAAACCAATGAACATATGTGCCATCGTCAAAACATGGTACATGGGCTATGGTTATCCATCCTATATTGGGAATCAATACAATGGGTATTTTTTTCACCCTATTGATGGGTGTATGACCATCCCCTTCTATGAGAAAACAAACCATGTTTTGACCAGGGCACATATGAGTAATCATAGAGGCACCAAAACTATGTGTTGGGGTGCGAGTCCATCCCCACGTTGCCTGGATGTGTTGCAATCATTTGCTGGCTGGTTCTACATGGTTCTACCCTCAATTTGCATTAATTAGTTGCATCCTCATTTCCTGGAATAACCTCTGGTAAACGTTTACATAACTATTGAAAATCACCATTTTGTAGCTGGGTAAATCCACTATTTCAATGACCATTTTCAATAGCAAACTGTTAGTTTGTTTACCGGTAAGTGATCTCTTCGTTTCTAGGCTTCTATCCCCAGTGTCGGTTGATATCACCGTCTTTAAGTCATCTTTGCAGAAAGACCCCTGGCGTCATCTGCATACTTCTGCCTATCCTCGCTTCAGGCATTAACTGGCCTCTGGTGATTTGACAATTCTCATCAATTCTCTATGGAACATCACCATGTTTAATTTACTGGTTGGTGCTTTCAACCCCTCTGAAAAATATGAAAGTCAGATTGGATCATCATCCCAACTATTGGGGAAAATAAAAGCCATGTTCCAAACTGCCAACAAGTTAAATAAGTAAATCATGGCTTCCATAGCTAGATCATGCTAGATCACCCAAGGAATCATATATCCCCATGCAGGAAAAAAATCAGGAGTAAAAATAGTCGATACCACCCAGTTACGAAATGGTGGTGGAGTATTTTTGTTCCTCCAGAAATTCGGGGCATGCGATGATTTCATGGTCTTTGAACAAACTGAGTTATACACCACGTCAGGAAAAAAAGGTCAATATCAGACACGAATCCAACCAATGCGTACACCGAAAAGGCCACATACCTCAAATGATAGCGACTCATCCTTTACTGTCCATATCTATATACATCTTTACTTTACTAAAAAAACAACTAACAACAAACAGTTTGATTATTGATTAGATTTCCACCAGAAGAATAGTAGACAAGATGTCTTTATTCGCTCACAAGCAGCAAAATTCACGTCGTTAGAAGTCAGATAATGATCAACAAAGACAACATAATAAAACATAAAATATGTGTTCGAGGTCTTCGACTTGCAAAAATAATAAATTATAGGACTACTGTATCCAGTGATAGTGTTTTCCATGTGTCCCTATACCAATGGAGAAGTGCTCAAAACTCGCAATGTCATCCTTTCACACTAGTTGATGGCGACTCCCATAGTAAACCAGAATAAACCACATGGGTTGGTCTGAAACTTGGATAGCCCATCCTATCCACCAGTTTATCATCATAGTGCCTATTGAATTTGCATGAACTTGCCATATATTGGGGTTGTCAGGGTATACATTTTCAGTCACACACACAAATAGTATAACTGCTTTTGATCATCAACCAATCAACTTATCTTTAGATTTGTATATCATGTATCTAGTATATCCCCATATTTTGGATGGTGAAAAATATGATTAGGTAAGATAAGATTCCAATGTCATTGCCAATCAACCATCATATATCAATTACCCTTTGGTAAACCAACTAGCTATGGATTATCACCATTGTTTGTAGGTATTTTGTAGGTATTTGTAGGTAAAAGCAACGAGAAAAAATGGCCATGTTCAATAGCTAGCTGTTAAATTACCAGAGGCTGTTGAAATCGAGCTATTGAACATGGTCATTTTTGTCTCGTTGATTTGCCCATAAACAATCATGATTTTCCATATGATGTCAACCCTGGATTAATGACCCCCTGGGCTGTTTAATTGGGAGGGTACCTTAAAAAAGTATCAGATGAAATGACTATTGGGGAAGTACCCCGCCTTATCAGCTTAAACATGATTAAACTATGGTTGATTAATCCGGGGTTGACATTAGCTATGTTGGTTTACCAGAGGCCAATTGATAAAGGATGGTATTCCCATAGAATCCTCCCAGGGCCCGGTGAAGTGCGCCTGGCTCTTGCGTCGCGACGAGGAAATTCCCATTGCGAGGTTACCGAAAAAAAAAAAAACGAACTGCCGAGAGACGCCCGGGGAGCACTTGATGCTGAGGTACCCTCCGATGTCAAAGGTAGCTGGCTAGAAAATCCCCGCACTCAATGGAGATTGGAAATTTAGAAACATTCAGAGTCTATAAATGGGCTATTTTCCAGCCAACCATTGACCCAACTGGGCCATTGTTGAGGGTGAACACTTGGTAAATATACCATGTGTATGTACATGGATAGGAAACAGAAGCCATGGCGAACCCAGGGAAGGCTTCATCTTAAGCCTCATTTGTAAGCTTCATTTGTAATGCCAAGTTAGGATTAATAATCCCCGCGGTATTAATCAACCCCCTCTGCCCCCCAAAAAAAAGTAATTTAAAAAAAGGTGGTCCCCCAGGATTAATAAACCCCCCCGATTAAAAAACCACCAGTGCTGAAATCAATTTTTTATCCAACAATTTTTATTTCCAATTCTATTTATTTCCAATTTGTGTTTACCTTTTTTTTAATCATCATTGTTATACTTAAGGTTTAAGTTGATCATTGAAAAATTCAAAAAATGACTATTCCCCAAATGATCGATTTCTAATTAAAATCTTTATAAAAATCATCAGTT
>Ga0126342_10021359_pt1 | contig 10798 bp, 11 predicted proteins | sample Cyp1metagenome_FD_92528 | JGI IMG/M metagenome (GOLD analysis project Ga0126342, IMG submission 92528) | Coral microbial communities from Lord Howe Island, Old Settlement Bay, Australia - Cyphastrea 1 metagenome | ecosystem: Host-associated > Invertebrates > Cnidaria > Coral ... | reverse complement strand
CATCATCAGCGAAACATGAACGTTAGCATCCCACCCCACCCCACCCCAACCCCCATGATCCGCGTAACATCATCAGCGTAACCAGAACGTTAACATCCCACTCCACCCCACCCCAACCCCTATGATCAGCGTAACATCATCAGCGTAACATGAACGTTAACATCCCATCCCACCCCACCCCAACCCCCATGATCAGCGTAACATCATCAGCGTAACGTGAAGGTTTGCATTCCACCCCACCCCAACCCAACCCCCATGTTGGCTAAAAAATGGCACTTTCCTATGGGGTTGCTAACACGGCCGTGAGCTCAAACTAGCTAGGGAGACCAGCAGTTGCCCCCCCTCGAATTCGGAGGCAGTGCGGGAGAGCGCTCCGCCTAGCACGCGAAGACACCCCCACACAAGTGCTCCAAGAGCAGTAGAAAAAGCACGGCCGAGAAACTCTTGATTTTCGTTTTTGCGTTGTTTTGAATTGTAGATTTTGTGCTTGCCCAGAAAACTTACCCCACCATGTCAATGTTAGGAATTCCCGGTAAAACTTAGCTTTTGAATTGTTTTGGTGGGTCAATTTGCTGGGGGCGACCAAAGCAATGGAAACCGCACAGTCTTGACATGACAAATTTTGAACACATAGTCCCAACTGGATACTGCTTCAGAAGCCAATCGTTTATTCGTAAATTGATACCATCCAATGGGAGCTTTGGTTTGTTTCTTCTACCAACTGTTGTCTTCTGAAATCTGGCCCCACCAAATCTCGGAAAAGGTGTTTCCATGCTTTATTGCTCCGTTGGGTCCCATGCCTCAGGGCTCTCACGGGTCAACCCAGACAACTTAGCGGGACATTTCCTCCCAACACTCTGAAATCCAGTTGGGCCTTGGCATGTAGTGCGCCTAGTCCAAGGGCGACCTCAGAACGCGAGAAAAACAAACAGGGGTTTAACGTAATGTCTTTGTGTAGGCTTGTGTATCGATTGAGAGGACACGAAGAAGTAGAGAAGGAGAAGTGAGAAACCAATTGGCCAAACGTTGGGGCTGCAAAATCTATTTTTGCCACTGCGCGTAGATCAGCTTCTGACACAGCACGCTTCCACAGGAAATTCACAGGTTAAGATCAACAGTCCATGATCATCCCGTGTTTGGGTGGAGCGTGGCAAGATTCAAGATTAGTAGCTTATGCTAATGTAGACATAAGCTCAATGACCCCTGGAAACCAAAATGCCTGAGGTCCTTGACTCTCAGACAAAGAAAGCTTTACGCTTTCACCTTCACCCTCACGTGTGAGCACCAAGCTTGCACCACTAGTCCTCCGCAGCCCCAGGAACTGCTGCTTCGTCTGCAGGAGCCTCGTTCAAAGATCCTGGCAGGGCAAGCGAGACAGGGAAGGGCAATGATGCCTAACTGCCCTAACTGTGCTTGATTGTGTGGATCCTTCCACCGGAAACCCCCAAGTAAACAATGTATGTATGTATATATATATATATTTATTTATTTACTTATTTACTTACATATTTTTGAAATCATACAGTCATTGTTATTTACTATACACAGGGATAATACACAAGGATGTATGTAAACTTGAAAGCCATTGACAGGAGTTGAGGGTCGACGGTACTTCTCGGACACATGCAAGGCAGCATGCTTGAAATCGAGGTAGGTGTGGCAATCTTCGAAGCTGGGATCGGCCAAGCACATCTTCCAAAATGGATCCTCCAAAAGGGGAATAGTTTGAAACAATATAAGTGGGAAAACCTTAGCAAAGGAACCCGGGGGGAGGGGTTCCTTCGTGGCAATTTTCGTAATCTTGTTTGGTAGGTTTCACTGGAATCCTGGAAGATGTCGTGTGCTTTTGAAATTTGTACATCTCATCTGCAAAAAGAGAGCAGTCCAAAACAATCAAAATGAATCACCAACAAATTTGACAAATGAATAACCGTAAACCCCCACCATGGGAACAATTGGGCCCCAAGAAAAATTACCACCGAACGTGGAAAAGTCCATGATGTTATATAAATATATAACCCATGAAATTTCAAATCCTGATGCGACGACTGCTTCTCCAAAAGGTTCTTCAACTCCGACTCAAAGACATCCCGGATGGCTTGCCATCGGTAGTAAGCCCACCCATCCCTGCGGGTCGGCGGCGGGCGACGGGCGAAGCTCACATCTCCACCCTCGGAACGCTTTCGCTTCGGCTTGGGCTCCACCTCGGGCCCCTCAGCGCTGGCAACATCTTTGAGGTCTTTGGTCTTGGGAATCTTGGGCTCTGACTTGGTTGTTCCAGTCCGAACCTTTCTGGCTTTGCGAGTCTTGCTGGGCTCTGTCACTTCCTCTGTCTCCACATGTTCCTCGCCATCGCCATCTTGGTTGGACTCTGGCTGTCGTGCTGGCTTCGCAGCTTTCACTTTGGTCTTGGCCTGGGCCGCAGCCTTGGCTTTCGCCTTGGCTTTCGCCTTGGCGTTCGCCTTGGCTTTCGCCTTGGCTTTCGCCTTGGCTTTCGCCTTGGCTTTCGCCTTGGCTTTCGCCTTGGCGGCAGGCTTCCCAGGCTTGGTCTCCGGAGATTCACCTTCATCCTCACCCTCACCGTCGTCAGGCATGTTGCCCGCGCTCTGCAACTGATCCTGCCTCGAAATGGCAGGTACCTGCAGCGGCGCCAAGGAACAAATAATTCAACATGCGAGAAGCTGGAATGAACAACCGCTCAGAAACAAACCAAGTAGTAAGGAAAGAAGCTATGTTCTTGCTTGCCAATGCGCCGGACCTGCCAAAAGATCTGGCTTCTTCAAATTGCCCTTGATATCATCACGCGAGTTGGTGGGAGGATTGGAGGCACAAACTTCAGGGGATGGAGTCTTACCCAAAGGACTGGAGGCAGAAACTTCAGGGGATAGAATTTCTGAGCGAACCCAGAACTTTGAATCCAAATCTGACAACTCCAAAATGTTCGGGTCCACATCCTTGAAGAAGGAGCCATGCCCTCCAACCTGGGCAACCTGGGTAGCGGCGCCTCCCTTCATCACCGGCTCGGAAGCTGGCATGGGACTACTGCACTTGGCCTTCGCCCCATCGCTGCGCACGTCAACGTCAACAGAGTCGAGCTCGTAGGGGAGAGTCTCTTGAAGATCATCTCCTAAAGATGGGATTAGGATCTTTGATGGTCACCCTGGCTATCTAATGGTCATCCTGACTATGGAACAAGTGAAAAAAGAAAACGTGAAACATTTCTTGAAGCTCCTGGTGGGTCCAGAGCTGCAGTAGATTTTGCTCTCTGCAAGGTCCGACATGCCAATTCCTTCCTGTGGGGTGTTTGACTGATCAAAAAATCCTAGCTTCCCTCCTACTAGGCCCTAGGCCCCCTCCCAACCAGACAATGCCAAAAGGGTTGTTTCCTCTGAAAGGCCTCCCAAAAACAGAATGCCCCATCTATCACGCTGTCCTCAGGAGCGCAAGACGTGCCAGACGAGCGGCAGTCTCTTCAGCAGGCGCGGTGGGACTTGGCTTCGTGCTGGAGCTTGCCATGAGGCGATTTTCAGTGGGAAGGTTCTCAACACTACGGGTTTCAACACTGACCTGCTGCGGTGGCGCCAATGGGGCAACATCATCATCACCTTCACCATCTTCATCGCTAGACCAGGCACCCAAGTAAGGATCAAATGGCTCAACAGTTACTGATACCAATGAGGCTTGACCATCAGCACCATGGGGGTCCCCATCTTCAATGGCCAGAAGCGGGGCAGGGTCCCGGGCAGGGTTGCCATCTTCAATCGCAAGCGGGGGATTGCTTGGTGCGGGCGTGGGTGGCAACAAGAGCTGACCCCAGGTAGAATCCAAGATGGACCAAAATCTTTGTAAACAGGACTCCTTGTGTTTGCAAATAATCTTGGTGAACAAATGGACATAAAGTTGTATACAAACAATTAGGGTAGTTAACTTCGGAGGGGAATTGACAAGAATTGGAGTTTGAATGAAGGCCCCCCAAATCCCAATTAGCTAAACTACAAGTACATTGGAAAATGATGCCATGGTTTGAAAAGGATCTCTGGGCCCATCTGCCACCGACCACCTTTGGACACCATGCTGGAACAGCTTTCGGATTCCCCACGTATCTTGGTCCAATTTGCACAAATTGCCGGACAGCTGCATCATGGTATGCACCTGCTTCACCTTTCAGGGAATTGAAGGGAACTAGATTGGTATTCCACTACATGTATACGTATAAGCCCATCAAAATAGACATGAAGTAAACAAACAATTTGTTTGACACCAGGGCCTCCCGTCTCAAAAGTGGGATTGGCAAGATTGTCGGTGAATCTTTTTCATTGCACCAATACTCCGCTACAATCTCAAGCAACCGAACGTTCAGCACCATGTTTTTGACGTATGGTTGGGTGACCAAGTTTTCAGATGCCCAAACGGTAAGCTGACCAAAGGTTCTCATGTTTTCCCTCATCCGCGTGTCGCGCTCCAACATCTGCGCGAGGCTCATGGCTTTTCGGACACCTACCCTGTGACTGCTCGAGTGTGAAGGCTGGAGAATAGAAGTAGGATTGACCAGCAAGACCCTGAAATTTATCATGAAACAGAGTTAAAAAATCACCACCTTCCAAGTGAAAGTTCTCATTCTTGGGGCACGTCGTTTTTTCAAAGCTGGTTTGCACCCACGCACACGAGGAGACAAAAGTTTGGGATCAACTCGGCCCTGGCTCCACTGTTTTGTTGGGCGCCCCCACCATGACATCACAAAGAATTTGAGCTTGCTGGTGGAGAGCCTGGCACCAGGAAATCTTAAGTCCAACTAGGTGTCACAAAATCGAATTGGATAGCATCCTCAGCCCCAAAGGCCCCAAAGAAGAGACATTTTACATTCGACAGCCTCTTTCTTGAGCAACCGCTCTTGACATGAAACGACCTGGCCTTAGGCATCCCTCAGGTGCTCCAAAGTTGCCCGCCCTTGTACCTGCTGGCCCAGGAGTGGTGACCCGTGCTTCAATGGTGAAATGGGTTTCACAACTGCTGCAAAAAATGGAAAAAGTCAGGGGGGCACGGGATGATGTGAGCAAAGAAGGTTCCCACGGCACAGTGGAGATAGCATCTCTTGAGCAAAAGTCATCACTGGCCAAGAAACGATGACCGACGTGAAATTCACAAGAAAATTGATGAAAGTCAAAAATCGCAGTTTCATTTAAAAATCGCAGTTTGGATCAAAAACATTGTTTTTTATGAAACAACATTTTTTTTGCACCATAGGAAGTTCCAGGTACACATATACATTTGCATATACATATGCATATTATTTCATATGATTTTATACGAGAAATAATTCTGCCTGAATCGTTGCCAGAAACCTACTGGAAGTGCAATTCAAGTCTGTGTTTTGTGCCAGAAACATTGTGGATCATTGATGTCCCGAGCCCGGCTGAAGCCAGCCATGGGTAAGTTCATGTCATTTCTGGTTTCGTATGGGCCAACGGCGCTGTGAGATGAGGATGCGTTTCTTAGCTGCTTCGGTGGGTCAGTGGAAGTCAAGATACCAGGGAAGGACACCGCTTGATGCATTCAAAGAGTGTGAATTCCTTTGAAAAAAATTGTCCAAACCAAACAATGAATGCAAAATTGAAATTGAAATAAATTGAAACGTACTGAAACCACAGTGTCTCAAAGAGGGAAAAGATGAGTGCAGCAAGCGGCAGCAAAAACATACGTAGCACAGTGCACCCGCATCCCTCGATCCACCAGGATGTGCGCGGACATTTGCGGGTGACTTGTGCTCGGAAAGACACGCCAAAGAGGCCTTTGCTGATTCAGAAGCCACAGAAGGTTTCAGCAACAGGAGACTCGGACATGGTTCGGATTTATCATGTACTTTTGCAAGGGGCCAAAAGAAAACATTCAAGGGAAATCGTGGCATGCAAGAGAGCTGAATTACATATGATAATCGGATGCATGTGGTAGAATCGTTTGACTTGGACGACCTGAGATTCGGCAAAGGAGACAGAGATGGAGCCTTCCAAGAAGTCCTTGACACAACTCTTCGCGAGGCCACTTTTGAGCCACGCAGCTGATGACATTTCGGATTCGCATGGACCTTGACAGGCCGCCACTAAAGAATTCTGCAAATCATTTGGGAAAGGAGCCTTGCCACGTCCACCACAAGGTTACGTTTGGAATGTGCCTGGACCCTTGGCTGGATTAGTTCATTCTATTTTCATCTATTTTCATGTTTTGTTCGTTTTCTAAAGCTGTTCCTCCAAATAACCAGTCTGGCCAGTCTCCTCTGTTGTCTCCTCTCCCAGGACCAGATGGACCAGGAGTACTTCGAGTTGAGCAAGATGACGGTGATCAGCTTCGATTTTTCGTTGGTGAAGTAGAGCACCTTTGCTGCAGGAAGGCCTGCTGGTCAGACTCCAACCACGTTGAAACACGTTGAAACCATTTCAAAACCATTCCCAGGTGGCTCAAGATGGCTCAAGCAATCTTAAACATCTTAAAGAGTCCTGGAAGGAGTCCCTGAGGTTACAACCCTTCGATGCCGGCCCAATCTTGTGGAAGTGCATTCCGCAGCCCCAACTTTGCAGCAAAGCAGCTGCTTGGCACTGAAGCCTCGTTCGTTCACACATGTTTTTTTTTGCCATGTGAAAAAGAAGGCAGGGACAACCTGAGCATACTCGATTCTATTTCAATCCCCCTCGTTTGATCTCGAATGAGGATGAAGACCCCAAGGAGCGCAAAGTGGTGCAGAAGGCCCTCTACCTGCAACCCGCTCAGCAAGTGGATTTGCTGCAAGAGCTGCAAGGCTGGAAATAAAGCAGAACTGAATTAAAGTTAAGCACATTGAAAAATACATGAGAAAAGGGTCAAGAAATGTCAAGAATAAGAAACATGAGGACAGTGATTGAAAGCTTGCACAATCATCATTTTATCATCAGCCACAAGATGTGGAGATCGTGGATTGTCTATGCTTTCAGGCAGGTCTCAACGGACTGCTGGTGTCCTTTCGTGGCTTGAGGACCTCAAAGTAACTCAACAATCTTGAATCGAACAATCCATGTTCGTAGAGCTGCTCAGTTCAGTAAACCTATATGGTTCATGTACATCAACAGTAGCGTTTGCTAGCCCATGGCAATTATGTCAGCGAAGAGATCTCAGATTATGTGAGAGGATGCCAAGAAGAGCGGCATCGCTGCTTGCATATGGCAAGAGGCGGGGCGGGTGAGTTGATTGGAGTTTGGAACCACTTGGAACCACGAGATCGCACGGGTCACGTTAGATAACGTTAATTTAATATATATATATATAATTATATATATGTATATAACCAAAGATGACAGACGATGAGATCGCAACTTGAAGCAGTTCTCAGGCCTATGCTAGACTGGTCCTGGAAGAGGAACACGAAGGTCATCCATGTGGCTTGGAAGCACATGGAGCACCGTCAGCTATTTGGCTGTATGTCCTGCGAGTCCAGGTTTGACGCTATCGGCAAGTCATCCTTATGCAGGCAAGGCTTTCATTCAAGGCATCAGTGCATATCGTCGATAGGCCATTCGCTCATGTGATTCCCGCATCAACATTTTCTGTTTGGTTCTGTTGGCAGCGAAAGAACAGGTACACTGTACCGCATCGTGCTTCTCCTCGCATTCCTTTATCCCTCAGTGCTGGCAACTTGACCAAACATGTGCAACCATTTCCCTGAACAAACTGAAGCAACATACGCAACAGTTCAATATGTTCAATGTTCTGGCCGGGCGAACAAGGTCCCAACTCGCTCTGAACTGGCCTTTCGAATCTTCCGGGAGAGCAAGGTCTGAATTTTTAAGACCCAAAGTTCTGCCAAGAGCCTTGCAGCTCAAGTCGCTCAAAATCCTCAAAGTCAAGTCAAGATTTGAGAGACTCCCAGTAAGAGCTGCCAAGCCTGCTACGCTGGCGCAGGTTCAAGGTTGCTTGCACCAACACTTGAAGAATGTTCCTTGGCAAAAAAGGGAGATCATTTATATTGATATCGTGTCAGCTGAAATGTAGGAGGGAGTTATCACAAGAGAAAGAACTGTTCTGGATTCGGCTGTCACTGGAAGGCTTTGAAAATATTGGCCTTCAACCAGCAGTCTTCTGTGCGAGCGGGGGCTTTTCAGGCAGGTGACATGTTTCCCTTGAGTTTCGCTGATAAATCAAATCATGGTCAACAGGGCTGAATGTTGATCATCCGCTTTGAGGGACTACTATTTTAAGGATTACATTCTTTGTCATTTCAAAACTCTTGCAACTTGCCAAGTGGGTCCACTGCATGGTTCAATCTGGACAGCCATCAACAGTTTACAGTATGACTCCTGGTCTTCCCTGCTGTGACACACGGGGAAGTGTTGCACCGAGCGGACAGCAGGGGAAGGTGATCACACCGCTCTTCACCTATCAGACAGAAGCAGTACAAAGATTGTTGCAGTCCCGGCACAATGGAGCGATCCTCGTCCAATATTTAACTTGTCCCGCAAGAAAAGAGTGTAGTTTTGAAGTAGCTTGCGGAGGATGGGAGAAATCTGAGACGCGTGATGCCGCGTGATAGTGAAATTGTTTGACGGCATGGAGGTTGTTTCCCTTCGGACACCTGTTGTTCTGCATGGGTGTTCCAAGGGCTGGATCATTGGATGCCTCGTCTCTGGGTGCTGGCAAGACGTTGGTAGCCATTAGCAGCTCAGCTTTGGAGAGTAGTCATTATTGTGTTACCTGTATTTACCCGACTTTGGTGGGGTTGGGGGGCCATAAGTTCAATTGACTGACATGAAGCGGGGAGCCAGAAATTTGATTGATTGAGAAGAAGTCCGCTGCACTGTGGCAAGGACAATGTGACTAATGTGACATTTGTTCATGTTTTTTCCACCCGGTGAGGCTTTTGCATGTTCCTTGCAGCTCAACACTCGGGTGGCGAGTTCTTGGTCCTGGTTCCATCCAGCTCGTTGATGGATGGGTGGCGCCAGCAGATCGAGCAACACACTGAAGGCAGAGAAATTTCTGTTCAAAGCGGTGCTAACAGCGGCAGCATTCGATCGCGTGTTTGCCCTGTCCAGCTCAAGCTGGCCAGGAGTTAGAGTGCAAATGCAGCAGGAGAATGGTGTCCTGCGAGAAGTCCGATCCCGAATTGCTACAGAAGTGTATAGAAGTGTGGGATATTGATGGATATTGCCTGATATTGCAGAAGTGTTGGTGCTGTTTTGACTGAGTATCGAGAGATCACTGCTGTGGTTCACTGTGTCATCGCGTTGCGAATCGATACGAATTGTGTGAAGAGATGCCCAGGGGGTGCAGCGAAAGTCACCGAACCAGACTTCACCACTTCGCCGAAAGCGCCCGGCCACCGCCACGTGGCAGCCATAGGGTTATATAGGGTTTACTCGCAGCGTTCGCATCACAAATCATGACGTGGAATGACTGTCCTGATAACATCGCTTCTTACCTATTCTTACCCTGTGCTTGCGTCACTGTTACAGATTGGAGTGAAGGCTTAGCACAAAGGTAGCACAAAGGACTTCAGGAGAATTTCATAGAGACAGAGATCCAATATGTCAGTCAGTCAGTCAGTGGAGAAAAAGCAACATATCGTGACACATAGATACACATAGCCCATCCCGTCCAATAGCTGCGTTTGCTTTTGTAGCTGTGTTGCCAAGTATTGGTTCAACTGTATCCTGGAAAGCCTAGACTGCAGACTGAAAAGCCCACCAGAACGAAATTTGGTTCTTTCTCGTGCGCGGATGTGATGATACGTTGAGCCGAGTGTGAACAGACAGTGAAGAAATCTTGACTGGCCTCGTTTTGTAGGTGCCAAGGTCAAACACGTTAAAAGATCATCTGAAATCAACAGATCAACACTCCGAAACATTTGTTGCTGTTGTTTGTGGAAGCAGAGGGACATCCGGACACATCCAGACACATCCGGACACATCGTGGACCTTCCAAGCCATGTGGCCCATGTGGCCCATGTGGTCTCCACGAGTTGTTCCGAAGCTCCGGCGCTTCCAAGCTCGCATGAAGAGCGGAGGCGAAGTCAAGCTTTTCTCAGAGCTTTTGTAAGAGTGAAAGCACTGAAATACATTGAATAATACAAATACTGTAAATAAATAAATAAATAAATTTATATAAATTGAACATTTGAACAACAATTGACTTTCCATCTCTTTCCGCATTTTTGGTGCCCGGCTGACCGCAGGCAAGAACCGTTTCAACATGGTGCGCCAACGGGCCGCATATCAACACGTGTTGATCTCAGTGAGCCAATTCGGTGTCCAGTGGTTGGGATTCTCTTCAGGAGCGTTGGCTCTGATATGGATTGATGATTGATCCAGCATTTGGATGTATTTGACTGCATTTGGATGTTCGTAGATTTGCTATAACTACCTATGATATCCTATGATTATGTGTGATTATGCATGTGTAATTATAGCAATTACCTATAATGACCTATGATATCCTATTATTATGCATGTATACATTTGAATCTGATATACTTTCATTGCAGATTTGTGATTCTGCAACCAGGTGGACTACGTTCGACAGCTGGAGCCGCCACGGCCTTACCGCTCAGCTGAAGTCGACCCAGGACTGTGGAGCTCCAAAGAAGAGATCCGTGCCATGGCAAGACTGGATACATCTGCGGATACATTATTGATTATGGATAGTTATGTTATGGATAATTAAAGGACCGGATAACCCCACATGTTACCAACTTCTTTAGACTTAGACTGACCATAGAAGAGCAAGAAGGGAAGAGGAAGTATAAGAGTGATGGAGCGGTGATGGTGGGTGAGTTTGT
>Ga0126342_10021358_pt1 | contig 10798 bp, 9 predicted proteins | sample Cyp1metagenome_FD_92528 | JGI IMG/M metagenome (GOLD analysis project Ga0126342, IMG submission 92528) | Coral microbial communities from Lord Howe Island, Old Settlement Bay, Australia - Cyphastrea 1 metagenome | ecosystem: Host-associated > Invertebrates > Cnidaria > Coral ... | reverse complement strand
CATCTCAGGAACCTAAATTGGAGGTACCTACCATATATAAGGCCTATATAAGGCCTATGTAAGGGAATATCCCCACAAAATATGGTCTTATATGGTACAGTACCTCCATTTTAGGATCCTGAAGTTCCCATTGATCTTGTGTCGCGTCCAGCCTCCATTCCGATGAAGGAGAGGTACCATTCTACTCAGACTCTTGCGGATGTTCATTGCATTTGGGTGGTGTTTTTTCCTTTTCCATGTCTGCACGCACTTGTGAAAGATGTTTGGAGCTCAAAATTATCTCGAGATATAAACTCTATGAGCCAGAAAAAAGTGCACAATGGTACCTTCTCTTGGACCAGCGGTGCAGCAGGTTTGTCATCAGTTGGTGCTGGTGAATCTCATCCTGAAAGTGCGCTTGTTTGAGTCAACCGCCTGAGTTTGTTTTTACCAGGAAACTAGTCGGTCGATTCAAATTTTGATCCTCCTACTGGAGTTGCAGGAACGATTAGCAGGCAGACCTCACTTTCAGAGCGCAGTTTGATGCAGTTTGGCTCAATCTCCAGGAGAAAATCTGACATAATGTGGTAGTCATTTCAGGCTATGTGTTGTTTCCCAAAACATTCGTGGTCTTTCGAATGATGATCTGAAATTCCAACCCTGACTTCGATGTATTTTTGGGTGAAATGGCGATATTTTTTGATGTATTCCCTATGACAGTTGTACCCCCCAGTCATAAGGTGGTTTATAACCCCATCTATATAACTGATTATAACTGTAGATATATCCAGCACAAATACCACTTAGCCTACCTATATATGAACCAATTATCTAATCCCATCCCCCTAATATTAAACATCCCCCTTTCTATAGTCCCAGCTATAATGATCGGAGATTTCCCAGCTTGCCATGATTGCCAAAGGGTACATATATGAAATACATTCATTCATATCCCAACATTTCAGGGTAAATCTAGATCTATCCATGTATCCCAATATTATACAATATTATAGCCCAATATTATCCCATTATTCTTCCCACTAAAGCCATTAGATATTTTTTTAGATGGGTAAATATTGTTATCCTATGACTTTCCCACTTCGGGGATTTCCCACCTATCCTTACGTTTGGTAAAACCTGAGAGTCATTTAGGTTCCCCCCAAAGCATATTTAGGTCTCCCCCGCAGAGCTTGCCATGATTGATTTCCTAAATGGTACCCTCTGGTAAACTAACATAGCTATTGAAAATGGCCATTTATAGTGAGTTTTCCCATTAAAAATAGTGATTTTCCATAGCTATGTTAGTTTACCAGAGGGTAGATTGTCCTTCATATCTCAATATTCTCCCATCATTATCCCATCATTAAACCCATTTAGAGTATTTTAGACGAACCAGTTGGGTCCAGGCATTTCAGCAGCAAGCCCTTCAGCAGAGCTCCGACAGTCAGCTGGTGCTGCATAGCACCTCAATGGGCTGTTTGGAAGCGACCAAGGCGCAGGTTTCATGGCGGCATCAAGGCGTTGTTCATGGCGGCGTTGGGATGAGCAGTTCACCTCAAAAAACTGATGATTTTGACCAGCAAAATGAGGTTTGAATGGGATTTCACCAAGAAAAATGCTGGAAACAATGCGTTTTGACGGGAGAGAATGGAGAGTGGAGATATGACCAACTATGATGTTAATTTTCCTAAATAAGGTGGCGGCTGGTATTTAAGGTCTGTCCCCGGAAATAAGGTGCATGCAGTATGCAAAATGCATCAAATCAAATGTGCGGGGATCCTTGGCTGAAAAATGGTTGCGCAAATAATTTGGAGACACGGCCCCGATTTCGTGTTATTTTGTTCATTTCTTTACTGATCTGTTCAATGTAATTTTGTTTTTTCTTTGCAGGCGGAAACGCGGCCGGCTGCTCAAAAACATACTTTCTATAAATCTTTAAAAAAGGCCCGCTGCAGGCGCCGCTTTTGAGTGTCTGTATCGTCGCCAAAAAGAATTGATTCCATCAGTTTGAAAACCATGAAAAAGCAGACTCTACACATTTAAACAAAAACAACATTTTTAAAACATATTTTAGATTGTTTATTATTATTGGTGTGTTTTATTTTGTTTATTCAATGTGTTGTTTGATGGGTTTTATTTTTCATATGTGTTTATTTGTGTTGGTGTTTTTCTTATGTAATATATATATATAAATATATTTATTTAGTTGTTTTAGTTTGTTTTTATTGTGTTTTATGTTTTTATGTTGTTTTATGTGCTTTGTGTTTATTTGTTTTTAATTGTTTGTTTTTGTATTTGTCCTTATTTCCGCGGAATTCAAGGCCAGCCATTGAATTTAAGGAAAATCTGCGGAAATAATGAACCATAAAACAAAATGAGAAACAAACATAAAAATAACATAATAAAAATAATAGAATCACATAAGGCAAAAACAAGGTAAAAAATCAAAAGAGTTTTCTATAATTAATCATGGTTTTCAAAAAATAAAACATACATTTTTTTGGAAAAAAGGTAAGATTCAAAAATGAAAAATGAAAGCATTGAAACAAATGAATAAATGAAATATCCTTTAAAAATAAATGCATATTCGTAGTGTCTAGTTTTTAGAATGCTTTCAAATTGGTGGAAGCAATGTTCTTTGAACGACAATCCAAATGCTCAAAAGTGGCGCCTGCAGGGGGCCCTTTTAAAGATTCATAGAAAAGATTTTTCGTTGGCAGGCGGTAAGGCTTCTGTCTGCAAAAACAAAACAAAATATTTTCAGACACCATATATGAAAAAAACGAAAACCAAGAAAACTAATCATGAACCTGGTTAAACAAACTGTTCAAACAAAAGCGAACAGACTTGAAGAATTAAATAATGCATTTAGGTTATTTCCATTTTCATGCCCAACACCAACAGCTGCTGCTGTGCAGCAAGTCCAATGAGCTGTTGTAAGATGTTGTAAGTATTTGTTTTGGATGATTTCTTTAGGTGCCTGCATTCGTTTCCTTTACGGCTCCTGCTATTTTCTGCGCATACTTTATTTTGACCTACGCTGTGAACATCTACTAGTTTGTCACCCAAATTCTTCACAAAATGAGTCATGTGGATGGCTGCAGTTAACTGATTCAAAACAATTTGCTCAGAACCCTTTCAAACTGGATTTCAATCCGAAACAATTGGTTTGCAAATATCCTAAACCTTATTTCCGTGAAATTTGAAAGGTTACAAACTAGGATTAGGATAATATGATATAATTCTGGTTGTGTCTCTTGTTTATTGTGGTATAGAACTGGCAAATTTAATGGGGGTGCATCAGGCAAAACCATGTGGTGAGGTGGGTCGAATCTAGGATCAAGAAATGCGATGGCCATGTAGTGAGCACCTCAGTTTTGACCTATTCCTACCTGCGATACAGTGGTTTACTGCCCAACATATCCCAACATATGTTAAAACATATTAAAACCCAAAATGTGGGGATTGAAGTTTTTATCCATTCCCATGTCCCGGAGCTCTGGGTTGACCATGGTTGACGCTTCTTCAAGAAGGCCCGGGCCCTTCTAGCCCTCTAGCCACTTGCTATGGCTCGGATGATCGTCATTTTTCTGGGTGGCGGAAATGGATTGCTTGACAGGAAGAAACAGATATTACCCTCTGGTAATTTGTTACATAGCTATTGAAAATGACCATTTATAGTGGATTTTCCCATTGAAAATGGTGATTTTCCATAGTTATGTTAGTTTACCAGAGGGTAAACACATATTCACGCCCTCTAGCGCTTGTACTCCAAAGCTGGCATTGGACATTTCTGAAATAGCCACTCAAAGTTTACTGGGCATGACATTCCCATGATGTTTGAGCACTACCCCACCTCATCGCTGATTCATACCCCCCTATTCATGGGATAAGATAAGATAGTGTAATTTTTACGGATTCTGATCTCCACGGATTAAATATTCCATGATTTCCCTGTTTCTTGGTTCCACTTAATTTGTTAGATATACATCTGCATTCTTAGGGTATTCCCATCTTCATGGACTATTTGTAGGTAGATAGACAGACGAACAGATAGATACATAGACAGACAGATAGAGAGATATAGATAGATAATACAAGACACGACGAGGCGTTGCGACAAAACAAGGCATCGATCCTTCCGAAGTCTGCGGATTTGATCGACTGATTCAGTAGATTTGATTAGTTTAGACTATATATACATTGGATTATATGCATAATCTTTGGCAATTTATAACAGCTATGGAAACTCACCCTTATATTGTAGGTAAATCATCCAGTAACTGCGAAATTTGTCCATCGCAGTCCCTGCAAGAAATTACCGGAGGGTATGTGTTGATATTGGTTATCTACCCATGATCTTCCCACGACATATCCTATATTAGATGGTTACCCTCCGGTAACATGGCGTGTTGAAACATATCTTGGTCCGATGGTTTCCCAGCGAACTAAACCTCCATGGCTGGCTGGGGATTTCCCAGGCATGGCTGGTATTCCCTGATGGTAAACCCATATTAGGGTAAACCCATCTTAAACCAGGATGGCAAGTCATTTTCCCATCATTTTCCCGTGAATTTCATATGAAGTCCCATGAAATCCAACCATTTTTCCAATCAAAATAGGTGAGACCACCGCCTCCTGGGACCTCGGAGTCGCCCAACTGGGAGGCGCTGGTGATCTGGTGGAGGTGTACTGAGACAAAGGTGGATTTCAGGGATATGTTACTGGGATTTCATGGGAAAATTATGGGATTTTACTGGGATTTTACTGGGATTTCATGGGATTTCATGGGAAATTTATGGAATTTCATCGGGATTTCACGAGCAGGGGACAAGTGTTTAGTGGAATTTCACCGAGAAGTATGGGGATAGAAAAAGAAAACCAACATGTTTATTGGAGATATTATGTGGATATAGATGCATAAGCAGTAATACGACATGTGGTGTCTAAAAATGTGGTATATGTCCTTTAACGTATTGTTTTCTATGATTGATTATTTAGAATTAAATGGGAACAAATATGCTACGTCTTGGGAGTGAATTCTATTTTCAGACAGACTCATATTTAAACATTGCTGATATCTGTCAACATAAATTGAGGATATTGGTGAAAGTAAAAACTATAAGTATAACTGTATAACTTATATGACTAAGAATTGACGGTATCTGAGGCTGTGATTTGAGTTTCGTTTGAGCGTCGGCTCGTAAGGCTTTCGTCAGTGAAACTTGGAATTTTTCTGCCAGCTTGAGGCCTAGTTCTTTAGAATTCTGAGCTCCCATAGTTTGTTGTGATCAAAACTGGCACTTGAAACCTGATCTTTTTCATGGCACCAGGCTGCTGGACATTGGTGATACTTTCGCTTGTGCGATCATCCTTGTCCAACTGATTCATTGTTGGATGTGGCTACCATTGGCTACCTGTACTACATTCCAATATTTACTTTCCAAGGTTTGAGTAGGTCGGTATGTCAGAAATTGTCGCCTGGAATGGTGCTGTGTCCCATCAACTTGGGAAGTCTCACACTTGATGGTTACTGTACCAAGAATTGCAGGGCTGGGATCATGCTGACCCAAGCTTATGCTCCTTAATGAACGCAGGTTGTGCCTATTTATATATATATATGATTATATATGTATTTACTTGGCAGTGTATTTGGGTTGAAATGCACCCACAATTTTCACTTTTCACGATTTCTTATCATGCACTTCTACGAACTGTGTTTGGATTGTCCTGCTTTTGTCATTGTCCCAAAATCTGTGCATGAGTAAAGTTGAAGCTTAGGCTCCAGCCCGTCAAGATCCTTCGGGCCCATTGAGAATCTTCGACTGTAGATGAGTTTCCCATCTATATATATACAATATAATATAATATAATATAATATATTATATATTATATATTATGTTATATATATACTATGTTATATTATATTTTATTTATACTATTTAATAATATACTATATTATATCATATCATATCATATTATATCATATCATAGTATATTATATTGCATTATATTATATATATATATTATACATATATAGATGATTATAGATGCTAATTTGGTTCGGATTTCCCAGCCATCTTTGATGATCAGAGTGATGACCTTTGGTTCAGTGCCCACTCCAGGCGCCAGCTTCAGCCGGCTGGTGGCGCGTGGTGAGCAAACCCACCGTCTGGGCCCACTGTGCGCCGGACACCAACTCAGCTCACATCAGCATCCATTGCTACGGCAAGCTGCTGGCGATGACTCAAATGAGAGCCTTGATGCTGTTGGAATCCAAGTTGGGGGAAGTTGATGGAAGTTGACGCTTGAGCCTTGATGTTTGCAAGTTTCTTCCAGTGAAGCAAGGAAATTGCGGACCAATCCTTTATTTCTGATAGAGCCACTTGTTTAAAATTCAAGAGGACATGATATTTGCATATATGTGCTGTCCCATCGCCTAGGATATGATATCTCCTTTGATGCTTATTGGTTGAAGCTGCGCGATGAAAAGAGCTGTGAGGGCACTGGCCAGTGGATTCTATCCAATGTCAGCAGGGCATATGGTCCTGACTCTGGGGTATCCTTCGGTGATTTGCTTGAAAAAGTCTCCGAACCCGGGATCGTCCCCAGTGCTGCGGCTCGAGAATCGCATCGCTTGTCGGTCAAAGCATTCCAAGTTGCACAAGCGACGCATCCGACGCAGCTTCCAAAGAGTCAGAATGGAAGTCTATGGGGCGAGTTGCATCAGAAACTGCTGGACATGGTGAATGCTGCTCAGTAGCCAGTGGCTGTGGGAATGACAGTTGAACGTTAACAGTTCTCAAACAGGCGACCCTTATTTGGGCAGTTCATTTGACCTTCAAAATTTGGACCAACGAGTTCCTGCAAAGGGCACATTCTGAGCTCACACCCACTCTTGTTCCACTTAGATGTGCATCCCAGATGATAAGTGGTTTATATGTATGTATAATTGGTATTAACTGGTGATATTCCACATACAACAAGTTCATGATGCGGTTATTACCCGCTTGCAATTCCTTGGATGCATCATTTTTCTGCCCCCAGGCTGCTTATCAATCCATCCTCACAGTTGGATGTCACACCCTACCCTTCGCGGGGGAGCTTCTACCTGAGCCCTTCGGCCCGAAGTTGTCCAGCACCATTGAGCAGCTGTGCTCTGAGAGCTATGTGGTGCTGGATGAGTTTCTGGATGCGGAACACACAAAGAGCTTTGTGGAGGAGGCAGCTCTGATTGAAGAGACCATGAAGAGACCATGAGTTTCACATTCGCATATATATTTTTATATATATAGAGTATATAATGATAGTAATAATAATAATAATAGTAATAATAATAGTACTATATGTTACAGCTACATATACCCTGTGGTAAACTAACATTAACATAGCTATGGAAAATGAACTATTTGTGGACGATTCACCTATTATAAACTAGTGTTTTTTTAATAAAAAATCTATAGTTATGTTAGTTTACCCGTGGGTATGTATAATAATATGTGTATACACACATGCATGCATGCATGCATGCATGCATACATACATACATACATACATTGATGGAAGGATGGCTGCAATGGATCGTGGAGACCCCACAATCCTCGGTTATTTCTTGAACGCTTTGCTGGAAAATCACCATGTTTCAAAAGGTAAATCATCATAAATAATCATCTAATTATCTGGGTAAATTATAACGACCTCACTGCGACCTCACTGGAATCATAGTTAATAAGGGAAATCATCCCCAAATGGCCTTATTTCAGGTCAGTGAAATATTATAATTTACCCAGAATTATATAATCATCTATTTTCATGGGCCATGGCTTCCGCAAATTGTTAAATAACCAGGGAGTACCTATAGGATTAAGTTTGATTCCCAATTTCCGATCACTTTCCAGGCCAAAAAATGGATGCTGTGGAAAGAAAATTGCGCCTAGGTCAGGGGAGTCCATGAAAGTGGCAAGATGGAGAGAGCTGATCCACACCAAGCGACCTCTGGTCAACGTGACGACTATATCTGCTGGATTGATCCTTGGGGCATGACGTTCACACTGGCCATGGAAGTTGATTTCATCAAAATAGCGATTTGTGGATGGTGATATGGTGATCCCCAGTGATCCCCCAAAAAAGTGGGATGTAATCATGATGGTTACTGATGGTGAATGATGGGATATAGTAATATGGTTAATGGATGTTAGTGGTGGTAATTGGAGTTTCTGTTGAGACATCCCCATAATGAGGTGTCCAGACATGAAGTCTCTTGGACCTGTTTGATAGAGGACCGAGGACAGTTCATTAGCTGCGACAGTGTACATGGCAGAAGGTGTACACACCTATGCTATGTAAAGGTTCTACCCTCTGGTAAACTAACATAACTATTGAAAATGGCCATTGAAATAGTGAGTTTTCCCATTAAAAATGGGTGGATTTTCCATAGTTACGTTAGTTTACTAGAGGGTATCCTCAAGCGATGTTGGATTCCACATGATCCCAGGAGATCCCGTTCCTATCCGTTCACCTGCCCAGGACGAGACAAAGATGGGCAGCTCCCCCGCTCTGCAACAAGCCATCCGAATGTTGAAGGCCGTGGCCCACGCCTTGTCCCCCGCACTCTCGCAGCCCGACGGCATCGCCAGATTTCTGGGGAGATTTCTGGCCCTGCCCTTGGTGAAACAACATCAGATATCAGTCTCCCAAAATGCAAGAAACTGGTTCATTATGGTTCATTTACAATCATTTACATATTTATCCCATCCTATGAAAATATATTAAGCACAGCCCTAACTGGTCCCAAATATGTGGAAATCCCTCATTATACCAGGCTTTCTGGGGAGTGTTTAATTTTGGGAAGGGATTACAGCGAACTGGTCCACTTCACTCGTGAATTTTCACCCTGTCTCCGTAAGCCCAAGTCGTGTTGCCAGGGAGATCCAGAGAGTACATTGCCAGACGACCAAGTTTTGTAAGCACACATATTGTCAATTGTGTCTAATGCTGAAACATCTATATGTTTAAATAATATATATATATGTACATACGTGTACAAGATTAGCAGATTACTAGATTACATTTACGATTTACAAACATTCTATATACGTAGTACAAACATTTGATAAGCATATCATGAGTCGACCGTGAGCGTGTTTAGAGTATATATATATATAATCTATATACACAATATAAATTAATGGTAATCCTAAAGTAAATGGAAAAAGGACTGTTCAAAAACACTCATATGGGAATAATTTTGAAATTCAGTATTCTATCTACTGTAGGATGACCATTTTTCAGTATCCAGTTAGACCCACCTAGAAAAGTTGGTAAAAGTTGAAAAAATAAGGGGTGTACTACCCCATATGTCAATGTCCAGGTACTTGGAGGGTCTAGGCATATAGATATAACCTGAAGTAGATAGAGTATCAAATTTGACTATCATATTCCCATGTGTGTGTGATGATTTTTTGAAAGTTTCATATTCTACTCCAGAATGATTATAGATATCTAAGTTTACTTATAACCAGGTTTTCCCTTGGGTTTATGGGTCATAGGATTATAATTAATGGGTTTACACACTTACTTATAACCGGGGGCCACACCTTGTAGATATCAAATGGCATTCCCAGTTGAGCCATTAAAAATACACATCCCATCTCGTTATACTGGTTGGTTAATAGGTTTCCCCACTATGCATTATCATAGTCCTCATTAAACCAGCTAGTATAATCCATGACAATCCATCGTATTTTTCATAGCCATATATGATGATAGCCGATATTGATTGGTAGTATAATCCATAGTATAATATCATAATCCCTTATATTTCACCAATGAACAATGTTCCACATGGTAGAATCCATGAATAGAGCTTAATAAACCAGGTAGTATAATCATAATTCCCTATAATAGATTGTGGTTATATATAATTCCCTATAATGACCAGTCAATAGTTGGTTTATAACCCCCTTATAGTTATACCTACCATAAACGATAGTTCACCTATAGTTACAAATAAACCAAGTTTGCTGGGTTTCCCACCTTGCATCATTTTCAGTAATTAGCAACCAACGGGATTTTGAATAATGTTGGTATAACAATGACAACAACAAACAATAATAAACCATCCCCCAAATCACCACCATTCCCAGTCATGGGTGCTTTATTATGGTTTATGGCATTGTTTTACCCACAATAAATGAATTATAGAACCACATTAACCATTAACCATTATATAACCATTATATAATCATTATATAACCATTATATAACCATTGTATAACCATCATTAACCATTATATAACCATTATATACCCATTCTATAACCATTGTATAACCATCATTAACCATTATATAACCATTATATAACCATCATTAATCATTATATAACCATTATATAACCATTATTTAACCATTGTATAACCATCAGTAACCATTATATAACCATTGTATAACCATCATTAACCATTATATAACCATTATATACCCATTCTGTAACCATTGTATAACCATCATTAATCATTATATAACCATTATATAACCATTATTTAACCATTGTATAACCATCATTAATCATTATTTAACCATTATATAACCATTACATAACCATTGTATAACCATCATTAACCATTATATCACCATTATATAACCATTATATAACCATCATTAATCATTATATAACCATTATATAACCATCATTAACCATTATATAACCATTATATAACCATTATTTAACCATTGTATAACCATCATTAACCATTATATAACCATTATATACCCATTCTATAACCATTGTATAACCATCATTAATCATTATTTAACCATT